>Ga0247817_10002110_pt1 | contig 10273 bp, 11 predicted proteins | sample UWRJL212509R1_FD_178010 | JGI IMG/M metagenome (GOLD analysis project Ga0247817, IMG submission 178010) | Plant litter microbial communities from Arlington Agricultural Research Station in Wisconsin, United States - UWRJ-L212-509R-1 | ecosystem: Environmental > Terrestrial > Plant litter >... | reverse complement strand
CGGGGGCCGGCGCGGGATCCGCGGTGGTTCGCTGAGACGGACATGGATCCTAATGCGCTGAAAATTCCCGCGCGCAAGAGGGAGTACAAGCAGCGGTACTGCTGGCCGGATGTCGGGGCTCGTGCCAGTGGGGTTGTTGGGAACAAGATCCCATGGGACAGATTGGAGGGAATGCATAAGCTGCGGGGCTGGTCAGACGAGTCGATAGGGTGGTTCTCAGTCCCAATGTTCACGCCGGTTACGGTCAAGGCGTGGCCGCTGATTGAATGGGGCGAGCACGGGATGAGCCGGCTCGAGAAAATCCTAGGGTGGAACGGGAACGAGGATGAGTGGGAAGATACGGACCACAGCGATGAGGATGAATTGCCGATTCCGGACGAGTCAGACAAGTGGAGCGAGTACAGTCCTTGATGATGGCAGAATAAGTAAATACGTTTCGTAGGGAGGAATACAGATTATTTCGAACACGGTGTAGGTGAAGAAGCTCATAATCTAGGTCATGGAGCTGCCCAGAGAGTGCTGTCAGTGATGGGCATCGTGTCTAGCCGTCGTCGGAATATCCCGCATACCTATTTATGGTTGCAGATTTCAGCCCTAGATCCATCCAGTGATTCAGATATATGGGAACCGCCCCTCTACGTTTCCCCGCATCCGTCTCCTTCACTTCAGACCCCCAGGTTCCACGTTTCGAGCGCAACACAAAATATCGTAATGGCAACGCAATCATTCGTCTACAAGCCCCTGGTTACGCACACAGATATTCGCGTCCTTCAAGTGTCCCATTCGGCAGACAACAATGCAGAAGTATCAGCCACTTTCGAGATCGAATCCCTCGCTTCTGCAGCATCGCCCCAATTCGACGCCCTCTCGTACATGTGGGACGACCAGACAGAAAGAGCCGCCATTTTCATTGACGGCGCCCTTTTCTCTATCTCCAAGCACCTTTGTCGCACCTTGCGGGCCTTGCGCGACCCCACCCGACCACGACGCCTTTGGGTTGATGCCATATGCATCGACCAGAACGACACCCGCGAGAGGAATAAGCAGGTGCAGCTGATGAGGACCATCTACCAACGGGCCTATGCGGTTTTGGTTTGGCTGAACCGACACGTTGATGCCTTAGACGACGCGTTTCGAACTCTTTTGACCATTAACGCCAGCTCGACAACCCCCGACTTGGGCGATAGTCCTGCCTTTTGGGGGCCCCTCGTTAATGTGTTTAAAGATGCATACTGGGGGCGTCTGGATCCAACAGGAGATCAGCAATGCTTCTGTCCTGCGATTGTTTTGCTAGGAAGTCGAGCTGCTAGTCTTGGCTCTGTATCACTTTCTCAGGCTGTATAATGAGGTGCATATGCTGGATATCACGCAGCCGTCGCACTTGCCGGGAATGTACTGCAGTTCTTCGAGGCCGCGACAAGTTTCACTGTCAACGTCGGCAGAATCTGCCGGTCGCAGCTAGCGGGCGAGGCATCATCCAATTTAAATGAGCTTCGTGACATCGCAGCTGGCCTTCAGGGCCTGCTCCTGAAGCTCTAGCCCCCGGGCACATCAAACCAGAAGCCTTGCCATGACCTCGCATCTTTTTCACGTAACTACGCCGGCACAGTTCAGGAGCTTCTGACAAAACTCGACAAAAATTGGCTTGGGCGGCCAAGGCCGTGGCGACCTTTTGTTGGCCGAGTTCAGGGCGATGTGGAATACTCAGGCAATCCAAGAGCTGGAAATACGGATCACGAGGTTCAGAGAGCAGTTGGCTCTCCACTTGATCGTGGCACTCAGGTGGGTCTATTAATGTTCCAGTCTAACGGAGGTCAGCAATGAGCGCTACTAACGTGTTTGGTGGCGACCCAGAGATATGAACATGCAATCGCTTGCCCAACAGGACCTCATTCTCTCGGAGCTGAGGCACCTTCGGAACCACGCTGGAGGCACACAGCCACGGGACATTTCAGCCACCAACTCGATGTTCGTCCCAGGCAGCCTCTTTATCTCCACACTCTCAAGATACCTTGGAGGTCCTAAGCATGAGAACGAACAACAACTCTCGCTTCTCCGAGTAGCCATACACGCCAATATCACCGCACCAAGCAATGGCAATAAAAAGTCTCCGGTCTATCTAAACTTACCAGACGACGTACGTTTTGAACTGCAACAGAAATTCATCCTCATGTTTTACTACGAGGAACGCGAGCACCGAAAATCAAATATCAAATCCCTGTATGATAAGACCTTCAAGTGGATATTCCACGATGGTCCGCTCCGTATAAAAACCACCTTTACTTAATGGCTTCGGTCCGACGATACTCTTTTTTTGGATAACAGGTAAGGCTGGCTCCGGGAAATCTACGTTCATAAAGTACATTTCGAATCCTCAGGATGGCAGCCAGAGCGAGACACTGTGTCATCCGCATCTTAGGCGGTGGGCTGGAAAATCCCGGCTGCTGTCTGCAAGCTTCTACTTCTAGGCCTCGGGCACAGAAATAGAGCGATCACAGGTCGCCCTGTTTAAGTCTATTCTCCATCAGATTTTCCATCAATCACCAGGAATCATCCTTCGAGTTGCACCCGGCCTTCCAGACATCCAACACTATGTGAGGGACACTTTTAACCGGAATGATGGGTTTAAAAGGCTTCGAGAACGCGAGCCTGATTTCGCCAAAACCCTCCTGGAGGAGATCGTCGCGAAGTCAGCGGGTGTCTTCCTTTGGGTTAGGTTGGTCGTCACCACTCTACTATCTGGCCTTTCGAATAACGACCGGATCTCTGATCTAAAGCGGAGACTCGACAACCTGCCTCCCGACCTGGAGGAGGTATACGCAAGAATCCTGAAATATCTCGACCCCTTCTACTACGAGTATGCCTGCCAGTACTTTAAACTAATGATGGTCTATCCTGGAGCCCCCGAAGCTCTCCTGATCTCGTTTGCAGATGAGGATTGGGACCGTGCAGTTGAACTTCCAGTCCGTCTCTTACGCCATACCGAGAGGGAATCGCGGATAGAAACACTTTAGCGAAGGCTTAACAGCCGATGTAAAGGCATTTTGGAAATCGGGGCGAACAACCGCGTCAACTTCCTTCACCGAACTACCAGAGACTATATTGCTAACGCCGAGGCTGCCAAGCAAATCGACAAAACTCTGCTCAAATCCAAGTTTGATCCATACCTCCAGTTATGCTCTACCTACTTGTATATGCTGAAGACGGATGGAACCCTTCAGAAGCCGTTAAAAAAAAGTATGGAGATGTCTTGAACGGGTCTTTGGAGGGATGTCTTGTGGCCGCCTCGAAAATCACCCACCAAAAGCCACTGGCGATTCCCATTCTGGACTCTTTGCGCCAGGTGTTAAATACTAGCGGTTACTCGCCACTGTTCTGTTTGCTTTTGCCATTAGAAATGAGGTACCTCGTGGATATGAAGCTATGCTACAAGGGTAAACATTACTTTGGAAACAGCTTTCTTGCTCTCGCGATACGATTTAGTCTAGTCGACTACCTCGATGCCCGGGTTCCCGCTGGAGTATGCTGCAAGTTGGAGACTAAATCGAACTAAAGGATGTCGCGGTTCCCGTCGTGGAAATTCCAAACCTATGCAATTGTCACTAAGATGCGAAACCCCATCCCGGGCGGGTGTAAGAGCCATAAGCACGGCACGGGAGAGAGCGATTCGGAGCTTGGCCAATGGCCGCTGCTTCTGGCCGCCTGCTTCGATGAATCTTAAAACGTCAATGTCTGGCGTATTCTCCTAGAACGTGGAGCAAAATACGATACGTTTTGGGATTTTGGTTAGAGCTTTGTTATTTTCAGGGGTATCACAATACTAGAACTTAGAAAAACAAAGTCAATTCTGGACGTGATCTTGTACGTTGCGGTAACTACTTCTGCTATGATGGGGCGGACGTCGGGTTACGTTGGAAGTAAATACTTTAACTGCTTGAGAGCTACGGCGGCGTAGGTTATAAATCTACGTTGCTTAACTCTGAAGCGGCTGCAAGCGATATATTTGGAAGTACTGATATTATATTGAGAAGATCTAGACTCAACGAGCTTTGGGAGTATTTTCAGGACAAAGGGATGAGTGTCCTAAGACATTCAAAGGCCGGAGACTGCACTAGGAAGGACTAAAATACGGGCTGGACAGTTTCCTCCTCTCGTACAAGATGGTGCAGGATAGAGCTCGCTCCAGCCGACTCGCCCTATACGCTGACCCGGTCGGGATCCCCGCCAACTTGGGAAATGTATTTCGAGACAAATTCCAAAAGTAGGGCCTGATCGTATAGACTAGCATTTATCTGGGCGGCCTTGTCCTTGGCCAGCGATTCTAGCCAACCACCTAAATGCACCCAGTCGGTAGTTGCCAGCGACGAAGATGGCCTTGTATTGGGTGGCGCGGAAGAGTGACTAGCCCGTACACAGTGGCTGCGTAATGTCAGAAACACTGTACACTAGAAAACTGTGGGTTGCAACTGATTGATTGCATTGCTTGTCTTCCGTACGCTGGCTTTGCCAGAGTACTCCCTTTTATACAGTTATCTGTGGTGGCAACGCTTGCGCGTCGCGTGGCCAATATTACATACCATCCTTCACCCTAATTCTCGTGCTGTACGGATGTGCTTTTCAAAAGGTTTGTCGCCTCTCTATTTGAATTTCTGATAAATGCATGACTAGCGCTCTGTAAGTTTCGACTGCTACAGAGCACGAGCCACTAAATTACGGAAGATGCATCACTGTATTGACCCACTAAAGCGCTAAACCTGTTAGAGGAGCATGAGAATATTTAGATAACGAGGTGACAAAACTTTTGAAAGGCACATCCGTAATCTTCATAGGCTGTCAAGTATTCCCTAATTCGTCATGACTTATGACGTTAAATAGTTTGATAGGGGATGGTGGCTGAGGTTACATGCGGGCGTAACCGCGTTTTGCAATCTCCCACGACTAATTCCTCGTATCCCCTCAACACAAACGGCGCCCCACTTCGTCCCCAACTGCGCACGACGTTAATCCCAAGAAGGCGAGACAGTGATTGTCTCCAACCACACCCAAAATCGTGCCCCGGCTAATGATAGCACAAGTCAAGCACCAACATGTGAGCACAGCTCAGTGTCGCAATTATGTTTGTAGACGCAGCGGCAGCCTAGAACAGAAAGGAGGTATCCAAAATAGCACTGAGACAAACGATGCAAACGTCACCTCTGTGACATAGTTCAACCCTTCTAATCTACCCCACCACTGTCACAACTTTGGAAGCACAAACAATACTTGCAGCCGTGCAGTGAATTCAAAGCTGAGACGGCCAAAAGTTGGAGGATCACAGTGTTGCAGCGGATCTAAGAATGGCTTGCCAAGAAACCCGAGGGTAGCTGAAAGCCGACCGATGAACCGCCAAAGGCCAGCATTCAGTGGCTCACGAGGCCACTCTACCCCTTTTGCGTTGCCAGCCCACAACTAGGGGGTTGCAACATCAGGGGTGATCTCTGGCAACCTTTACTCGCGCGATGGGATCAGATATTAACTTTCCATAAAGGGCTCGGGTTGCGGGCGGCCACTTCAGCTCAATACAGTCCTCTCTTGTGTTACATTCTGTGACCAATCTAGAGAATCCCCTATTTGAGAGCCAGACATAGGGTTGCAGAGAACACCATGCAACTCAGCTCGATCTTGTTATTGGAAGAGTCGAATTCGGTTTTCACAGCGTCAGATAATTAGAATGCAAATGTGTATAAAACGAGTCAAAACCACGACCAAAATTCCCATCACAGAGCAAAACAAACAAACGCAACGAACCCGTGCGCTCCACTCCTTAGCGATGGCGCCATCTTCTTATCTTTTCCTCTTTGCTGCCCTTGGCCATATTGTGCCCGGTGGATGGGCCGCTACGGTCGTGGTTGATTGGCAGGTCCAGAGGGGAATCATCCCTGGCACTGCGAAGGTGGGGATCCTGGTCAACCCCGATACGTGGCCGGCGCCGCCGATTGAGGCCAATGTCGGCGACACCATCATTGTCAATGTCAACAACGTGGGCGTCGACGAAGGACTTACTCTTCATGCCCACGGTTTTCACCAGCAGAACAACAACCAGCACGACGGCCCATCGGGAATCACTCAGTGGTAGGGCTACTTCCGCCGCCGTCTTCGGCTTTTCCAGTCCCCAGTTAACCGTCGCAGTGACATTCCCAAGGGAAAGAGCTACACGTACACCTGGCACGCTGTTGTGGCCGGAACTTTCTGGGTCCACAGCCACAAGATTGGGCAAGTTGCTCCAGCCAATCCGGTGGCTTCCTGCTCTTTGGGCTCCTTCCTAACGTGAGGAACTTTTTCAGACAATACCCTCATGGTCTTCGTGCACCGCTTATCGTCAGAGACGATGCCGCCGACAAGACTTACTACGACTATGACAAAGATATCGTCATGGACATTAGCGACTTTGTAAGACTTATGCCCCTCTTCCCAGCTACAAGATTCTGACAGTTTTGGTGGGGAGCAGTGGGATGCCGATCAGACGGAAATCGACAGGAGCTACTCGAACGGAGCTTGCTGTCTCGATGTCCCGAATACGGTCAACTGCGGCCTCGAGATACCTCCCAGCCGCGCGCTTGTAAACGACGCCATTAGCGGCGTGGTTGAGCACGATGCTTCCGGGGTCGTGAAAGCAATCAGGCTCCGCATAATCAACATGTCAGCCTTCTCGTCCTTCTATATCTTCTCCACCGACCCGAACATGGAGTTTGAAGTCATCGAAATCGACGGTGTCGCGCTCAATCGCACTGGTGATGCCAACTTGCTTCATCACAAGTGGATTGAGATCCACGCCGGCCAGCGGTACTCGGTGCGCTTCAAGCCCACCGACAGCTTCTCGCTGTACTCGGTCATCGATCCCTATCACTATTCTACAAACAAGTGCGCAGCTGACAAACTCCTATCCGCCTCGCCGGGAAACCCAGTCGCTGGCACTACTGGCCGTTATGGCACTGCTCTGTGGGCAAAGGCGAACTTCCGCGTCGCCGGTCCGATTCCTCGAGCTACGTTCCCACTTGAGGGTAGCTACTGCAACTCGGACGGTGAGAGCATCTGTTTCGTTGAACTTGACAGCCAAAAGTACAAGATCGTCAACATGCCAGACTGGGTTAGCAACAAAAGGGCACCGCTCAACGACGACTGGTCTGCGGTCTACATACCCAAGAATCCGATGCCTCAGATCCTGTATGATGAATGGCGTTCCGTCGTCATCTATCTTTCTCTGACTGCCAACTCGACCGGCTTTGCCAATCTCAACAATACCAAGTTTGAAAGCTCTGCCGTTCCCGTTCTGCTTCGCGAAACCATCAACAATGGCACCTGCCGCGGAGATAACGGATGGTACCAAGACCCCGGCGGTGATCAAGGTCGCTCTCCAAGCCGTTACTACGGCGTCAACAACATCCAGCGTCTCGCGCAGGGAACCAACGTCTTTATGGTTATCACCTCGGAGATGGGAGCGCATCCATGTGAGTCTCTTGTTATTTCCTTCACCCACCTGTCATTCTGTTTTCCAAGTTGCTTACCTAGGTGACCCTTCCCTTTGTAGTCCATCTGCACGGCCAAGACTTCCAAAGTGAGTTGTCCCGTCAACCTCAAGGTATCCGTAGGTATCTTGTCCCAGCATCCGCCAACTGACAGCCTCGCCCAGTTCTATGGTACTACAAAGAAGAAGATCGCGCAAGCCATCCTCCTGTCCAAATTCCCGCCTTGGACGTCCTCTCGGCTCCTGGAAATGTGGTACCCAATCCTCCGCGACGCGATACCCTGCACATCGCCTCAAAGGCAGCCGCCGTCATCGCTTTCCGAGCTGACAACCCCGGCGCGTGAGTTTTTGCCCCCCCCCCCAATCCGATTTCCCCCATACCATCATCCTAACAATCGACCCCAGCTGGTTCTACCACTGCCACAACGACTTCCACTCCATGAGCGGCATGGCGGGTGTCCTCGTTGTCCGGGCCGACAACACGACTGGTAACGATTTCAACTACCGCTCCATAGGCGAGTCTATGTGGGACACGTGCGGATTCCAGACCTCGACGGGAAATAGCAGCTTCGACGCCTGGGTCCGGCCTTGCTGTAGCTATGCTGCAGACGAGGGCTGGGTTTGTCCCGACGCGGAGGGCCTTGTGCAGACTTGAGTTTGTGGGAGAGATTAAATGCGCAGCGGCGGTTTTGGTTGTAATCTGATTTAGTTTCCGAGTCTCTGTATTTCTTATGCGCTGTCCTTGGTATAACCATTCATGTACTACTAGCTGCCTACAGAGGAGAATGAACCTGTGCCAACATATTGCTCGAATCTGGAGCTTATGTCGGCGCCATAGCACTTGCTGGCCAGAACGTGTTGCATTACGCTTTGTAGTACTTGGTGGTGGACTGGTGTCCCAAACTGGGTCCAGGAGCGGATCCTTGCAACATACACCCGATTTTAAATCACGGTAACTATAGCCGAACTCACCTCAGCTCAGGCAGGTGCTCGCTGTGCCTCACCCCCTGCTCAGGCTCTGCGACTAATCCGGACTTGGTCAGGAAATGTTGTGGGGGTGACTATAGAGGTAGAGATGAGTGCAATATCGCAAGAAATCAAAGTTTATTTGTTGGGATGCAAGGCTGACAGCTGTCAGCTCTGCAAGCTCAGCCATAACCCGGTCTACGAGGAGGGCTCTCTAAATCCAGTTGAAAGAATGCTGGTTGATTCAAGCAACATCCACCTCTCTTTGGAGATTCGGAATCAACGGAATCAGCGGCCCAGTTGTTGTCCCGGAACCCCTGTTGTCGTGGCCGAAGTCTCAGTAGCCCCCTTGGTCCCTATTGGCGTCATAGTCCCCGTCTGCTCCGCCCCAGAGCGTGGCTCCGAACTGAATCCGGTCGCTGCAGTCGCTGTGTCTGAAGACACTCCACTCAAAACTGATGTTGCTGAGACGGATGACTCTACCTGAGACGTAGACCCCCCTCCGCACCTCCGCCAAGTAAACCTCAGCTGCACCGACGTCGCCTCTAAATACCCCATTGCTATTTGCATAGTTCGCGTTTGCGACGGGATGAGACTAGATGCGAGTTCCGACGCTGAACATCCACTTTCAATCGTTTGCGTTGGCGGTACCTGAGAAGGCGGCGGTCCTGACGGCGTCGACGATCTCGGTGGTTCTTCAACCATTATCGAAGTCGTGTGGAGCCATTGTGAGCTCGCTGTGTCTGTGTTGGGCGACGTAGATATTGCTGTGGGCGTGGGTGCCTGTGGTAGGGATGATACCGTCGATGAGATTGTCGATGAGATTGGGGATTCATGAAGGAATGAAGGTGCATGACTTGGGTCCTGGAGTTCCGCAAGAGGAGGCGTATCATCGCTGTTGAGGTGTGCGCTGGCTATGGCTGCGAGAATGGCTGCTGGTAGAATTTGGCGGAGGATCTTCATGTTGCTAGTTTGATAGGAGTCGGTGGTAATCTTAACGAAAAACAAAGAAGGCGTGGCGTCATGTCTGACTTATACCCCATGTTGAAACCCGCCCCTAGTCCTTACGACTTAGAATTGCGGAAGGTGCCTTGCGAATCGACGACCTAAATTTATCCAGAGGCTTCATAGTTCAATGCCAAGTAATTATAACAATATATTAATATGACGTACCGTGATCCGCCACATTTACAGGCAAATACCCGATCCAAGGCCGTCGGTGTAATAGTTTGGTCCATGAGATCGTTTTGCCGCTTTTTCCCAGTAAATATATTACAATTAAATATAACGTATGTATATGCTTTTGCGACCTAGGGAACGCGCCTAGTCTTCCCAGCCGCGGCGGCCGATGAGGTTGGCACTAGAGCTGGCCTCCAGTAGGATTTTGGCAAATCTTAAGAGCCTGAACAGTGATGTTAGCCAATATATCGGCGGGCCGCTTACCGGCAGGGCTGGTAGGGCAAGATAGCCATCGTGGTCGACGCCGAATTTTAGGCATAGCTGGCTCGGCGTGGCTCGCCTCTCGTCCTCGTCAACACCAACCCATAAAACCTCGAGTTTGTTCAGGCATTTCTACCTATGTTTACGGGCACGCTCGTGGCAAGCCTAGTGGATGCGCGGCCAGGCGCGGTTGTTGTGCACGTCTTCTGCGGCCTCCACTCCTACATCGGCGATCTTAAGTTCGGATCTAACGGACTGTTACGATCCGTCGAGAAACAGCTAGTCCTGAAGCTCGTGGGTTGAGAAGGCTTACCGGTGTCATCGGAGAGGAAGCAATTGAACATGTTGCATTGACTGGGGGGG
>Ga0247817_10002109_pt1 | contig 10275 bp, 13 predicted proteins | sample UWRJL212509R1_FD_178010 | JGI IMG/M metagenome (GOLD analysis project Ga0247817, IMG submission 178010) | Plant litter microbial communities from Arlington Agricultural Research Station in Wisconsin, United States - UWRJ-L212-509R-1 | ecosystem: Environmental > Terrestrial > Plant litter >... | reverse complement strand
GATTTCGATCAGGACATCGGATGCCGCGAGCCCGGCGACGAGGTGTGATCCGGGCCCGGCGACCGTGGTCACGCGCCCGGCGTCGTCGTAGCGGCCGCGCAGAAACTGTCGCTTGCCCGGAACGGACGTGATCTCCGCCGCGAGCTCGCGCATCGCGTGCCGGCTGGCCGGAAGTCCGGCGATCTCGCGCAGCACCGGCGCGAGGAAGATCTCGAACGACAACTGCGTGCTCACCGGGTTGCCGGGAAAGCACAGCACCGGAACGCCGTTGAAGTGGGCGGTGGCCTGTGGTCCGCCGGGCTGCATCGCGACGTGGCCGACGCTCGCGCCGAGCGGTTCGAGCGCTTCGCGCACGACCTCGTAGTCGCCCATCGAGATGCCGCCGGAGGTCACGATGACGTCGCTCGTCTCGGCCGCCGAGGCTAGCGCCTCGAGCATGGCGTCGACCTGGTCGGTGACCCGGGCGGTGAACGACACCACGGCGCCGGCCGACCGGACCGCGGCAACAACGGCGACAGAGTTGGCATCAAAGATCTGGCCGAGGCTCGGGGTTTCGCCCGGTCCGATGAGTTCGGCCCCCGTGGTGATCACGGCGACGCGGATGCGGCTGCGCACCTCGACCCGGCTGATGCCGGCCGCGGCAAGGGCGGCGAGGTGACGCGAGGCGAGGGTGCGACCGGCCGGAAGCAGTTCGCTGCCGGCGCTCGTGTCGCTTCCGCGCTCGCGGACGTACTCGCCGGCGCTGCGTTTGCGGGCGATGGTGACCGTGTCGCCGACCGTCTCGGTGTCTTCGACCGGAACCACGGCATCCGCTCCGTCCGGCACGACGGCGCCCGTCATGATGCGCACCGCGGTGCCTGGCAACAGTGCGTCGGGCGTGAGCGGGCGCGCGGCGATCTCGCCGGCGATGGGGAGGGTGACCGGAGGGTTGGTGACATCCGCGGCTCTCACGGCGAAGCCGTCCATTTGCGAGTTGCGGAACAGCGGGAGGTCGACGGGCGAAGTGATCGCGGCGACCGTCACGCGGCCGAGCGCGTCGGCGAGCGCTACGGTCTCGGTCGCCTCCCCGAGCCCGGTGAGCAGGTCCCGAATGTGTTCGGCGTGTTCTTCGACGCTGCGGCTGGCCATCGGTCAGTACCTCTCGACGCGAGGGTCGACGGTGCGCGACCAGGAGTCGATGCCGCCCTCGAGGTGGCGGGTGTTGGCGAATCCGCGTTCGCGCAACAGGGCAAGAGCAGAGGCAGAGCGGATGCCGTGGTGGCAATACGCGACGATCTCGGTTTCCGGATCGACGCCGTCGAGCTCAGCCTCGAGGTATCCCAATGGAACAAGCACCGCGTCGGGCAGGGTCGCGATCGACGCTTCCCATTCTTCGCGCACGTCGAGCAGTAGCGGCGTCCGTCCCCGCGCGAGTTCGGCGGCGAGCTCGGTTGCGGTGACGGTGTCGCGCACGGTCGGTACGCCACAAAAGGCGTCGTAATCGATGAGAGCGGTGATGGGTGCGGCGGCGGGGTCGCGCGCGTAGCTGAGCTCGCGGAATGAGCCGGTCAGGGCATCGTAGGTGGTGACTCGGCCGATGAGTGGTTCGCCGACACCGGTGATGATCTTGATCGCTTCGGTCGCGAGAATCGACCCGATGACCGCGACGGTGGTCGGGAGCACGCCGCCCTCGGCGCAGCTAAGAACGGTGCCGGGCGCCGGGGGAGCGGGGAAGAGATCGCGGTACTGCGGCCCGCGTTCGTGCCAGGCGACTCCGGCCTGCCCGCCGTACTGAGAGACCGCGCCCCAGACGAGCGGGATGTTGCTCAGCACGGCCTGGTCGTTGGCGAGGTAGCGGGTGGCGAAGTTGTCGCTTCCGTCAATGACGAGGTCGTAGTCGGCGAAGAGCTCTGCGGCGTTGTCGCTCGTGAGGCGCTCGCCGTGAGGGGTGACCGAGACCGACGGGTTGAGCGCGGCGATCGACGCGGCGGCGCTCGCGACCTTCGGTGATCCGACATCGGCGGGGGAGTGCAGTAGCTGGCGGTGCAGGTTGCTCGTCTCGACGACGTCGTCGTCGATGATCCCGATGGTGCCGACCCCGGCCGCGGCGAGGGCGGGGATGACGCTGCTTCCTAGGCCGCCGGCGCCAATCACGAGAACGCGCGCCGAGCCGAGCGCGGACTGTGCCCCGTGGCCGAATCCGGGCAGTGATACCTGCCGCGCGTAGCGCTCTTCCTGCATCTGCCGATTCTCGCAGAACCGAACCGGTCGTGCTGTGGACACGCGTATGCGGATAGAGTGAGAGCTAATCAACGCGTTTGCGGGAGGATGTCATGACGGTCACCCAGTTTCGGGTCAGTGAAGCAGCGGCACTGCTCGGCGTGAGCGACGACACGATCCGGCGCTGGGCCGATGCGGGTCGCCTCACCCTCAGCAAGACACCAGGCGGCCCCTCCACGATCGACGGCGCAGCCCTCGCCGCCCTCGCCACCGAACTCGCCGCGGATTCCGAACTCTCGACCGCTTTCCCCTCGCAACGTGCCTCCGCCCGCAACCGCCTCACCGGGATCGTCACGAGAGTGACAAAAGACGGCGTGATGGCGCAGGTCGAGCTGCAGGCCGGTCCGTTCCGAATCGTCTCGCTCATGAGCCGCGAGGCCGCGGACGAACTCGCGCTCGAGCCGGGATCCCTCGCCGTAGCGAGCGTCAAAGCCACCACCGTCGTCGTCGAACTCACCGATTAGGGATGCCATTGCTCCGCACTCTTGCCGCCCCCGCTGCCCTGCTCGCTGTTGGCCTGCTGCTCGCGGGGTGTGCGCCGGCAACTCCGGCCGCGTCGCCCGCCGCGACCGATGACGCCATCGAGGGCACGGTGACGGTGTTTGCCGCGGCATCCCTCAACGAATCCTTCGCTGTCATCAAGGAGGCCTTCGAAGACGCCAACCCCGGCGTTACGGTCGTCTACAACTTCGGCGGCAGCTCTGGCCTCGCCGAACAGATCGTGCAGGGGGCACCGGCCGACGTCTTCGCGGCAGCCAGCCCGGCGACCATGACAACCGTCACCGACGCCGAACTGGCGGATGCCCCGACCGAGTTCGCCACGAACACCCTCGAGATCGCGGTGCCGGTCGGCAACCCCGGCAACGTCACGGGGCTCGCCGACTTTGCCAACGACGACCTCGCGATCGCCCTCTGCGCCGTCGAGGTACCGTGTGGCGCCGCGGCCGACAAAGCGCTGACCGCTGCCGGAATCACGGCAGCACCCGACACCCTCGAACAAGACGTCAAGGCCGTGCTCACGAAGGTCGAGCTCGGCGAAGCGGATGCCGGCCTTGTCTACGTCACGGACGTCGCCGCAGCCGGCGACGCAGTCGAGGGCGTCGAGTTTGCCGAGGCGGCGGACGCCGTCACTGCGTACCCGATCGCGACGCTCACCGAGGCGCCCAACCCGGATGCCGCCGCCGCGTTTGTCGCCTGGGTGCTGTCCGGCGCCGGCCAGGCCGTACTCGCGGAGGCTGGCTTTGGGTCGATCTAGGCGTCGCAGCCAGATCTCGCCGATCCTCTGGGTTCCGGCGGGCCTCGCGCTCGCACTGCTCGTGCTTCCGCTGGTCGCACTCGTCGTGCGGGCTCCGTGGGGACAGCTCGTCGAGCTGCTCTCGCGGCAGACCGTCGCGCAGGCGCTCGGGCTGTCGCTCGGCACCGCCGCACTCTCGACGGTGCTGTGCCTCCTGCTCGGTGTTCCGCTTGCCGTTGTTCTCGCGAAGTCGATCAACTGGCCTCCCGCCGCTCGCCGGCTGCTTCGCGCCCTCGTGACGGTTCCGCTGGTGCTGCCGCCGGTGGTCGGCGGTGTTGCGCTGCTCCTGCTGCTCGGTCGTCGCGGCCTGCTCGGGCAGTGGCTCGACGAGTGGTTCGACTTCACCATCCCGTTCACGACCGTCGCGGTCGTAATCGCACAGGTGTTTGTCGCCATGCCGTTTCTCGTGCTCGCCGTCGAGGGAGCACTCCGGGGCTCCGACTCCCGGTTCGAGATCGCCGCGGCAACCCTCGGGGCATCGCGGTGGACGGTATTCCGTCGCGTCACGCTGCCGCTCGTCGCCCCCGGTGTGAGCGCCGGAGCGCTTCTGTGCTTCACTCGCGCCCTCGGGGAGTTCGGCGCGACCATCACCTTCGCCGGCAGCTTTCCCGGCGTCACGCAGACTCTTCCGATCGCCACCTACCTCGAGCTGCAGCGCGATCCCGACGCGGCCATCGCCCTCTCGCTCGTGCTCATGATCGTCTCGGTCGGCGTGCTCGTGAGCCTCCGCGACCGCTGGGTTCCAGGACTCAGCTCGTGAGCGCGCTCAACGCCTCGCTGCGAGTGAACCGCGGCGACTTCTCCCTGAACCTCGACCTCCGCGTCGAGCCGGGCGAATCCGTCGCGCTGCTCGGCCCCAACGGCGCCGGCAAGTCGACCGCGGTGAGTTGTATCGCCGGGATCCTCGAGCTCGATACCGGGTTGATCGAGGTCGACGGGGTCATCGTGGATGAGCCGGCAGCTGGCATCCGTGTTCCGACCGAGAATCGCCATGTCGGGCTCGTGTTCCAGGACTACCGGCTGTTCCCGCACCTGTCGGTGCTCGAGAACATCGCGTTCGGCCCGCGCGCCCGCGGTGTCGCGAAGCAGACCGCGCGAGTCGAGGCGGCCGACTGGCTCGACCGGTTCGACCTTTCGGGGTTTGCGTCCGCGAAGCCGTCGGCGCTCTCCGGCGGACAATCCCAGCGCGTCGCCCTCGCGCGCGCCCTCGCCACGAAGCCTGCCGTGCTCCTGCTCGACGAGCCGCTCGCGGCGCTCGACGTCGAGGTCCGCGACGACGTGCGCGCGGAACTCGCCGGTCACCTCAGCGACTTCGACGGGGCAACGCTCGTCATCACCCACGACCTCGCGGATGCCGCGGCACTCGCCTCACGCGTGATTGTCGTCGAGCGGGGCATGGTCACGCAGCGGGGCACTCTCGCCGAGTTGACGGCCAATCCCGCGACGTCGTGGGTTTCGCGACTCGTGTCGCGCTAGGGTGGCGACATGTCCGACCCAGGAGTAGTGCCAACGCCGGAGCCGGTCACGCCCGTGACCGGGGTTCCCGTGCCGCCCTCCGCGACGCCGCAAGCGGCGACCGCTTCGAAAGAGCCGGCCAGTCGCGCCCTCCTCGTCGGCTACGGCATCATCGGCGGTATTTTTCTGCTGTACCTGATCGGCTGGGTCATCGGCACCGTGCGCCACGACCAGCCCGATACCAGTGATGGAGCCCTCGCGGCCATTGCCGGCGCGATCTCGGTCGGCCTCGCAATCGTCTCGCCCGTGCTCTGGTTCGGCGGGGTCTTCCTGCTCTCCCGCCACAGCCGCACGGTCGTCAAACTGGCCTGGCAGGCGCTCGGCGTTGTGCTTCTCGTTCCGTGGATCTTTGTAGTGGGAGTCTGACGTGGAAAACCCCATCGACGACGTGCTGAACGACGACGCCGCAGACCGCTCGCACGGTCGCATCTCTCCGGTGACCGTTGCGGTCGCCATCATCTTCGGCCTCTTCTACGCCTACGCCCTCTGGCAGGGGCTCTCGGCGCTGTTCGAGCAGCGCGGTGAGTGGGAGGCGCTCGGCGTTCCCGGCGACCAGGCTCCCGTCGGGCTCGCGATCATCGTGCTGCTGCTGCCGATCGTGGTCTTCGCCCTCGCGTTCTGGCTCGGACTTCGCCGCAACCTGTTCGCCAAGGCACTAATCTACGTGCTCGGCCTCGCGGCGATCGCGGCGTTGACGTACAGCATCCACAGCGTCGAACTGTCGCTGCTCATCGACGCCGCGACCGGCGGGGCGGCCTAGTTCCGGATTCCCGCACGCGCGGGGTCCGGAGTTGCGGCCCCAAGGGCCGTTCCGAGCTGCCGGAGTGCTTTCGCATAGCGGGAACGAACGGTCGACGGCGCTAGCGATTCCAGTTCGGCGACTTCGGCGAGGCTGAACCCTTCCCAATTGACGAGGCGCACGAGTTCCGCATCGCCCGGGGCGAGTGCGTGCATAGCGCGCTGGATGTCGTGCCTTCTCTCGGCCTGATCAAGATCGGATGTCGCAACAGCGGTGTCTGCAACGATGACGCCCCGCAGCCGGTCGACCGCAGCCCGGTGCCGCCCGAGGGAGCGACGGTGGTTGAGCAGGGTATTGCGGGCGACGACGAAGAGCCACATGCGTGCGCGTTCCGGATCTGCGGGGAGACGCGCCACCCGCTGCCAGGCCGTGATCATCGCCTCGCCGAGCACGTCGGCTGCTGCCGAGCGCGGCTCGATGCGGCGTTCGAGGTAGGCGAGAAGATCGGTGGCGTTGGCCTCGAAGGCAGCGCGTAGTCTCTCGTCGTCGGCGTTTCGGTGGCGGGACGTCACCGACCGACCTCGCACAGCCCACCGGTCTCGCCGACGGTCACGAGCGTCGGCTCTGCACCGTTGTCGAGCAGGTAGGTGCTCAGCTCGCCGGTGAGGAAATCGTGGTCGGCCTCGGCCGCGGAGGTGATTGCCTCCCTGGTGCTGTCGATCGCCTTGAAGTCGAGAGCGATCTGCGAGGCCACGGCCGCCTCGTACTCGCTCGAATCGGACGCGAGTGTTGCGGCCGCGGTCTCCCGCTCCGCGACCGAGAGGGTGTGAGCGTCGACGGGCACATCGACGACGACCGGGCGAACGGCGAGCCAGTTCTGCGCGAGCTGGAAGGTGGAGAGTGCCTCGGGCGTCGAGCCATCAACGCCGGCGGCGTAATCCGCCTCGAGAATGCAGCTCACGGTCTTCGCTGGCGCATCCGTGCCCGTAATCGGAACAGCCTCGGCTACGACGTTGTGCGGCGAGGACCACCAGAGGGAGTGTGTTGAGGCCGCTGCCGCGGTCGTTCCGCCAACCGCGACGACCGTCACCGCGCCGATTACCCAGCCCATGCGTGACCGACGGGCCCGAGTGCCGCGAACGGCAGAGGCGCTCTCCTCGCTCACGCTCAGTGCCGCGAGGAACACGTCCGGGTGGCTTGTGACTCGTGGTGCGGAGTCGCGCATCGTGGTCTCAACGTCGGTGGTCATGGTGTCTCCTGTCTGAAGGGCTTACCAGGAACATGTCCGCGCGACTCGTCAGTGACGACGAACGTCGAAACTCACTCCGTTGGCTCGGGTGCCGGTAACCCAAGCAGCGCAAGAAACCGCAGGATGACCCGCTCGACGTTTTCGCTCGGGGTATCGATCCCGGCCGGCGCGATGAGCGCCTTGAGGTCGTTGACGGAGACGTCACGATCGAGCACGGTTTTCGCCCAGGTCGAGAGACCCTGCGCGTGCGTCGGAATGTCGATGTCCTTACTCGCACCATCATCGTGGAAGTAGTCCTTCGGCTGGATGCCAAGAAAGACCCGGCCGAGCCGGCCGTGCGTCAGGTGGTAGTCGACCTGCGCGTAATCCTCGTTCGGTACTTCGATAGCGAGGTAGAGATCGGATGTGGGGGCCGAGTCCCAGCGACCGTTGCTGTAGATAAAAGTGCCGATCACGCGGGGAGTCCCATCGTTCGGGACCACGCTACCTCACGCTCGAGCTGGCCGGTTCGGCGAAACAGGGTCACCTGGTGCGTCGAACCGAGCGCGGCGGCGAGCGCGGTGAGATCGGCAGGCTCGAAGCCGAGTTTCTGCCAGAACGGCCCGGAGCGACGGCTGAACAACCAGGCGCGCTTGGCGCCGGACTCCGCTGCGGCGTCAAGGGCGAACCGGGCAAGGCGGAGTCCGAGGCCTGCGCCGCGAGCAGCGGGGGCAACGGCGACACTGCGGACGAGGGCGTGAGTGCCGTCATCCGACAGTTCGAACCCCGTCGTGCCCTCGATGGTGCCGTCGCTCGCGCGGAGGATCCAGAGGCGAACGGTCGGCGCATCCAGGCCGCTCAGGGTGAGATCGGTTGTCGTGAGAAACGCGGTCAACTCGCGGAGTTCCGCGCTCGTAACCGGTTCGGGGTCGGTCATAGGGCGACGACCACCAGCACACCGATGAGGGCGAGCTGCGCGATGAGGCGCGGCCAGAACGGGATGGCGGCTTTTCCGAACTTCTCCGGGTGCTGGGAGGCGTAGGCGTTCGCCGGAAAGACCGCGACGAGGAAGATGATGAGGGCGATCGCCGCGGCGACGCGGGTCGGTTCGATGAGAAGGCCGATGCCGCCGGCAATCTCGCAGACGCCGGTAAAGCGAACGAGGTTACGTGGGGAAAGCAGCCCGCCCCGTCGCATCCTCGGCGGGACGATCGCGGCCATCCCGCGCGCCGGCTTCGGCAGGAAGTGCGCGATGCCCATCCCCACAAACGCAAGCGCCAGCGCAATGCGCAACAACAACTGGATGGTCTCGAACTCCGAACTGCCCATGCCCCATCCTCCCAGCCCACAACTATTAACCCGTTTCAAGGACTTTCTGCGGGCGATCCCGATCCTGCCGCTGGATCGCCCGCCAGCGGACAGAAAGTCCTTGAAACGGGTTAAAAACCGGGGGAGTGACGGGTTGGGAGATCGTTGCTTGGGCGGGGTTTGGGCGCTGCTAGCCTCGTGGGCATGGGGGATGAAGCTGTGTCAGCGGATGCGCGGAGTGCGGCGCCGGTTCGGGAAACGCGATCGCGGGTCGACTTCCTGCTCGCCGAACTCGAGAAGTCGACAGCGTTGCAGATGCGCATGGTGGACTGGCGATCTGCGGCGGCCTGGGCTGCACTCGCAGGCGCCCTCGCGCTGGTCTCGTCCCTCGCAATCCGCACGCCAATACTCTGGTTCGGGGTGCTCGTCATCGTCGGCGCGACGGTGGTGTTTCTCGTCTGGAGGCGTCGCGCGATCGCCGTGGCCGGCGAGGCGCTCATTAACCAGGCCGAGGCGCCCGAGCCCGATGTCGACTGGGATCGAACCGGTCTCGACAAGCTGCCCGCCTACTTCCTCGAGCCGTCGGAAATGACGAGTCCCGCGCAGCTCGAGGCGGCGCTGCGACTGTCACCAGAGGACCTCAAAGACCAGGCGAGCCGCATTCGCGGAGCTCTTCCCGCCGCCCTCGCTTTCCTCGCGCTCGCCGTGGCGGGTCTTGTGCTGTTGTTTCTCGGGACGGTCAGGCTCGCAGACAACCCCGCACCATCAGCCCTCGCCCTCGAGTCCGTTCCGCTTGTGCTCGCTGGGATCGTGCTTCTCCTCGGATACTCCGAGTCGGTCGCACTGACCCGCATTGCTCGCCGGGTGTCGGGCATGCTCCTCGCGCGGGCCCGTCCTGAACTCGACCGGTTGTGGCAGACGACGGAGCCGTTCATGGGCGGAAAGGTGCTGGTCCACACGGACTCCGGCTACCTCATCAACGAGTCCGCGATGACCCTTCCGCCCACCGCTCCGCGCCACACGAAGATTCTGCGCACAGTGCTGATTGTGCTCGTCTGCGTCGTCATAGCCCTGATGGTTTTCGTCGCGGTCATCGGGACGCATAACGACAGCGCGTAACGCGGAGCCATCTCGCGGGTTGAGGCTTCGCGCCTGCACTAAACTCACAAGGTCGCGTTCCGTGCGACATTTCCGGCAAACATCAAAAGGACTCGTTCGTGGCCAAGCCGATCGTGCTGATTGCAGAAGAACTTTCCCCCGCGACAGTTGAGGCCCTCGGTCCCGACTTCGACGTGCGCAACATCGACGGAACCGACCGTTCCGTGTTGCTCGCGGAGCTTGCGGAAGCGAGTGCCATCCTCATCCGCTCCGCGACCCAGGTCGACGCAGAAGCGATCGCGGCAGCGAAGAACCTCAAGGTTGTCGCCCGTGCCGGAGTCGGACTCGACAACGTCGACATCAAGGCCGCGACATCCGCCGGCGTCATGGTCGTCAACGCGCCGACCTCCAACATCATCTCCGCCGCCGAACTCACGGTCGGCCACATCCTGAGCCTGTCGCGCCACATCCCGGCCGCTCACGCCAGCCTCGCCGCCGGCACCTGGAAGCGCTCGAAGTACACCGGTGTCGAGCTGTACGAAAAGACCGTCGGCATCATCGGCCTCGGCCGCATCGGCGCGCTCATCACCGCACGCCTGCAGGGCTTCGGCATGAACGTCGTCGCATTCGACCCCTACGTCACGAGCGCTCGCGCACAGCAGCTCGGCGTCACGCTGCTCACGCTCGACGAGCTGCTCGCGCAGTCCGACTTCATCACCATCCACATGCCCAAGACCCCCGAGACCACGGGCATGATCTCCACCGCCCAGCTCGCGACCATGAAGCCGACCGCGTTCATCGTCAACGTCGCCCGCGGTGGCCTGATCGACGAAG
>Ga0247817_10002108_pt1 | contig 10275 bp, 8 predicted proteins | sample UWRJL212509R1_FD_178010 | JGI IMG/M metagenome (GOLD analysis project Ga0247817, IMG submission 178010) | Plant litter microbial communities from Arlington Agricultural Research Station in Wisconsin, United States - UWRJ-L212-509R-1 | ecosystem: Environmental > Terrestrial > Plant litter >... | reverse complement strand
CACTGCCGGAGATAGGAGTAGAAGAGGCAAATTCAGCATAGCAAAACGCTGAAAACAAACATCCTGCCGAAGTAATAATGAAGAGGAATATAATACCCGGACCGCCGTCGTAGGCAGCCTGTCCAATGGTGCCAAAAATGCCCGCGCCAATTACCGCAGCAATTCCCAGGGATGTTAAGTCTTTGAATGTAAGCGTTCTTTTTAATGAAGAGGCTTCTGTATGAAGCTCATTGGGATTTTTTGTACGAAAGAATTCTGACCACATAAATTGAAAAGTAACGCATGTTCAAGTAACGAAAAAAGAGGAGGTAATGCAATTCCTTAAAATAATTAAAACCGTTGGCTGAAGCATAACGGCAATGAAACTGAGCCTTTCTCATTTAAATTACCTCTTATTTCAGGCATTCTAAAATTTACATTTGAGATTACTTAAAGTACCGAATCTATCCGTAGAGTTAGCACAGCGCTCTACGGATGATTAAATAGTTGAGAGTCTTTGACTCGATTGGAAATGGTTGAATAAATATTAGAAACGAGTCAAAAGACTCTGTTTTATCCCAAGATGCGTAGAGGGCTGCGCTAACTCTAGGGATAGGTTGGTAAATGCCGATGCCATCGTTTAATGATGCCATCGCTTAATGATGCCATCGCTTAAAGTAATCAGATGATTTACTAACTCTACGGATAGGATGCCCTTAATACCCGAATATCAACAACTTTCCGTACCTTTACCTTAATGAAATTCGAAAATTACGATCTAGCACCGGGGATCAAGAAAAGCTTAGCAGAAGCTGGTTTTAATCGCCCAACGGATATACAGTTTAAATCAATTCCGCCAATTCTGGCAGGAGAAGATGTGTTGGCTATTGCCCAAACAGGAACAGGTAAAACAGCTGCTTTTGTTATTCCCGTTTTAAATAAATTAATCAATGTTCAAAAGTCTGAGCATACCGATATTTCTTGTTTGGTAATGGCGCCTACACGCGAATTAGCCATTCAAATATCTGAAGTGTTTAAAAAAATTGGTCAGTATACGCGTTTAAAAACAGTTTGCATTACAGGTGGCGTAGAGCAAGAGGCTCAGATCGCTGCTGCAGATTATGGTATTGATGTACTGGTTGCTACACCGGGCCGCATGTTCGATCTGATTTATCAAAAGCATGTTAAAATTACCAAAGTACAAATTCTGGTTTTAGATGAAGCCGATCACATGCTTGACTTAGGTTTCATTAAAGATATTCAGGATGTTAAAAAGTTTTTACCGAAAAGGCATCAGACACTTTTTTTCTCAGCAACAATCAATGAGGAAATTAAAAACCTGGCTTACTCGTTAGTTAAAAATCCAATTCGTATACAGATAGCACCCAAAGATCGGGTATCAAAAAATATAACACACTCTGTTGCTTTTATAGGTATGGACGATAAACGTTTTTTCTTGGAACGTTTACTTAAAGAACATCCTGAAAGTAAAGTCATTGTTTTTGTGCGGACGCAAGTGCGCGCGGATCGTGTGCAGGCAGCTATGGAGCGTGTAGGCATTAAGTCTGTCACCATGCATGGAGGGAAAGAACAGGAAGCGCGTGTTGTTGCAATGGATTCGTTTAGAACAGGTGAGATAAAAGTTTTAATTGCTACAGATATTAGTGCACGTGGGATCGATATTCCGGGTGTAGAATACGTTGTTAATTATGATATGCCTGAAGTTGCAGAGAACTATGTACATAGAGTCGGTCGAACCGGAAGAGGTGTTTCTAAGGGAATTGCAATTTCATTTTGCAGCATGGAAGAAAAGCCTGTGCTTGATGAAGTTGAAGAATTTTTAGGCAAAGAAATTAATGTAATCGCAATGGATGGTAAAGAGTATGACGCTACATTAGACTTAACTGAAGACGTAAACGACAACTGGAAAGCATTATTAAAAGAAGCTGATGCTGAAGCGAATAAGAAGTATGTTCCTAAAAAGAAAAAGAAAAATAAGTAACCCTTATTATGGGAATGTTGCAACAATTAGATCATATTATATAAATTATCGTTCACAAAGCTTTTTACATTTGCATATCACAAATCGTTTAGCTTATTTTAAGTACTAATCTTAATCGTTTACAAATCATGAAAAAATTATTTTCTACAGTTGCTATTGTATGCTCACTATTAATTAGTGTAGGTGCTTTTGCACAAGGAACAAAAAATGCCGGACAGGATGCCGCAACGAACAAAGGGGATGTGCTTTTTGATTTTGGTGTTGGTTTTGTTGGAAATGAGTATAGCTATAGTTCAGATTACAACTACAAAAATGAAAGTAGCTTTCAGCTTCCTACTTTTTCATTGGCACTTCAAAAAGCATTTTGGGAAGATATAACTATAGGTGGTCAATTTTCAATAAATGGTGGTGGAAGTAGCTATGACGATTACTATCAAAATGATGGATATTATAGAAAAGATGTAAAGAATTCACAAGTTAATAGTTATTTCACTGCAAGAGGTGAATATCACTTTAATAGATTAATCGGTTTGGATCGTAAATTCGATTTATATGCCGGTGCATTGGTTGGTTTCTCTATTTCCAATGACGTACACAAATATACTGATGGATGGGTAGATCCAAATGGTCCGAATCCAGGTAACAGAGGTCCAGATACTCATAAGTCAAGAAGCATAGGAGCTCATCCTGTAATTGGTCCGTTCGGTGGTTTCCGTTATTATTTTGCAAACAACGTTGGTGTATACGGAGAAGTAGGCTGGGCAATCACTGCAGTACGTTTAGGTCTTGTATGGAGATTATAATTTGCATTTAAATCATTATATTAAACAGTCCCGCTTGTATTAGCGGGACTGTTTTTTTTTATTCTATATTGAATGCATAAATAATATATCTGTAATGAATTCTGCTAGGTATCCTAAACTAATAAACAAATATCCGCTTAAACGTGCATTGATAACAGGTGCTGGGAGTGGTTTAGGGTTAGAGCTTACGAAGCTTTTATTGCACGATGGCTGGAAGTTAGCTGCTCTGGATATAAACGTAAAAGCGTTAGAGAAATATCAAAGTGAATACTTATCTATTCATGAAGTTGATATTACAGATAGAATTTTACTGCAACAGACAATTGAAAAATTTTGCAGCGCTCATAAGGGTATTGATATTTTGTTTAACAATGCAGGAGTCGGAGAGGGTACATTATTTAAGGACTACTCGCTGGAGCATTGGGACTGGATCATAAACATCAACCTGAAGGCAATTATAGATGCAACATATTTTGTTTTGCCTGAAATGCATAAAGCAAATTCCGGATTGATAGTTAATATGGCAAGCATGGCTGGTATTGCGAATCTTCCGCGTATGAGTCCGTATAATGTTACCAAAGCAGCCTTAATATCGTTGTCTGAAACATTGAATCATGAATTGTGTCATACAGATATTACAGTTACTTGCATTGCTCCGACATTTTTCAAATCATCCATTATGCAGCATAGCAAAGGCGACGTAAAGACTGTTTCTTCAGCGCATAAAACGGTTGAAAATTCTTCTTTAACAAGCATGGATGCAGCTAAGATCATTTTAAAAAATCTTCATCGAAAGAAAGAAATGATTCGATTTCCATTTTCTGCACATGCTTTTTTCTATTCCAGGAGATTCATGCCTAGCCTGTATAAAAGAATTGTTCGTTTATTTTTATTTAAGAAAACTACATAAGCGAAAGCCTTGTATTAGGAGGTATATAATGCTAAATTCACTAGTATAATTTAAAGTTCCTTATGATCACTAAATTCAGGTTTGTTCCTAAAGATATTTTTGAATCTTCTAAGTATAATCTTACGTATTCATTAACGATTGTTTTCGTAGCAGTTATACTTAAGGTTACCAACTATTATACTGATTGGGGAGTTCCGGTTGCAATTACTGCTGTATTAGGTACCGCATTGTCTATTTTATTGGGTTTTTCAAATAGCCAGGCTTATGACCGTTGGTGGGAAGCAAGAAAGATCTGGGGAAGCATTGTAAATGACAGCAGATCTTTTGCAAAGCAGGTTATTACCTTTATTCAATTCGAAGACGATCACCATCACGCAGCTACAAAAGAGATTCGGAAAAAAATTATTTATCGCCATTTAGCATTTATTAATATATTACGGCTTCAGCTAAGAGAAGAAAAAAATCCCGAAAAATTTATAGCAATATTGAATGAGTTTATTGCACCGGAAGAGCATGAGTCTGTTAAAGGATGTGCTAACGTAGCAACTCAATTAATAAAAAATCAGTCTTTGGATATACGAAAAATGTATGATCGAAAATTATTGAATGAATTCATGTACATTCAGCTTGATCAGACATTGAGCCATTTTTATACTTATCAAGGACAGGCTGAGCGAATTAAGAAAACACCTTTTTTGCCTACCTATCATTTCTTTTCAAAAGTGTTTTTATATTTCTTTATTACGCTATTGCCTTTTAGTTTATTGTCGGGTGTCGATAAAGCTGCTACTACCTGGATGATGCTGCCGATAACAGTACTTATTGGCTGGGTATTTCATATCATCTATCTGAATGGACACGTATATGCTACCCCCTTTGATAATTCGGCGTTTGATACACCCATGACTTCTATTTGTAATACAATAGAAATCGACTTAAAAGAAATGATCGGAGATGATTCCATTCCACAAAAAGTAATTGCTCATAGAGGGGTGTTGATGTAAATTTTATACGTACCTATGAGCAAAATTGATGAAATTCTTCATAAATATAACTGGCCTATAAAGGAATCAATAAGCAATTTTACTTTTGAAGAAATTGAAAATAAAATTGGATTTAAATTTCCTGATGATTATAAAGAATTTCTACTAAAATATTATTCTTATGAAAAGCAGATAGGAGAAGAACATTTCAAGCTTTGGAACTTTGAAAAATTGTTGGAGTTAAATGAAGCATATGAAATAATTTTCAATCTCAAAATGACAGTTGGAATAGGGGATAATGGAGGGGGAGAATTTATAGGAATTGAAAAATATGCTGATGGTGAAACCAGAGTAATACTGACACCTTTTATCGATCTAGATAAAAAATATCATATTGAAATTGGTAACTCGTTTACCGATTTTTTAGAGAGAATGGATAAAGGGAAAAAATGGTTCAATGAAGTTTAAACGCAGAAGTTATTATATTATAAAGCAAAAGTGCTCTCTGATATAAATCAAAGAGCACTTTTGCTTTGTGTAAAAAAGTTTTAAGACTGTTTCTTCAACACAACACTTCTGTTTTCATCAAATGTAGTTTTATTCAAATTGCTGATACGAAGCTGATGCGTATTGAATACCTGTGAGTCCGGTTCTATACTTTTTGTGATAAATACACTGCCACCAATGATGCTGTTTTTACCAATCACTGTATTGCCCCCAAGAATCGTTGATCGTGCATAGATAACAACATTGTCTTCAACCGTTGGATGTCTTTTTATCTCAGCCATAATTTTGGATACGTGTAACGCACCTAGTGTTACGCCTTGATAAATACAAACATTTTTTCCGATGATACTTGTTTCTCCAATAACAATTCCTGTTCCATGATCAATTACAAAAGGAACATCAATCTGAGCATTTGGGTGGATATCAATACCTGTTTTGCCATGCGCATATTCACTGATTATTCGAGGTAAAACAGGAATATGTAATACAGCAAGCTGATGTGCAATTCTGTAAACTGTGATGGCATAAAATCCAGGGTATGATACAATTACTTCATTGACACTGGTTGCAGCAGGATCGAACTCATGGATCTTAGCTGCATCTTCCCGTAAATTCTGATAAATGTTACCGAGTGCATTATAGAAACTGGAAACCGCCTCTGAAATATCAAGTTTATGTGCTTCCAAATAGCTCAGTAAAATATTTTCCAGATCAATCTGATTCTTTTTTAATATTCCTTCGTAAGACGATTGCTTGGGCAAGTGATTACTTGGGAATAGAAATTGTACCAGATCGTTTAACCAGACAATAGCATCCTGTGCAGAGGGAGTCGCTTCCCATTCTGCATTGTGTGTTTTTCGAAGTAAATCGATCAGTGATTTTGTATTGATACTTTCTTTCATCTTCACCTTAGTTTAAGGGATAACAGAACTCTATTTATCTTATCGTGCGTTTATGCCCGCTTCGCAAACGATAAAGTGTTTCAACAAGAACATCAATGTCTGAGCAGGTATTGTAGAATGCCAGGGATGGTCTCACTGTTGCTTCTAAACCGAAACGTCTTAAAATAGGTTGTGCGCAATGGTGACCCGAACGTACTGCAATGCCTTCCTGATTCAACGCTGCACCAACTTCTTCTGTTTTATATCCATCGAATACGAAAGATAATACAGATGCTTTATCTTCGGCTGTACCAATCAAACGAAGCCCTGGAATGTCTTTTAATAATTTCGTTGCATACACCAACAGATAATGCTCGTATTGATTGATTACGTCGATACCCAAACGGCTTACATAATCAAGTGCTGCACCTAATCCAACTGCATCTGCAATATTGCCGGTGCCTGCTTCAAACCGTCCCGGAGCTTTGTGGTACGTTGTATGTTCAAACGTAACATCAATGATCATATTACCGCCTCCTTGCCAAGGGTTTGTTTCGTTTAACAGATCTTCTTTTCCGTATACAACACCAATCCCTGTAGGGCCGAATACTTTGTGTCCGGAGAAGATAAACCAGTCACAGTCCAGTTGACGAACATCTACACGCATGTGCGAAATAGATTGTGCACCATCAACCAATACCTTTGCACCGGCCTGATGAGCCAGTTCAATGATTCTTTTCGCTGGAGTTACTGTACCCAACGCATTTGATACCTGTGTGAAAGAAACAAGCTTTGTTTTCGGTCCTAATAATTTTGCATATTCGTCCAATAAGATTTGTCCGTCATCATCCACAGGAATCACACGCAGTTTCAAACCTTTCTTCGCCGCAAGCTGTTGCCACGGAACAATATTCGCGTGGTGTTCCAGATGACTTACAATAATTTCATCGCCTGCCTGTAAGTTTTGTTCACCCCAGCTTTTAGCTATAAGATTAATTCCTTCTGTTGCACCACGTACAAATATGATCTCATTGATAGAACCAGCATTAATAAAATGTTGTACTTTTTGACGAGCACCTTCATACGCATCCGTTGCACGTGCTGCTAGTTCGTGAGCTGCACGGTGGATGTTCGAATTTTCATGCTCGTAAAAATAACTGATGCGATCGATCACCTGCTTTGGTTTCTGCGTAGTCGCAGCATTGTCAAGCCAGATAAGCGGTTTGCCATTTACACGTTCCTGTAAGATCGGAAAATCTTTTTTGATCAGATTTACATCAAACGGTTTGGTAATAATACCGCTTGGTGTATGAACCTCTTTAACAGATGTATTTGGTTGCTTCGGATTTGTTTTTTCATTGATTCCGTAAGGTCTGCTGGCCTCAGAAATAAAATAATAAGAAGAATCCGTTATTAACGGAAGTTGAGGACTTAATTCATGCGTATTGATGGATTTCAGTATGCTTGAAAGATCATTGCCGTATGCTTGTTCATGTACGTTTGGCAATTTATCAATATGCTGTCCCTGTTCCAGCGCAGAAGGAGAGATCCCGCTTCCTGAAAGCGAAGCAGGATGTTCATTTCTGTGCTGAGGTTCTACAAAACTTGTCTGGGGATTCGACGCATTTACGGCATTGCCCTGATCAATAGAAGCAGGTTGATTGCCAAGATACGATTCACCCGGAAGAAAATTTTGTAAGCCTTTTAAATCAATAGCATTTGTATGCTGAAGAATAGAAGGCGATATACCAACTCCGGAAAGGGATGTTGGAATACCAATACCTCGGTTCTCATATTTAGGCTCTGCAAAACTTGTCTGCGGATTCGAAGCATTTACTCCGTTCCTTTGTTCAATTGCAGAATGATTTAAATCACTTCCATTGAAAGATTCTCCTGCAAGTGGCAAGAAACCATGTAAATGACCCACATCAACAACATTGGTATGTTGCAATACAGAAGGAGAAATACCAATTCCGCTTCCGGATGGTAAAGCTTGCTGTACTTCCCACGAATGTGGATTTTGTAAGGAAGTCTGAGGATCTTTTATGTTAAATCGCTCTGTCTGATTTGATGCGGCATCCGGTAGCAATGCATTGCCTAAATTTTCCCGTAATGCACCTGCATTAGGTGGGTTACCTGGAAGTACTGCAAATAATTCATTCGCTAATTTCTCTAGCGAATGAACATCAGGCAGATTATTAGAATTAGTATTTATACTCATGGTAGTTCGTGATGTCAACGTCTTCAAGCACTGCAATAGCATCATCAACCAATACAGCTAATGAACAGTAAAGTGATACTAAATAAGAAGCAATCGCTTTATCGTTGATGCCCATAAAACGTACTGCTAAGCCTGGAGACTGTTCGCCTGGTAAACCAGGTTGGTATAGACCTACAACACCCTGACGGCTTTCACCTGTGCGCAACAATAAAATTTTAGTTTTACCATTTTCAATTGGTAATTTATCTGAAGGAATCAAAGGAATACCTCTCCATGTGATAAACTGAGAACCGAATAAAGATACTGTTGGAGGTGGAACACCTCTGCGTGTACACTCACGGCCAAAGGCAGCAATAGCTAATGGATGTAATAAAAAGAAACCAGGTTCTTTCCATACTTTCGTGATCAACTCATCAAAGTCATCCGGAGTAGGAGCGCCTACACGTGTTTTGATACGCTGTGCCGGAGCAACACTTGATAACAAACCATATTCTTTGTTGTTGATCAATTCACTTTCCTGGCGCTCTTTAATGCTTTCAATTGTAAGTCTTAATTGTTCGCTGATCTGATTGTAGGGTTTGCTGTATAAATCCGAAACACGTGTATGCACATCAAGTACTGTGTTTACTGCACTCAAATTATATTCACGAGGATTCTCAACATAGTCAATAAAAGTATGTGGTAATTCACGTTCATCTCTGCCTGAACAATCTACTTCTGCTACACTGCCATCTTTCACTTTGTTTAAGCGATACACGCCAGATTCTACTGGGATCCAATTCAATAAATGTGTTAACCATCTTGGTGTGATGGCAACCATCTGAGGTACCGTTCTGGTGGCAACGGCTAATTGCCTTGCGGCCACATCACCAAGTGCTGTTTGTTTGTTTAAATCTGACATGTTTGAACTAAATTTGGATTAATAAATGATTTATAATTCAAATGTATATATAATCTAGTACATGTTGCATAGTGAGCGTTCTCTATAGATTGTATATAGATTCTATAAATTGAATTGTAAATACCCATTATATATTCAAATAAGCTGTATTTTTTAGAAACTCAAGTTTGATAAAATTGATTTACAGGAATAAAACCAAATAAAATATGGCTTATGATTTGAAATACCTTCTAAAAATAATTTTGCATTATTTTGGGTATGATTCCCAAAATAAATGGTTTTTATACATAATTAAAGGCTTAGAATAATCAAAAAACGTTTGAATCTTTAAAAAATAAAGCAAATAGTACATCAAAAAATCCCAGCCTTGCAGGACTGGGATTCAAATTAAAATTTACGGATTCATTTCACGATACTAATACAAAGTATTAAACTAAATAAATTCCATCTTCTTCTAATCGGATCAGGCCATTTTTATATAATCCGCCAATAGCTTTTTTAAAGTTCTTTTTACTCATTTGCAAACGGAACATGATCTCTTCTGAATCGCTTTTGTCTGTAAGCTTTAAAACTCCTTCAGATGCCTTTAATTTAGCTAATATCTTTTCTGCAGCATCTTCAATCTGACTGTAACCCAGCTTTTGAAGGGTAACATCTATTTTGCCTTCTTCGCGAATATTCTTTATATAACCTTCAACTTTATCACCAATAGAAATATATGTAAAGAGATCATTGTGATAGATGATACCTTTGTAGGTATTGTTAATAATGACATTCACGCCAAGGTCGCTTGTATAGCAGATCAATAAATTTACCTTTTCGCCAACTTCAAGTTTGATATTTTCTTTTTGAATGAAGCTTTCTATTTTGCTTGATGCTGCAAGTCGTCCTGTACGTTCATCGAAATACAAGTATACAGGATAACGTTTACCGATCTCCATTTTCTTTCCCTGTTCTCTAAACGGAACAAGCAGATCTTTCTCTAATCCCCACTCCAGAAAGGCTCCGATGTTATTTACATCTTTGCAAACCAGACAAGCAAATTCATGCAGTCTGATTTTAGGTTCTAGGTTTGTAGCAATGATGCG
>Ga0247817_10002104_pt1 | contig 10284 bp, 14 predicted proteins | sample UWRJL212509R1_FD_178010 | JGI IMG/M metagenome (GOLD analysis project Ga0247817, IMG submission 178010) | Plant litter microbial communities from Arlington Agricultural Research Station in Wisconsin, United States - UWRJ-L212-509R-1 | ecosystem: Environmental > Terrestrial > Plant litter >... | reverse complement strand
TGAGCCACGATTTTGACGCGAAACTCGGAGCGTCATGACCGTCCTATGGTTCTTGCTGATGGTTGACTCGGTCGCCGATGGCATGGTCAGCATACCACTCACGACGTACTACATCGACCAAAAGTTTCACCCTGCCAAGTCAAGACTGGGCGACGTATTGTCGGCAAGCAACCTGTTGTCGTCGCTGTCCAACATATTTGCCGGCCCTCTGGCGCGGTACATTGGCCTCGTTAACACCATGGTCTTTACGCACATTCCGTCCTCGGCCGCGGTGCTGCTGTTCCCTTTTCCACAGAGCCTGGCAGGCACATTTGCGTTGCTGCTGCTACGCGTCGGGCTGAACAACATGGACCAGGGCCCACGCGCAGCTCTAATCGCCGCTGTCGTCCGCCCTGAAGAGAGGACAGCCGTTCTGGGCATCACCGTCATTCTGAGGACACTGGCTTCGGTGACTGGACCAAGTGTCACGGGCATTCTGGCCGGGAACAATAGGTTCTGGATCGCATTCGTAGCAGCAGGGGCGCTGCGGTTGGCATATGATTTGGGATTGTTTGTCATGTTTATCAACATCAAGTTGCACAGGCAGGAGACAGGGGCGAGCCGAAATGGAGATGATCGCGAGAATGATCAAACTGAGGGAGAAACCAGGGCATGAATCATAACCGAACTAGGAGTAGAATCTCGTTTGGGTTACTAAAGAAGAGAGCCTTTTATTTTGGCACTTTTCCACTTGTCCATAGGCTGTTTCTCTCGGGCAGACATTTATGCACGTTGTCGCCTGAACCTTTCGAGTGTACGTGAAGAAGTGTCTAAACTAATATCCACTTGGTTGCGTCGAGGCACGCATTTATTGGACAGAGCGTATGCAACGGAATCCAAAGGAAGATCATCGCACTGTTGGGGGGAAGTGGAAAGTGAGCCTGGAAGAGAGTTAAGTTAAGTGCCTCCCTTCGTGAAACGCAGCATTGGAGAGAATCTCGAAACAACAACCAGATCTAGGAGACCGAAACTTGGGTGCGATATACCATCGCATGAAAGGTATGTTACCCACCCCCCGAAACGGACAGACAGCCAACAATCTAAGCTGCCACCAAACGCATCCCCAACCCCCCTTTCATCATGGTCACCGAAGAGACGCAAAAGAAGCTCGAGGCTTTCGTGGCCGAGCGAGACTGGAAGCAGTTTCAAACACCCGAGAACCTGGCCAAGAGCATCTCCATCGAGGCTGCCGAACTGCTTGAATGCTTCCAGTGGGGACCAAATGCGGAGCCGGAACGGGTCAAGGAGGAACTGGCCGACGTCTTGACCTACTGCCTGCACCTAGCACGGGCTATGAATCTCGACCCAGAGGAGATTGTGCTGGAGAAGCTGGAGATTACACGCAAGAAATACCCAGTCGACAAGAGCCGCGGAAGTACTAAGAAGTATAGTGAAGCCTAGGACGTTGTCTTGTGTTCAAATACATTGGTATGCCCATTTTAGTCCCATGGAAGTTATATCGAGAGAAAGCACTCGCTGACGGCCCCACGGCCTAATTTAGGTACATAGGGAGAGTGTCGTGGTAACCACATGTGATGTTCGTCTACAGACCACAAGTGTATTAGGTCTCTCTAGTGTATGCATTGTCTATATAGTGAACAAAGAAATGTCATCATCGTCGACGGCCAAACCCTTGCCAGTGTGCCATCCCCGAGGAAAGCAGATATGTATATATGCACCTTTGAGCAACCATGAATGTCTTTAATGTAGACCCGAAGCCATAAATACCTCCATGCACCTGATAACCAACCCAGATAACTATGATATGCCCCCTGACTCCTCGATGTATATTGCTCCATGCCGTGCCGCGTTACACCAAATCACCAACCATACCGAACACCCCTGCCCCCTGCTCCATGATTCCGAATGCCAGGCGAGAAGATGCAAACCACCCTGGCTCGATCTATTCAAGCATGCATCCCCAAAATATGTCCCATAGCTAATCCTTAACTGCCTCAAGTGCAGGCGATAGTTGTACAAGCCGCGTAGGTGTCGGAATAATGTCCGACGGCATGGGGTGCCTCTCGCCGTGTCCCAACGATGCGTCGGCCGATTGAATTGTCGTGCAATTGGCGATGACGCAATGGCTCCAGGCCAAAATCGTGTGTTGATTCGGCATCCGGCCGCAAGACCATGGCGGGGATCTCGAGGAAGACGTCCTCGCCCTCGAGCTGTACCTTGAAGCGACCAATCTCGCGGAAGCCCAGCTTCCTGTACAGCTCGAAGCCCATGGGGCTCGCAAAGACAGTCGTGTTGAGGCGGCGGCGGCGAGCTTCGTCAATTCCCCATTCCGTCAGGGCGCGCCCGGCGCCGCGACGCTGGAATGACGGGTGGCAGAGGAGGATCTTCAGGAAGACGTGCCCGCGCGGGTAGCGCGTATCGAAGAGGTCTCGTTTGCTCGCGGCGCACGTCTCGCGGAAGACGTTTTGTCGGTCGCGATAGCCGATCGTCACGGGCTTGACGGCGTGGTTCGAGGTGCGCGACGATGGCTCGACAGCTGCAGGGCGGGGAAAGAAAAGGGCATGAGTCAGCGTCTCCTTGGGCTGCGACAGACAAGGCGGGGTAGGGATTCGGGCATCAGGAGAAAATGGACCCGAGATGGAGACGAGGGCATCGAGATGAGGGTAGGAGAAGAATACAAAGGAGAAAAAAGTACCTGACGAGCGCACCTTGGGTGCAGCTTGTGGGCAGTCCCAGGCGCTGAAGGCGACGACCTGGGTGCGGGCTGCGTCTCCGCCAACGGGCATCTCGCAGACGACGACGGTGCTGGTCTCGAGGTACTCGGCGCACTTTTGGGCACAAAGCGCGGCGAACTCATCGCCGTACAGGTTGGGAAAGCGGTAGGGGTAGACAGGGTCGTGGGGCGAGGCGCCGACCAGAACCCACGTCATGGCATCGAGGTCGGCCTCGGTCGCCAGGCGGATATTCATCGCGGGGGAGGGATGGGAGTTGAAGCTCCGCGGGTAGGGGCAGGATAGGGGATTCGATTGGCGAATGGTCGGCCGGTGTCAGCTGCGAGACATGATGGAAAATAATGGAGCGGGTTGAAGCGACGACGGGATGGGAAATATATCTAGTAGCACCGAGGAAGGCGGGCATGGATGGGATTTTGGCAAGACGAGGGAAATTGGATGACGCTTTCACAAACTGCATCGAGCAACAGGGCAGCAGACGGCAAGACGGGAGCCAAGAGGACCCTATGACGGAATGCCATACCTTGGAAATGCCTTGGCGTCCATGACGTATGGGACCTGCTTCGCCTCGGGGTCCGGGGAGCGGCGCAGCCGATAATTCGCTTGAGCACCGTCGGCCTGGACGCTAGCTGGTGCCCTCTGGCCATTGAGGTGCGGACGATTCGAAGCGTCAGCGGACACCGTCGAAATCGCCATCCCTGTAGACTGCTGCCTCGAGATTGTTTACTATCATTCCCATTAAAGTCCCACTTGGAACTCGAGAATCTTTCCGTTGCAGCTTACAAGTATAACGTTGCCAGCACTGAATTGTATCGGCCAGGCCTCCTTGATTCCGGTGTGCCGGTCTGGCTGGGGTTTCTCATCTCAATCCACCACCAGTTTGGACTCTGAGAAGGCGGGCTGGCTTTATGTTTGTTCAATGGCTGGGAATCCAATGTCCCCGAGGAAACGACGCCAATCTGCGTTGTGTTAAAAATCGAAACTAACCAGAACCAGAAACAGCGCTTACAAACCCGCACAAAACAAAGCTAAATATTCCCCCTTCTCTGTCAACAACTCAACTCGGCACTTCAGCAGCGCCTAACATGTGCCTGTATTCGGCCTACCCGTCCACGCTGTCTTTCTTCAAAGGCACAAATCAACGCGGGCAGTTCATCTCCACACCATGCTGCATCAGGTGTTGGTAACCGGGCCCCGGGCCCAGGGCTCTGCTCGGTGCCCCGCAAGAGTGCCCCGCGAGAGTGCCCCGCGAGCGTTCTGGACCCTTTGGACAATTGGTTGCAAAGATTCCGGGCGATGGACACGCTGCAGCCGGCACCGACTGGAGGACTGGATGGCGCGGGTGCGCTTGGCCGCACCGCCGCACCGCCCCGGTTACCTCCCCCCCGAATGCCATTGGCTTATTTTTTATCGGTTTCAGTCACGGCCTGGAGAACCCATGATTGGCCACCTGCCTCTGTCTTTCCCCGCGACATTCCTGCCAGGTGCAACGCAGCCCAGGACATCTTTCGCTGGGAGCCGCACTAAAAGAGATATGAGGACCGGCACCACCACTTGACCTTGTTTGGCTCAGCACCAACGCATACGCCCTGGGAATTGTCCCGTCTGAATATCGCCATGGAATTCTCAGCCAGGGACCTTGAGGACATCCAGCGCGTTGCTGGTCTCCTGAATCTCACCGTCGACGAGCTTATCCAGCAGCGTCGCGCGTCCAACCAAACCGCCGTCAGCCATCGCCACCAGTCGCTCGCTGCACATCAGTTCCCCGCCCACGAAGGTCCCCAGCAGCTGTCCTACGGCCTGGGCGATCGACAAAATGAAGTTTTGCCATGGCAGCATGTTCAGGCGTCCCCGTTCGAGCTCATGGATGTCGAGTCTCTCGACTTTGACGAATATACCGACCAGCAGCAATCAGTCGGATCCGTGACATCCCCGGTTCTCGAAGAGGCAGGAGCCAGGCCCGACGTGATCTTGCTCAACCCCCAAGCCGTTTGGTATGACTGCGACGCTGCCATGTGGAGTCTGGACGAAGGCACTGCAGACAACCTTTTGCCTGGCGATGACAGCGTTCCAGAAGGGGACGGCACCGAGTCCTTTGTGGCTGTCACGCCGGTCAAGATGGATGTGGACGAAGAAATGGAATCTAACCCCAGGGAGGAAGGGCGGAAAAAGGAGGCGGAAAGCAGTTCCGGAACCGACTGGGCCATGGTTTCCTCGTCGCCGGGGTCGCTCTCCCCCCTCCAGACTCCCTTCTCGCCAACCGCCGGGGTGGTCGAGAAGCGCTATCACCCCATCGCCCCCAAGTCGGGCAGATCCACCTCCCAGTCCACCTCCCAGTCCTCGTCGAGCAGGGTTCGGAAGAAGAGAAGCCCTTACCAGGGCGCCAAAAAGAAGGACACGCACCTCACTCGCCAAGTCCACGCTTGTGTCCGGTGTAGGATGCAGAGGAACAGAGTGAGTCCCGGGTTGCGCATCTTGGTCCTCTTTCGGAATCGGCAGAAAGCTTACAAAATACCAGTGTGTCCCGGACCCTACCAATCCTCGCGGCCCATGTTTGACTTGCCAGCAAAAGACGGTTCGGATGAGCCGCCTCCCCTGCCTTCGCTACATGGTGACCGACAGCACGCTGTTCCGAACGAGCCTGGACTATATGCCGTTCTACAAGGCGCATCCCATGGTCGGGCCCCAGCACGGTGATTTTCACCTCGAACGCCGCTGGACGAGCTCGGCGTCCAAAATCCTTTGCCTCGGTCAGTTGCAGGCGCCACTGCACTTCAAGGTGGAATTGCGCCAGTTTGTTCCCCCCGCCAGCAACGATCTGGACCTCAAAGGCCGTCCGATGTATGCCGTCCCGTGGGCTGTGGCCGACGCAGACGCCGTGGTCCTCGCCATCAACAACTACATTGATCGTGGCGTCACTCAGTACCTATACGAGTACCTGGACGATACCAACGGACTCGTGTGGGATATCTTCCAGCAAGCATACCGCGCATCCGTCTTCCCCATCCCAGTGAGTCGCACCACTGGGGGTGTCTGGGGCGGCGTGCACCGAGTTGTCTACTAACCATTGAGCAGAACAGGATGCTACAGAAAGCCTTGAGGCTGTGGGTGGCCTGCCGCTTCATCGAGTCCAAGTGGCGTTGTTGGGCCGACAGCGGCGGGGAAGACAGTGAAATCAGAGCGGCCACCCCAAAGGACCCCTTTTGGGACTGGGACTCGCTGCCGCCCTATCTGGATTACCAGATCGCGTCCATCGTCATTCACCGAGTTCTTGGGCCCCTGCGGAAGGACGTCCTCCGAGAGCTTCAGGGCACCTTCAACACGCACAGTCCAAAGGACTGGTATGTGACGTTCCTCACGTCCTTCATCCTACTGCAAAACTACGAGCTGCAGATGAATTTTCAGCGCCAGTTCGCCCTGAGGCGGCAAGCGCAGGTAGGTCTCAGCTATGTTTTATTTTCGGTTCGGCTTAGGATGCAGCTGCTCACCAATCTCATGCGATGTCCAGGTGAAATATCTCGATATGCCGCTCGTTCGCGCCACCAACTCGGGGGCCAAGACGATCCTGGCCCATTTCCACTACTGTTACAAAGGCCAGCAGCTCTTCACAAAGGCATTTGACTGGCAGGCGCCAAAGGTGCGCAGGATGGCTCGTCTGGACCCCGAGCAGACGAGCTTCATGGCGCAGTGTCGCGACCTTGTCGTCGAAAGAGGTGAGTAAAAACCCGCCGATCCCTATCATGCAGATTGTGGTGGCTCAATACTCACTGGTGGCGATGCAGCCCCGGGCTACGAGGCACTGAATCACAGCGACGAATACCATCAGCCCTCCTGGTATACAAGCCAGCTGTTCGACCCCAACTGGGTGCCGCGAGACACGCTCGAGCATGCTCCCTTGGCGGAGACGCCCTCGCCCGGGGTGGTGTGATGCCGAGGGTTCTCGAACCGCTGCTTGAGCGCCCTCGGCCGGCGACGGGACGCCGGGCGTCAATGGAACTCCCAGTGGCTTCCTGCTGCCAGTGACCTGGTACGGACTTTGTAACCCCTCATTATGGCTTCTGCGGTCTCGACTCTGGCAACCGCCAAATTACCACACAATATCGGGGTCCCCGCCAATGAGCAGAGGGCGACTTATCACAGTGCAGTCCCCTCACCCCAGTTGGGCGGGCTGGCCGGATCCCGACGAGACCATTGGCGACTGGGCCGTCGTGCAGCAAGCCCCCCCTCCTTTCTGCTATTAAACCCGATCGTGGGGAACCCCTTCTACGACACTATTTTTGTAGACAAACTCGGCAAGTTGAGCCGCATACCCATCGCGTTCTCACCACCACGGGTACTAGATCTTGACGACCCTCGCCCTTGGGCCAGACTCCCAGCATCTGCCTGGAAACTTCATTTCTGGCTTTCAAAACACTCCCACTGTCTTGCCACCCCGCCGTGACACCAGAACCCTCGACGCTTGTCCTTGACACGACACCCGTCTCTTTGCAATGGGCGCCGAGGCAGTCCCCCCCGTGCCCCCGGCACACGGCTGGAGCAACATGCAACTCAAGGGCGCTGTCGCCGTCACGTCAAAATGGCCCGTCCAGGTGCAGGGCGGCTTGTGCTGGGAGCCCGCCGCCATGGGCGGTGGTGAGCAGTGCACCCTGATTCTAAGCACCGAGGAAATTGACGAAGTCCGGTCCGCTGTTCGCTTCTTCAATGGTTCGTCTTTCTCCTGCCCCGCCGCCTCATCCGACTTGAACTCCCTAACATGACTAGGACTCGGCCTATATGGCAGCGATGTGTCTCCGAGCACATTTCCTCTTCCCACTCTGGGCCCACGATTGTTGAGGCTCGCCCTGGCTGTTCATAGTGGCAGGGGATTTGCCCTCGTGCGAGGTCTCAACCCCGATCACTTCTCACAGGAGGACAATGTTGTGATATTCCTCGGAATCTCGAGCTACATCGGCCCCAAGAGAGGTCGCCAAGATGAGGAAGGCAACATGCTCAGTGAGACCGCTCTCCCTTACTAACACTTGCTCTTGTCCCATGTACTGACCGATTCCAAGTGCACATCAGGGATGCCCGACTCTCCAGAGCCCGGCAGGAAGACAGACCCATCAGATACTCGGCGCGAGCATCTGTAAGTGACAGCACCAAGCCCGTGCGGTGGCGACAAATATAGCTGACGCGCGAGGGCAGACATTCCACACCGACACCTTTTGTGACATTCTCTCCCTCCAAACTCGAAACCTTGCCGTCGAGGGCGGGAGAAATCTACTGTCGTCTTCATGGACCATTTACAACAAATTAAAGGCATCGCGCCCTGACGTGGTCGAGTTGCTCGCGCAGCCAATCTGGCCTTTTGACAGGTATGAGTCGCGGTGCCGTTTTCCACTCTGCGGCGCTAACAGCGATGCCAGTCGGGGCCGTTTCTTTGAATCGAGCACACGACCTTTGCTCTTCTTCCACGGTGGACGCATCATGATGAATTTTGCTCGTGAGCCACTCTTGGGACTCGAGGGAGTGACGCGCGCGGCAGGACTCCCGGTTCTCTCGCCTGCCCAGAGGGAGGCCCTCGATCTGGTGGAACGGATAGCAACGGAGAACCAAATCACGCTCGACGCCGAACGTGGTGACATGCTATTCATCAACAATCACGCTATCCTCCATTCTAGGGAGGCCTTCACGCCGGGGGCCAGTCGCTACCTCGTCCGGGCGTGGCTGAAGAACCCGGCATTGGCTTGGAAGCTGCCAAGAGCGCTCCAAGAAGGCAACTCGCGGATTTACGACGACAACGAACTGGGGGAGCGCTGGAACATCGTCGACGTGCCCAAGATTGCGTTTCGGTTAAGCGAACGGCTCACATCGTGAGGATTGAATCGCCTCGGCGTTTGGGTTGCCTTTTACGATCTCAAGTCGCAGAGCAGCCAGGACGGGATAAGCGCAAGGTCTCGGATCTCCTAGCGCCAGGCAGGCTTTGCATGCGTTGTTTTTGACGGATCACTGCATGGGTGGATATGGGCGTTGCATTTCTTTCCTTTGGGGATGGGGAACGATTTCCCCTTTGAGCAAGGTCAAGCTGTCGGGTTCCTTTTCATAACTCGGGTTCCAAAAATCGGCGGCTGGCAGCAGGGGCGATATATTTCCTGGGCCAGGCCGTGGTCCTCATAATAGCCACGAAGGCTTTCAGGGATAGTTTATGGGCTATGAATTACGACTGGCGTTGCATTCTAGCTTTGGGTGCCTAGGTCTGGAGGGGCAGGAGATTAGTGTCAAATAATCTTCATTGTGCTTTGCTTTCCCATCCAAAAGGCTCAAGAAGAGGGGATGAATGCAGTTTTGCAAACTGCGAGTGGTTTGGCGTGTTCGAGGAGACTTTCTGTGCCGGGGAGGTGATCTGGTGCTCCGAAAGCCATGTTCCACCAGCGCAGCCGCTCTTTGACGCAGACGGGTTACGGACCACTTAGACAAGAGCTGGTCCCTTATTTCCTGTTGACTGCATTGCTAGTGCACGCTTAAATCTGCAAGGCGGGCGCAAAGGAGGGTGGCTCGGGAGGGGAGACTTCTGATGGAGCTAGTTGCATATTGACGAGGACACGGAAAAGGGGGGTATCGGCTTCAGCTTGATTCGCCCGCGCACCCGGGGGATATCTCGCACTTCTCCTTGGGACCTTTGGTGGAAGTATGTGTGGAAGCGTCCAACCAGTCAGACCAGCACATGCCATGCATTCTGCATGATCCCTCGGTTCTTTTTCCTGTAGGTTCTTGATGCACGTAACCTCGAGTGATCCCCTCAAAGGGGGAAGGCGTGTCTTTGCCTTCTGTTTCCGTCCAGCGGATGCAAACGGCACAACTAGCTAGGTACGGTAGTTTGTGCCACTTGCGAAGGTTCATGTGTGCCGAACTTCCGGTGTATCTGATTGATCCTTTCCTCACCCCTAGGGAAGATAGGAGGTTTGCTTTCCACAGCATGGCCTGGACTGCAAGCTTGGGTGTCGGATAGTTGGTCAAATTGAGTTGACACCTAACCCATCTGTTCGTCTCACGAGTGGTGTGAGTGGAGCTAATTCCGAAGTGGTGTGCTAGCCCCTTTTCTTCGCGAACCCAGCTGGGCTCACAGTCCTGGACAAGACTCAGCTTGGCTTGGAATAGTGATCCCGTTGCAGAGACTAAAACGCCACCCTTGCCCACATGTTATTATCCGCACGCATCCTACCAACTTGTCGTAGAGCTCGCCCACTCGCACCCGCATTTGCCGTGCCCCCGACCACCGGCTGCTTTCGGCATTGCATCACCCACAAACCTGAGTCGACCCTAGATCAGTGGAAAAGCAATATGCCCGGCGGTGGGTGGCAACCAGCACTGGCATGGAGGAAGCGGCAGAAGAACAGGGACCGTCCTCATGTGCCACTAGTAGTCGCACTGTCGAGCAAGGGAAACTTGCCGATCGGAGATGTATGCCATCCTTGTGGGCCGGGTCTTCATTTTGTCAACGTGTGTCATTGTCTTTAAGGGACGGCGCCCACATCCATGGTATCTGCCACTACATGCAGGACCCCTCAATGGG
>Ga0247817_10002103_pt1 | contig 10284 bp, 8 predicted proteins | sample UWRJL212509R1_FD_178010 | JGI IMG/M metagenome (GOLD analysis project Ga0247817, IMG submission 178010) | Plant litter microbial communities from Arlington Agricultural Research Station in Wisconsin, United States - UWRJ-L212-509R-1 | ecosystem: Environmental > Terrestrial > Plant litter >... | reverse complement strand
GAGCAGCCAGTCAGGATCGGGGCTCGTCACATCGCGGCTGAAAGTCCAGATATCGCGGCTTTCGATCGCATCGTTGAGCGAGCCTGCGATCACGGTGCCATCCTTGTCGCGCGTGACGCTGGCGATATCGGCCACGAACCGAACGGCAATGCGCGCGGTCTTGCGGTCCAGCACCGCCGAATGAACGGTGACATCCTCGATCCGGATCAGCTTGTTGTTCAACACGTGCTCTGCGGCTTCCCGCTCGTCGATGGCGTAGGTGAAGCTGGCGAGCACGTCCTTGTCGCATAGCTGCGCGAGTTCTTCGCGGTCGCCGCGCCAGAATGCTTCCAGCACCATCGCATAGGCGCCCTTGGCCCCTTCGAGGAATGGCAGCAAATCGAACCGCCGGTCAGCGGCCGAGATTTCGCGCAAACCCTGTTCGATAGCCGCGGGGAAGCCCACGATCGCCCGGTCGCTGCGCGGATTTTCGGATTGCTGCGGCAGAGCGGCAGGAGCTGTGCGGCTTTCGTCGGGCCGGTCGAACCGGGTTGGCACCACTTCTTCTTCATGCTCCGCCCGGCGCCCAAGCACCGAATAAAGCCGGAAGCCGAGAAACGCGGCGATCATGGCGAGAATGATGATTTCAGGTATCACGAGGCTTTTCCCGGCACAGTTCACGGCCCGAGGTAAGGGGCCGCTCGCATAATTTTGTCGATGATGGCCCAGATAAGCCGCAAGATCAAATGCGCAACCGCTCGGCCCGCCAAATCCCGCCATAAACCTGCAACATTTGCCTCGCGTCAATCTGCACATTGCGGGCCGCCCGCGCCAATGCTAGGCGCGAGCGCCACTAACCGGACACGTTTGAAAGAACCCTATAATGGCCGACGAAGGCAATGTTCTCGCCAATCTCGATAACCTTGGCGCAGGCGCTCCAAATGGTGCCGACACCCAGCCGGTGGCGGGGATTATCTCACAATATATCAAGGATCTCTCGGTCGAGAACCCCAAGGCTCCCGAGAGCTTCCAGTGGCGCGATCAGCCCGAAATGGACGTGCAGTTCAATATCGGCGCGCGCAAGATCAGCGACGAGGTGAGTGAGGTCGAACTGAAAGTCACCGCCACTTCCAAGACCTCGCAAGGCGTGGCTTATATCGTCGATCTGGCGTTTTGCGGACTGGTCGGCATGCGCAACATGCCCGAAGATCAGATGCACGCCTTCACCTATGCCGAAGCTCCGCGCATCCTGTTCCCGTTCGCCCGCCGGATTATTGCCGATGCGGTGCGCGATGCCGGCTTCCAGCCGTTGCTGCTCGATCCGATCGATTTCAACGGGCTGTATGTCCAGCAATTGCAGGCCAAGCGCGCCGCCGATGGCAGCGTAAATGCGATGCCAGTAGGCGAAGCCTGAAGCCGCTGCTGGCCTGCCGCCCGGCCCTCGCCCGGCAAGGTCGATGAACCTTTCGCGGGCGCTGGGCACGGTCGGCGGGCTGACGCTCGTCAGCCGCATCCTCGGCCTTGTGCGCGATAGCTTGTTCGCGCGGTATGTCGGCGCGAGCTTCGCGTCCGACGCGTTCCTCGTTGCTTTCCGCTTGCCCAATATGTTCCGCGCCTTGTTTGCCGAGGGCGCGTTTGCGGCGGCATTCATTCCGATGTTCAATCAGAAGGTGGCCGAAGGCAAAGCCGCCAGCGAAGATGGCAACGGGCTGCCCATTGGGCTGCAATTCGCCGAACAGGCGTTGGCGGTGCTGCTGCCGGTGCTGCTGGTGATGACCGTGCTGCTGGAAATCTTCGCATGGCCGGTGACTTTCGCACTTTCGGGCAAGTTCAACGGCGTCACGCAAAGCCAGTTCGCTTTCGCAGTCGAACTGGCGCGGTGGCAGGTGCCTTATCTGCTGTTTATCAGCCTGGTCGCCTTGCTCGGCGGCATCCTCAATTCGCTCCACCGGTTTTGGGTCAACGCCGCTGCGCCGATCCTGCTCAATCTGACACTGATCGGGGCTTTGCTGCTGTTTCATAGCGACGACGCGATGCAAACCGCGCGTGTCCAATCGATTGCAGTATCGGTGGCGGGGCTGCTCCAGCTTATCTGGCTGATTGTCGCTTGCCGCCAAAACGGGATCAAACTGCGGTTGCGCCGCCCGCGCCTTTCGCCGGAGATCAAGCGGTTGCTGGCGCTCACCCTGCCCGCTGCGGCGGGCGCGGGGGCGGTGCAGATCAACCTCGTTATTTCGACTATGCTCGCCGCCTCGCTGCTGGCCAGCGGGTCGGTGACTTATATCTACATGGCCGACCGGCTGAACCAATTGCCGCTCGGCCTGATCGGGATTGGCCTTGGCACGGTGCTGCTGCCGACCATCTCACGCCAGTTGGGCGAGGGGCTGGAAGCGGCAGCGATGGAAACGCAGAACCGCGGGCTGGAACTGGCGCTGCTGCTCAGCCTGCCCGCCACGGTGGCGCTGATCCTGTGCGGCGAGCCGATTGCCGCCGGGCTGTTCGGCTATGGCAAGTTCGATGCAGTCGATGTGCACCGGACGGCGCAAGCGCTGGCGGCGTTTTCGATCGGTCTGCCCGCCTATATTCTGGTAAAAGTGCTCACCCCCGGCTTTTTCGCGCGACAGGATACCCGCACGCCGATGCGTATCGCGATGATTACGGTGGTGGTGAACCTCGTCGGCAATCTCGTGTTGATCGTGCCGCTGCAACATATGGGTCCGCCGCTGGCGACCGCAATTGCGTCCACCGTCAACGTTGCATTGCTATACCGCGAACTTCGTAAGCGCGGCCATTTCGTGCCCGATGCGCGGTTGAAGCGGCGCGTTTGGCGGCTGTTGCTGGCCGCCCTGGCGATGGGCGTCGTGTTGTGGTTTGCGCAGGGTCTGGTGACGCCTTGGGTGCTTGGTTTCTGGTACGAACGGACAGCGGCACTTGGGCTGTTGGTTTTTTCCGGCGCGCTGGTTTATGTGATCGCCACGTTCGTGATGGGTGCTTTCACCCGCGACGACCTTCAATTCCTTCGGCGCAAACGCGCCTGATCCGGCAGGTTTTTAACAATGCGCGTAGTTTCCGGTATCCAGCCAACAGGCTCGCTCCACCTCGGCAATTATCTCGGAGCGATCCGCAACTGGGTGCAGATGCAGGATGATGTGACGGCGGCTGGCACTCAAGTAGCCGCAGGCGATAACGCAGAAAAGTCTGGCCAATGCCTGTTCTTCCTCGCTGACCTTCACGCGATTAGTATGCCCCATGTGCCGGGCGAGTTGAACGCGGGCACGCTGGAAATGACTGCTGCGCTGGTCGCTTGCGGGATCGATCCCACGCGCGCGATCCTGTTCAATCAGGCGCAGGTGCCTGCCCATGCCGAATTGCAATGGCTGCTGAGCGGCACTGCGCGGATGGGCTGGCTCAACCGGATGACGCAGTGGAAGGACAAGGCGGGCAAGAACCGCGAAGGCCAGTCCGCCGCGTTGTTCACCTATCCCGTGCTGCAAGCTGCCGATGTGCTGCTGTACAACGCCACGCATGTGCCGGTGGGCGAGGATCAGAAGCAGCATCTGGAACTGGCGCGCGACATCGCGCAGAAGTTCAACAATGACTTCTGCCCGCCTGATGCGCCGCTGTTCACCCTGCCCGAACCGTTCATCCCGCCAATGGCCGCGCGGATCATGAGCCTGCGCGATGGGTCGGCGAAAATGTCGAAGTCCGATCCGAGCGACATGAGTCGGATCAACCTCAGCGATGATGCCGATACGATGGCGGCGAAGGTGAAGAAGGCCAAGACCGATCCTGAGCCGTTGCCCAGCGAGCTCGAGGGTCTGGCCGGACGGCCGGAAGCGCTCAATCTGGTGACGATCTACGCCTCTCTCGCAGGCACCACGCCCAAAGCGGTGCTGGCCGATTTCGGCGGGCAAGGCTTCGGCGGGTTCAAGCCTGCGTTGGCCGACTTGCTGGTGAGCCAGCTAGGCCCGATCCGCGACCGGTTCGTTGCGCTGAAGGGCGACCGGGAAGCGCTCGACGCGATCCTCGCGCGCGGCGCCGCTCGGGCGCGGGAGATTGCGGTGCCTACATTAAATGCAGCTTATACAGCGCTGGGGCTGGTACGGGGATAGGGCATCCGCCGATCAAGCAAACCTCTGTAAAGGCGTAATTTCCTCCGAACCATTCAAGCCCGGTTCAGCCCGCCCTTGCTAAGCCACGCTTTATCGTAGAGACTCCACCTGCGGGATAGTGCTCGCCGCCGCGTCTCTGCTTATAGAAAGCCAAGAGGTTGCCATGTTCCAGATTCCCTCGCTCAAGCTAGTCGCCGTGCCGCTGATGTTCGCCGCGCTGGCTGCCTGCGCCACGCCGTTCCGTGCCGATGTATCGCGCTTCGAAAGCCGCCTGCCCGCGCCGCAGGGCAACAGCTTTGCTGTGGTCGCGGAAGACCCGGCGCTGGCTGGCGGGCTGGAGTTTTCGCAATACGCCGATTTCGTCGAAGCGGAGATGACCGAACTTGGCTATGTCCAGGCCGCTCGTCCTGAAGACGCCACGCTGCTGGTGCGGTTCGATTACGGGATCGATGAAGGCCGCGACCGGGTCCGCTCCAACGGGTTCGGCGGTTCGCGCTTCGGCTATGATCCGTTCTACTCGCCGTGGATGAGCTATTCGCGCCCGGTCCTGTTCCGTGACCGGATGGGCAATGCGCGCCTCGCCTATCTCCCTAGTCGCGCATGGGGTTACGGCTGGCAGGATCCGTTCTTCGGTTCCGGCGGCGGGGTGGAAAGCTACACCGTGTTCACCAGCGGCATCGAATTGAAGATCGACAATGCCGCTACCGGCGAGCGGCTGTTCGAAGGCCGTGCAGAAGCCGCCTCGACCTCCAACCGGCTGCAATATCTGGTGCCCAATCTGGTAGAAGCGATGTTCACCGACTTCCCCGGCAACTCGGGCGAGACTGTGCGGATCTCGGTCGCGCCGGAAGATCAACCGGTGCGGCGCGATCAGCGCTAACACCAGGCGGGTTTGACACATTTTGAGGGCGGGTCTGGCAGCAGACCCGCCCTTTGTTTTGGCGCAACGAACGCCGGGCTTGCGTTCGGCAGGCAATCACCACAGGTTGCGCGTGACTTGTCGGGGGGCCTGACTTGTGGGGGGGGTATGCGATGAACTTTGCGGCGATGCGCCGATACGCGGCTTGCGCGATACTGGCGCTAGGTCTGTCCAGCGCCGCAAATGCGCAGTCCGCTCCGCTGCAACCATCGGGCGAGTGGCAAACCGAACGTGACGCCGAATCCTGCCGCCTGTTCCGCAGTTTCGGCACCGGCGCGCGGCTCGTCACCTTGTATTTCAACGCTTACGGCCCGGACAATTCGTACCGCGTCACGCTGGCCGGTGCCGAAGTTCCGAAAAACACCGGCAAGGCGCTGATAGCGCGCGTCGGGTTCGGCGCGGGGGCCGAGCCGGAGGAAGTGATCGCTATCGCCGCGAGAGCCGGAAACGACGGGTTGCTCAGCTTTCACCTGACCGGGAATCGCCCGGCGTTTCGGTTCTACCGCACGTGGAACCTCAGTTACGATACCGATACCTATGCGGGCGAAGTGGATTGGCCTGACGATCATTCCACCCTCACGCTCCAGACCGGCGAGATGGGCCAAGTAGCGCTGGCGCTCGGAGATATGGCCGCACCGCTGACCGCGCTCGAAACCTGCCAAGGCGAACTGGCGGCGGCGTGGGGGTGGGACGAAGCACGCCTCCACAATGTGGCCGATCGGGCGCGGTTAAACGATGCGACCGGTGTGCTCAAGGGAATGTCGATGCCGCCGCCCGTGGTCATCAATCGCAGCAGCATGATCGTCCAGCTGCGGATCGAAGTGAGTGCCGAAGGGCGCGGAACCGAATGCGTGGTGCAATCCCCTCCACTGGAACCGCGGGCGCAGCGCGAATTGTGCGCGCCGTTTACCGACGGCGCAAGGTTCACCCCGGCGCGCAATGCAGCGGGAGATTCAGTACCGGGGCTGTTCCGGCTGCATTACAGCTATTTCATCTTCGATTGAGGCTGCGAACCAGCCCAATCACACCAACTTGGCATAGCCTCCGGTGGAGCCGAACCCGCCAGATCCGCGCACGGTTTCGTCCAGCACGTCAACCTCGGCCCAAACCGCCAATGTGACCGGCGCGAGCACTAGCTGCGCGATCCGGTCGCCGCGCGCGATGGTGAAGTTGTCTTCGCTCTGGTTGACGAGGATCACCTTCACCTCACCGCGATAATCGCTGTCCACCGTGCCGGGCGTATTCGCCACGGTGATGCCGTACTTGAGCGCGAGGCCCGAACGCGGACGGACCTGAATTTCGTAACCTGCCGGAATTGCCACCGCGAACCCCGTGGCCACCGCCAGCCGGGCGCCGGGGCGGAGGATCAGTTGTTCGGCCGAAACCACATCCATCCCCGCCGCACCGCTGGTGGCGTAAGTGGGCAACGGCAGGCCGTGGCCATGCGGCAGGCGATGGATGCGCACTGGAACGTGGTCAGTCCCCCCTCGATCAGCCATTTCCGTTCAGCTTCTCGCCAATCATCGCCACCAGTTTGGTCGCCACATCCTGTTTGCTCATCGCATCCCAGCTTTCTGCCTTGCCTTCGAGGATCAGGTGAACCTCGTTGGCATCGCCGCCCATTACATCACCTGAAACATCATTCGCCACGATCCAGTCCACGCCCTTGCTCTTGCGCTTCTTGCGGGCGTTGGCGATCACTTCCTCCGTCTCCGCCGCGAAGCCGATCAGCAGATCGGGGCGCTGCGGGCTGGCGGCGAGGCCAGCGAGAATATCGGGATTTTCGGTGAGGATCAGCGCGGGCGGTGCGCTGCCGCGCTTCTTGATCTTGTCCGGCTTGAAATCGCGCGTGCGCCAGTCGGCCACTGCCGCCACCATGATCGCCACATCGCAAGGCAAAGCGGCCTTCACTTCGCGCGCCATATCGTCGGCGCTTTCCACATCGATTCGGTCCACCCCCGGCGGAGTGCGCAAGTTCACCGGGCCGGACACCAGCGTAACCCGTGCGCCAGCATCGGCGGCGGCGGCGGCGATGGCATAGCCCTGTTTGCCGCTCGAACGGTTGGCGATGTAGCGCACCGGATCGATCGGTTCATGTGTCGGCCCGGCGGTGACGAGCACGTGTTTGCCGTAGAGCGGGCGGTGTTCCATGTCGGTATCGAAATCGGGCTGCCCGTCGAGCGGATCGAAGCTGTCGAACTGTTCCTGCGGTTCGGCGCGGCCACGCTTGGCCGATGCGGGTGCCTGAGCGGACGCAGAACCGAGCGGATTGACCGGCGCGGCAGCTTCCTCGCCCTCGAACGCCTCGGGGGCGGATTGGCGCGCGTTGACCTCGTGGTTGATCGCTTCGCGGTCGGTCGGCGGGGCGGCAGATGCGCGGCCCTTGTTCGCCAACAGCGAATCGGCGTGGGTCAGATCGGGATCTTCGGGCAGATCCATCTGGATGATTTCGCCATCATCGAAACCGTCACCATCATCGCGCATCGGCAGCGAACGCTGGATGATTGAGCCGAGCAGCCCGCCGAGGCTCGACGCATCGCCTTCGGGCTCGGAGCCGTCGATCAGCGCCGGGTCGAGCCCGAGCATATCGGCAATTTCCAGCCACACCATTTCGGGTTCCGGCAAACGGCCGGGGCCGAATTCGCCGCACGCCATGTCGCCGACATCGGGCTGCATCACTTGCGTGCCGCTATGCCGCAGGGTTTCGATGTTGCGCTGGGTGGCTTCGTGTTCCCACATCCGCACATTCATCGCGGGCACTACCAGCACCGGCTTGTTGGTGGCGAGCAGCAGCGTGGTGGCCAGATCGTCGGCAATCCCGGCGGTCATTTTCGCCATCAGATCGGCGGTGGCGGGGCATACAACCACCAGATCGGCTTCGCGGCTGAGCTGGATATGCCCGATCTCGGCCTCGTTCTTCAGATCCCACAGGCTGGTGTGTACCTGATTGCCGCTGAGCGCAGCCAGTGCCATCGGGGTGACGAATTGCGCGCCGCCATTGGTCAGCACGCAAGTTACCTCGCCCCCGCCGCGGCGGATCAGGCGGACCAGTTCGCACGCCTTGTACGCAGCGATACCGCCGCCCACGATCAGCAGGATGCGCAGGTTAGCCATTGCGTTGTCGAATTCCTCCGTTGAGCCCGCTTCTGCCTAGACCCGGCCCGTGGCCGCCGCAAGCAGATCGCCTAACGCGCGCGGCACCAGTGCCAGACCGGCGAGATAAAGTGGCAGTACCATCAATGCCCAATAGAAATTATCCACTCGCGCAAACAGCGCCATCGCCAGAAAGAACCCCGCGCTCCACAGCGCCGCGGTCAAGCCGGTGCGCCTGCCCAGCCCCGCCCAGCCGACCAGCGGCAGTACCGCGAGCGGGCCTGCCAGCCACAATGGGGCCAGCGCCAAACCGCTGATCCTTGCCACCGACAGCAGCGGCAGTGCTGGCCCAGCCAGCCCGCTCCACCCTTGCGAGGCTTTATCTGAAGGCAGATTCAACGCGGTTACGGTGTAATAATGCGCCGCCAATCCGGCGAAGAACAGCACGATAACCCCGGCTACCGCCAGCGCCTCGCGCCAGCGCCGCTCCACCATTGCCAACGCCAGCCACAACAGCACGAACGGCAGCGCCAGTTCGCGCACCGCTAGCGCCAGCGCTGCGGCGCACAGGCTGGGCAATATCCGGTCAGGCCGATAAAGCACTACCGCGAGCGCAATCAGCAATCCGGCGGCAAGTTCGTGGATGCTGGCAGCCTGCGGCGAAGATACGCCAACTCCGCCGAGCAGCAGCATGAGAGCCCCGCCTGCTGCCTGAGGCAACCCCAGCGTGTGTCGCAGCCGGGCGAAGAACAAGGCGGCGATGGCGAACAGCAGCGCAATTTCCAGAATACGCAGTGTCTCCGGCCCCGACAGCGCATTTATCCAAGCCAGCGTTGGCAGGCGCACGGTGATGAATGGGCGCGTGGGATAGCCATATTCGCGCTGCGCGGTCATCGCGGCGTAGTAATAGCCCTCTCCCGCAGCCACTTGTTCGTGGATCAAGCTATACAGCGCGAAGTCGCCGATTGGTGGCCGTCCGCCGGGTGCCAATTTTTCCGGCACGGGGACGCTATCCAGTTGCGGCACCGCCACGCTGCTCCACGCGCACATCGCCAGCACGGCCAGCAGTACGGCAACGGCACCCGCGCGCGGCAGATGGCGCAGCGGACGATCCAGCATCGCCAATCGGCTTATTTGACCCAACAGCCCCAACATCCGCCCCACCTATTGCCCGCGTGCAGAATTCCACAGCCCCGCCAGCGTTCGCGGTACGAAGGCAAGGCCGATGAACCACACCGGCATCACCACCAACGCCCAATAAAAGTTCGCATCACGCCCCGCGATCATGAACGCAACGCCGTAGCCGGCGCACAGCAGAAACCCCGCCAGCCCGAGGTCGCTTTTCCACCCCGCCCAGCCGATCAGCGGCAGCAGCACCAACGGCGCGGCTAGCCAGCCGGGCAGCAGGTGAAGCGGGCTGGATAGGATCACATTCGATGTCCACCCGCCCAGCCCGCGCAGCGCGAACCAGCTTGGGGAGAGCGGGTCAGCCGGGCCGGTAGCTTGCGCCACCTGTGCCAGATGCCACGCCAGGAATATCGCGAACACCAGCGTCAGCCCGCCCCACGCCGCCGCCTCGCGCCGGTCGCCGCGGATCAGCGCCAGCGCGGCCATCAGCAGAACGAACGGCAGCGCCAACTCGCGCACGGACAACGCCAGCGCGGCGGTCACTAATGCGCCGAGCCAACGCCGCCGCCGGTGTAGCGCCAGCGCCAAGGCCAGCAGCATCCCCGCCCACACCTCGTGCAGCGCCAGATATTGCGGTTTGAGCCCGCTCGCCGCGCCGATCGCCAGCAGCAGCAGAATATAGATGCGGTAATCGGTGCCGCCGGGTTCGTGCTCCAGCCGCCAATACCACGCTGCCAGCGTGCCCAGCGCCAGCAGCGCCGCAAGCGTAACCATACCCCATTCGCCCAGCACGCCCGAGACATAAGCCAGCGTAGGCAAGCGCACCGCGAGGCCCGGACGAACGGGGAAATCGCGCGCGCGCTGTTCCTCCACCGCTACCCGGTAATAGTTCTCGCCCGCGCCGACGCGCTGGGCGATTCGATCATACAGCCGCAGGTCGGTGTCGCGCACGGTGTCTTCGGCAAGGCTGGCATTGGCACCAGCCTGAATGCTCTCGGCAGCAGGAGCCGCGCCGCTGGGCATCAAGTCGCTGCGTGCGGTCACTGCGGCCAG
>Ga0247817_10002100_pt1 | contig 10296 bp, 10 predicted proteins | sample UWRJL212509R1_FD_178010 | JGI IMG/M metagenome (GOLD analysis project Ga0247817, IMG submission 178010) | Plant litter microbial communities from Arlington Agricultural Research Station in Wisconsin, United States - UWRJ-L212-509R-1 | ecosystem: Environmental > Terrestrial > Plant litter >... | reverse complement strand
ATCTGCACTTCGGCGCGCATCGAACGGTCGTAGAAAATGGTCGTGTGCAGGCTTTTGTAGCCGTTGGTCTTGGGGGTGGAGATATAGTCCTTAAACCGCCCCGGCACGAACTGGAACACCTGATGCAGCACGCCCAACGCGCGGTAGCATTCCGGCACGCTCGGCACGATCACCCGGAAAGCCATGATGTCGGTGATCTGGTCGAACGGCAGATGCCGTTCCGCCATTTTGCGCCAGATCGAATAGGGGTGCTTCTCGCGGCCCCACACTTCGACCTCCATCCCGGCTTCGGACAGCGCCTGTTTGATATCTAGCGCGATCCGGCCAACTTGTCCGCTATCCGATGAACGAATCTGCTCCAGCCGCGCGGTGATGGTGGCGTAGGCTTCCGGCTCGAGCTGTTCAAACGCGAGCAACTGCATCTCGCGCATATATTCGTACATGCCCACCCGCTCAGCCAGCGGGGCGTAGATTTCCATCGTTTCGCGGGCGATCCGCTGGCGCTTGGCCGGATCCTTGATGTGGTGCAGCGTGCGCATATTGTGCAGTCGGTCGGCCAGTTTCACCAGCAGCACCCGCAGGTCTTCGCTCATCGCGAGCAGGAACTTGCGCAGGTTTTCCGCCGCCCGCTCGTTCTCCGGCATTTGTTCGATCTTGCTGAGCTTCGTCACGCCGTCCACCAGCCGAGCGATTTCGGGGCCGAAATTCAGCTCCACATCCTCGATCGTGGCGAGCGTATCTTCCACCGTATCGTGCAACAGCGCGGTGATGATGGTGGCCTGATCGAGCTTTAGATCGGTCATCAGCCCGGCAACTTCTACCGGATGGCTGAAATAGGGGTCGCCACTGGCGCGTTTCTGGCTGCCGTGTTTCTGCACGGTATAGACATAGGCACGGTTAAGCAGCGCCTCATCCGCATCGGGATCGTAGGCCTTGACCCGTTCGACTAGTTCGTACTGGCGCAGCATGGTTTACCCGTTGTGCGGCGCAGGGACGCAATCGGCAAGTGTGAATGCGGTGATGGAAGGCGACAAAGGCCCAGAATCGACCGATTTTCGCTTCAGATTGCAGCAGGATTCCGCCAGTATTTGTGATGATACGCCGACTTACGATCATCGATGTAAACGGAGAAGCCGCCGTGATGCCATTTGGCCCGGCGGAACTTACCGCGCAGCTGCGCTTTGTGCCGGTGTCCGCTGCAAAGGCTTGCCATGTTCACCCAGCTCAATCCGTCCATCCCGGTCCATGTGCTCGAACGCGGCGATGGGCAGGCGATTGCGGTGATCGACTACGGGCCGGAACACCATCTGATCTGGGTAACAGCGCTGGACGCGAATGGCGAAATCTGGTGCGCGCCAAACCCGCAAGTGCGGCTGCAAGGCAACTGGACCTTAGGCCGCAAGCGCCGCAGCGATAGCCCGCCGGGCGCTCCGGCTTAAATCCCCAGCAATTCGTCCACATTGCCGCGCGTATACGCGTGATAACCGCCGCGCGTAGCCGCATAGATCCGCCGCGCATGTGCCCGACCCCATTCGCCTTCGCCCATCAATGCTTCGAACAGCGGTGCGACGAACTTGTTGCGCCCGACCCTCCCGAGGAACTCCTCAGCCTGAGGCACCGCGGGTTCGTAGCGATTGCGCAATGCTGCCTCCAGCCACAGGAAGCGGAGCTCGTTGTTCCCGGTGCTCGAAAGGCCAAGCGTGCTGTCGAGCGCCGCTAATTCGGTCCCACTCAGCGCATCGGGCAGGGTGCGCAGGAAGCGCATCCGTTCGGCCGTGCTCCATGTGCCCCATGCCGCTGCATCGAGCGTCTTGTCAGCTGCGTAAGCCGAAGCCGCCGCGTCCACCGCTGCGAAAGCTGCCGGATCGGGCCGCGCCGCATTGGCGGGCAGACCGGTGCCGTATACCCACTCGTCCAGCATCAGCGATTCTTCGAGCGCTGCATCATCCTTGATCAGGTTCTCGCGCAGATCGGCGAGGAACATTTCGGATGTCGCAGGCTCGAACGCGTGGCCATCGAACCAGCTCCGCAGCCACGGATCGAACTTTTCGCGTCCGATAATCGATTCCAGAGTGTGCAGGAACAACGCGCCCTTGTCATACATGATGCCGCTTTCGATCCCCATCGGATCGGTCCCGGCCGGCGTGCGCAACACGCTGCCGGGTGCGTCCATGCCGACCGTTTCCAGCGCGTTCTCGACTTCGCCGAAGCTGAGCGAGCGTTCCTGTGCCGCACGGGTTTCACCGAACACCACTTCGGAAATGCGGTTCTCGATATAGGAGGTCACGCCTTCGTTCAGCCACCCATCGCGCCAACTGGCATAGGTGACGAGATTGCCCGACCAGCTATGCGCCAATTCGTGTGCGACCAACCCGGTCAACGAACGGTCGCCCGCGATGAAGGTGGGGGTGAGGAAGGTCATTACCGGGTTTTCCATCCCGCCGTAAGGGAAGGACGGCGGCAGCACGATCATGTCGTAGCGGCCCCAGCGGTAATCGCCATACAGGCCCGCAGCCGCGTCGATCATGGCCTCGGTATCGACCAGTTCCGCCTTCGCCGCCTCCAGCGTTTCAGGCTCCGCCCACACGCCCGAACGCGGGCCGAGTTCGGCGAAATCGATGTTACCGGCGGCGATTGCGATCAGATAGGGCGCGACCGGATTTTCCATCGTGAATTCGAATGCACGCTGGCCGTCTTCAAGTTCCTCGGCCTCGCCGCGGATAATGCCGCTCATCACCACGTCGAGCGGTGCTGGCGCGGTGATACGGGCTTCCCATGTCTGGCGGATGCCGGGGCTATCCTGCGTCGGAATCCAGGTGCGGTTGTTGATCGACTGACCCTGGCTAAACACATACGGATGCTGCCCGCCAGCCGTCTGCGCCGGATCGAGCCATTGCAGCGCCTCTGCATCAGGCGCGCTAGTATAAGTGATGACCAGCTTGTCGGCCTTGGTTTCGCCCGCGCCGAGTTGGATGGTGAGCGGTTCGCCCTTACCCTCGACCTTCTCGCCCATCGCAAACGCAAGCGGTGCGCCGTCGCCATCGGTCACGGATGCGACCTGCAAGCCGTTAGAATCGAGCACGATCTCGCTCGCTTCCGGAGCAGCCAGAATATCCAGCGTGGCCGTGCCGGACAGGTTCTTGGCGGTGAAATCCAGCGCGAGATCGAGCGCCACGTGCGTTACCCGCGCTTCTTGCGGTCGGGCGAAGGTGAACTCGTCAACCGCCTCCTCGCTAGTGAGGATCGGCGCCACGATGCGTTCTTCGGGCGGCAACTCCTCGGTCGAACAAGCGGCGAGAATCAGGGCAAATGCTGTGGCCAGAACAGGCAAGTTAACGCGCATCAAAACTCCGGGTGCTTTGGCAGTTACAAACGCAACTATAGTAGGTGGCGCTTCGTGTCACTACTCAGCCGAATTAGCTCCAGGTCGCCTCAGGCGGCAGGCTCATCAGGATGGCTTCGATATTACCGCCGGTTTTGAGGCCGAACAAAGTGCCCCGGTCGTACACCAGGTTGAATTCGGCATAGCGGCCGCGCCATTCGAGTTGCTGGCGCTTGTCCGCCTCGTTCCATTCCATACTCATCCGCGCGCGCACGATTTTCGGGTAAACGTCCAGAAACGCATCGCCCACATCACGGGTGAAGGCGAAGTTTCGGTCGAAGCCGCTGTCGTCCTCGCATTCCAGATGGTCGTAGAAAATCCCGCCTACGCCGCGGTGGACGCCGCGATGGGGGATGTAGAAATACTCGTCCGCCCACTTGGCGAAGCGTTCGTAATAGACCGGGTTGTGCTTCATGCAGGTCGCCCGGAAGGCCGCGTGGAATGCCTCGGTATCCTCCGCATAAGGCAGCGGCGGGTTGAGATCCGCTCCGCCGCCGAACCACGAGGATTGGGTGGTGAGGAAGCGGGTGTTCATGTGCACGGCGGGCACATGCGGATTGGCCATGTGCGCGACCAGGCTGATCCCGGTGGCAGTGAAATGCGGTGCTTCCACGCTCGCCCCGTTGATCGTGCCGGCAAATTGCGGTGCGAACTCGCCCGATACGGTGGAGACATTCACGCCCACCTTCTCGAACACCTTACCCTTCATCACCCCGCGTACGCCGCCGCCGCCGTGGCTGCCGTCGTCCGTGTCGCGGTCCCACGCGGTGTATTCGAAGCTGGCATCGCTGCCCGCTTCGCGTTCGATCGCTTCGAATTCCGCGCAGATCCGGGTGCGCAGAGCTTCGAACCAGTTGCGGGCCATTTCGGTTTGGGCGGGTGCGGTTTGAGCGGGCCGATCAGTCATGCGCCTCCCTTGCCATCGGGCCGGGTCTGGGGCAAGGGAGGGCTATGGTTCTCGTTTCGTTCGCCTTCCCCTTCTGCGGCGAGGAATTCGTCCTCACTCGTGCCAACGCGCTGTATTGGCCGCGTGAACAGGCGCTGCTGGTGGCTGACCTGCATCTGGAAAAGGCCAGCTTCTTTGCCAAGCATGGCCAGTTTCTGCCTCCGTATGACAGCCGCGAAACGCTCGAACGGCTGGCCTGCGCGATTCGCGATACCGGCGCGCGGCGAGTGCTGTGCCTCGGCGATAATTTTCACGATGCTGCGGGCGTAGAGCGGTTAGAGCCCCATGCGGCAGGAATGCTCGACGCGCTGACGCGGGCAACCGACTGGGTGTGGCTGACGGGCAATCACGACGAAAAAGGCGGCGAAGCGCGTCCACAAGGCGGCACGGCGCTGGCTGAACTCGAATTGTCAGGTATGATCCTGCGGCATCAGGCAATGCCCGGCGAAACCCGCCCGGAGCTTTCTGGCCATTACCACCCGCGCCTGCAATTGCGTGTGCAGCGCCGCAATATTCGCCGCCCCTGCGCCGTGATAGCGGATGGCCATGCCGGAGCGGGGCGGATGATCCTGCCTGCTTTCGGCGCGCTGACCGGCGGGATGGACGCCGCCGATCCGGCGATCCTTGCCGCATTGCAGCCTGCACAAGCGATCGACGCAGTGGTGCCGACCGCCAGCAGGCTCGCCCGTTTCCCGCTGTGGCGCGAGGCCGCCTGAGCGCGGCGTTGCGCTGTAGCCACGCGGCGCAGCAAATGCGCCTTTGCCCGGTGGAGCCCGTCCCACCCCCTAGCGTTTGCGCGCGAATGGCACTACATAGCGCCAGTAATCACCGCCAAGGAGCACGAACATACCCCGTCCACCCCGCCGCATGTTGGCGCCGCCGGTAAAGTCCGGTCCCAAATTCGACAATCTGATCCAGTCCGACAAGGTTCGCGTCATCGATGAGAATGGCGAGAATATCGGCGTGATGTTCACGCGTGAGGCGATCGAGCAGGCTGCTGCTCTCGGCCTCAATCTGGTTGAGATTTCGCCCAACGCCGATCCGCCAGTCGCCAAGTTCCTCGATGTCGGCAAGCATCGCTACGACGCGCAGAAAAAAGCCAACATCGCGCGCAAGTCGCAGAAGACGCAGCAGATCAAAGAGATCAAGATGCGTCCGAATATCGATAGCCACGATTACGATGTGAAGATGCGCGCAGTGCACAAATTCATCGAAGAAGGCGACAAGGTCAAGATGACCCTGCGCTTCCGTGGCCGCGAAATGGCGCATCAGCATCTCGGCATGGACCTGCTGAAAAAGGTGCAGGATGACGCGTCCGAATACGCCAAGGTCGAGGCTTATCCGCGGCTCGAAGGCCGTCAGATGCTGATGGTTCTCGCGCCGAAATAGGTTGCGTGAAACTGGGCGACCAGTCGCCCATCGGCTTGAAGATACGCAAGGGCCGCGCCGAAATGGTGCGGCCCTTGCTGTTTTTGTTGCCGATTTGTAGCCAAATTGCGCTGGGCCGAGTGCGATTTGGCGGAACAGATGCCATCCGATCGGGGTTCTTCCGCCATGACCCAGCCAAGCCGCAACCCCGCTCGCCTTGCCTTGATCGTATTCTCGCTTAGCGGATTGGCGCTAACCGGGTGCCAAAAGAGCGAAAGCCCGCCTCCGGACAATAGCACGGCCCAAACCGCCGTGGCTGACTCCATCGCGCCCCCCGCCACCGCGACAACTGACCCGAATTTGCCCGCGCCGCTCGTTCCAGAATCCGAAAAGGGCGAAAAGGGCGCGCGCAATGTGCTGCTGGGGTTTGCTCGCGCGCTGGAGAACGAGCAGTTCGATACCGCTTTCGCACTGCTCGGCGGTGCCGCCCGCGCAGGCCAGAGCGAAGCGGATTTCGCCGCCCAATGGAGCGATCTGCGCGCCATTTCGGTTGCCCTGTTGGATGGCGACGTAGAAGGCGGAGCAGGCTCGCTATATTACACCTCGCAAGCCACTATCACCGCTCAGGATCAGGAAGGCCGCCCGATCCGGTTCGAAGGCCCGATAGTGCTGCGCCGCGTCAATGATGTGGACGGCGCTAGCCCCGAACAATTGCGCTGGCATCTCGAAAGCTTCAACGTGGTGCAGACGCATTAATCGGGAGCCGTAATGCAAGACTGGATCATCGGACTGGTCAACTCGACCGGCTACTGGGGCGTAGCATTCCTGATGCTGCTCGAAACCGTGTTTCCGCCCATCCCATCCGAAGTTATCATGACCGTGGCCGGCGTTTCCGCCGCGCGCGGAAACATGAACCTGGGCGGCGTGGTAGCAGCGGGCACGGCGGGCGCGATGCTCGGCAACTGGATGTGGTTCTGGCTGGCGATCCGGTTCGGCGAAAAGCGCATCCACAAATTGATTGACCGCCACAGCCGCTGGCTGACGTTGGACTGGGACGAAGTGGAGCGTGGCCAGCGTCTGTTCCGCCGCCACGGTTCGGCCATCGTGATGTTCGCCAGAATGCTGCCCACGTTGCGCTCGTTGATCTCGATCCCCGCCGGGCTATTCGGCATGTCGCATCGCCGGTTTCTGGTGTTCTCGGCCATCGGCACCGCCGGATGGAGCGCCGCGCTGGCTGGCGTGGGCTATTTTCTCGGCACGCGGTTCGACGATATCGAACGCTGGCTGGGGCCGATTTCCACCGCGATTATCGTGTTGATCGTGCTGTCCTACCTGTGGCGGCTGTGGCGGTGGAAACCGAAGGCGGAGTGAGCCGCGCCTAAGCGGGTTCCCACAATTCCACCGGGTTGCCGTCCGCATCGTGCACCCGTGCGAACGCGCCCACGCCGTCCATCGTTTCGCGATGGCTGATCACAATTCCCGCCGCCTCCAACCTCGCCAGTAGCGGCTCCATCCCTTCCACGCGCAGGTTGAGCATCACTTGCCTGTCCACCGCGAAATAGTCGCTGTCGGCTCGGAAAGCGGACATTACCGTTTCGCCCGCTTCCTGCCGCCAGGTCCATTTCCCGTCAGGATCGGCCTCGCCCGCGCCGGTCATCGTGAAGCCGAGATGCGTTCGATACCACGACGCCAACCGTGCCGGATCGGGTGAGCGAAAGAACAGCCCGCCGATCCCTGTCACCCTGCCCGCAACCTCGCCCTGTGCCATGTTCCGCTCTCCTTGCCGTGTCCGCTATTTTCGATATGCTCAACGCAGGGATTGAGGGGAAGAAAAGAATGATGGCACGGCGGATCGGCTTCTGGCTTGGCCTGGCCGCATTTGCATTCACGCTGGTGGTTGCCCCGCCCGAAGGGCTGACCCAGCCGGGCTGGCAGGTCGCGGGCCTCGTGTTGTGGATGGCCGCATGGTGGATGACCGAGGCGATCCCGCTCACCGCCACCGCGCTGTTGCCGTTTTTGGTATTGCCGCTGTCCTACGCGGGCACAGCGGCGGAAGTGGCGAGCACTTATTATTCGCCGATCCTGTTCCTGCTGCTCGGCGGCGCATTTCTGGCGCTGGCAATCGAGCGGACCGGGCTGCATCGGCGGCTGGCGCTGGCGATCCTTGACCGTGTCGGCGAGCATGCCGGGCCGTTTCAGGTGCTGCTGGCATTTATGACCGCTGCGGCGATCCTCTCCTGCATCATCTCCAACACTTCGACCGCGCTGATCATGATGCCGATGGCGCTGGCGGTGATAGCCGCGATCGAACCCGCCACTACCGCCAGCAGCCGACCTGCCAACGCGAGCACCAACTTTTCCGCCGCCCTGCCAATCGGGATCGCGTTTGCCGCCAGCATCGGCGGGCTGGGCACCATTGTCGGCTCGCCCACCAATGCCATTGCGGTCGCGCTGGTGGAAGAAACGTCCGGGGTGCGGATCAGCTTTGTCCAATGGAGCGCGTTCGGTCTGCCGCTGGTGATCCTCGGCATTCCGCTGGCGGCGTGGATCGTGGCGCGGGTGCTGCGCATCGCCGCGCAGCCGTTCGATGCCGCCGCCGCGCGTGCCGGGATCGTATCCGCCGGGCCGATGACAGTTGCAGAACGGCGGCTGCTGCCGATCATTGCGCTGGCATTTCTCGGCTGGGTCACGGTGCCGTTCCTCGCTCCGTTGCTGCCCGATGGCGCGTGGGAAGACGGCACGATTGCGGTGATCATCGGCATCGGTCTGTTCCTCATCCCCGATGGCACGGGCCGCCGGATGCTCGAATGGCGCGAGGCCGACCGCGCGCCGTGGGGCGTGATCATGATGTTCGGCGGCGGTCTGGCGCTGGCTGCCGCGATGACCCGCAGCGGGCTGGCGGGATGGATCGGCGAAAGCCTGTTGCCGTTGGCCGCATGGCCGCTGGTACTGGTTGCGCTCGCGGTGGTGGCACTGATCGTGCTGGTAACTGAGTTTGCCAGCAATGTCGCCACCGCCAGCGGGATGATGCCGGTGGTGGCCAGCCTTGGCGTGGCCTTGGGAGCGGACCCGTTCCTGCTCGCGCTGCCCGCTGCGATGGCGGCCAGTTGGGGCTTCATGCTGCCCGCCGGAACCGGGCCGAACGCGATTGCGTGGGCCACCGGCCGCGTACCGCTGGCGGGGATGGTGCGCTCGGGGTTGCTGCTCGATATAGCGGGAGTGTTCCTGATTGTCGGCGTGGTCTGGGCGGTGGCAGCGATAATCTGACCGCTTTCCGGCGCCGCACTCCGAGCAAATACCTAGCCTGCCGCCGCCTGACCTTCACCCTGTCGCGCTAAGCCCCGGACTATCGAGGGATTTGCACAGGGAGGGCATCGGGGCTCATGTCATATGAGGAGCGCATTGCGAATGCGGACGGCACGACAGGCGGCAATCGCCTGCTGCGGTTGTTCGGATTCGGCAGCCGCGAAGCTGGGCAAGGCCCGGCGAGCACACGCCCGTCGGTGCAGGCAGAACGCGCCGCGCTGATGGGCGAGATCGGGGATTTTCTGCTGCGCCACCAATTGGCGATTTCGGCTGAAAACCTGTCCCGCGCGCATGGGATCACGACCGGGCTGAACCGTTCGCTATCGGGCAAAGTCAGCCTGCTTGAATGCACAGGCGAACCGGTCACGCAGGCGTGGCTCGATGATGTGGCGCCGTATGACCGCGATACGCATAATCAGGCGCGAGAACTGGATGATCTGGCCAAGTCGATGGAAGTTTCCGTTACCCGGTTCGGTGAAACCAGCCGCAATGCGCAAGCTGCTGCGTCCAGCTATGGCCGCGATCTGCAAGCTCAGGTCGAAGCCGTGGAAGAAGTTCGCACCTCCGATGATGTGATCGCCAACCTCACCCAGATCGCTCGCGCGATGCTCGAACGCACCCGCACGATGGAGGAGGAAATGCGCGCCAGCGAACTGGAATCACGCCAACTCCGCCGCAGCCTCGAAAAGGCGCGGCACGACGCCACCGTAGATCACCTCACCAATCTGCCCAACCGCCGCGCCTTCGAAGCCGTGTTCGCGACCGAAAAAATCGCTGCGCAGACCGAACTCGAACCTCTCTGCGTGGCGCTGTGCGACATCGATTTCTTCAAGAACGTGAATGATAAGCACGGCCACGAAACCGGCGACCGGGTCATCCGCGCAGTCGGGCAAGCGCTCGACCGGATATCCGACCGGTGCCATGTCGCCCGCCACGGCGGTGAGGAATTCGCGCTGCTGTTTCGCGGGCTGGACGTGGACGGGGCGAAAGACGCGCTCGATGGGGCGCGCGAACGCTTTGCCGCGCGTCATTTCGTTGACAAGATTAGCGGCAACCCGATCGGCGGCGTTACCTTCTCCGGCGGGGTGGTGAACGTGTTTGCGCATAACGACCTGTCCGATGCGTTGCGCGCGGCCGACGAGGCGCTGTACCGCGCCAAGGAAGCCGGGCGCAACCGCATCGAAACGGGCTGATCCTGCTGTCCCGAGGCTGCAACACGTGAAAACCTGTTGCAGCCGGGCGCAAATGTTGCACCTAAGGCCAAACACATAGCGCCGTTTGGCGCGGCTTCGGG
>Ga0247817_10002098_pt1 | contig 10306 bp, 10 predicted proteins | sample UWRJL212509R1_FD_178010 | JGI IMG/M metagenome (GOLD analysis project Ga0247817, IMG submission 178010) | Plant litter microbial communities from Arlington Agricultural Research Station in Wisconsin, United States - UWRJ-L212-509R-1 | ecosystem: Environmental > Terrestrial > Plant litter >... | reverse complement strand
ATGAAGCTGACAAGCTGCTGCTTGCTGGCGCGATCACTCGGGAATCCAGCCATAGCCAGGGCGATATCCGCGTCAGACGCAGCGCCAGGCGGCAGGTTATTCACTACCTGAGAGCCTTTGACAGCGTTGTACTCGCGGCGCAGATTGGAGATTGCATCTTGCTCGCCGGTCAACTCTTTCAGGGTCTCCGTGGTCGTACCAAGCAGGCCGCCCTGCAAGTCGGATTTTTCAATATCGTTCGCGAGATTGTCGAATTTGGCCACGTTGTTTTCTGCTGCGATAGCCTCGTCCGTTGCCACCGATAGGCGCTTCTGCACCTGCGGCGAAAGCTCTTTGCCTTCTTTGCTGACAAACCCGGCTTGACGGCCAAACTCTGTAGCAGCCACAGGGTCGGACCTCTTGAGTTCTTGGTAGTAGTCGAAGTCCTTGCGGTTGGCAGTCGCGGCAGAACCGCCAGCACCAGTCTCCGCCCGCTGCGCTGCACGCCGATCTTTGCCGGCCTCAGTCTGAGCAAAGCGCTCGTCTTCGCGCTGTATCTTCAACTCATCGGCGCGAGCTTTGGCCGCTGCCTTCTGCTCATCACGAAACGCTGCATAGCTAGGGTCGCCAGTTCCGGCCCATGTCATCATGGTGGCGCGCAATTCAGCTTCTGGATTCCTGCGGAAATTCGCCAAGCCTCGCTCGCTATCTGAAGCGTCACCGCCGCGCGACTTCACCTCATCGATACGACGCTGATAAATCTCCTCAGCTCTGGATGGGTCTGAAATCAGTTCGCGGGCGAATGACGCAGCCTTTTGCTTTCTGTCGTCATCTACCAGCCCAAGCGCATTTGTTAGCCCCTGGCCAATCTCCGGATACTCGAGAACTACCTGCGCCATTTCGTCAGGCGTGCCGTCTTTCAATACCTTTTGCGCAGCGGTCTTAGCCGCATTAAAGCGGTCCTCAATACGCTTTTGCTTTTCGTTCTCCGCATCAATCATCTGCTGCCGCTCAGCCTGGCGGGCTTTCTCCTGGCGCATAGCCCCAAGCGTGCCGCTCAGGCCAGATAAAGCCTGCGAGGCATCATTGCCAGGCTGAACGAAGAAGTCATTAGGGCTAGCCATTCAGCCACCTCAGAATAGTTTTTTGATCTGCTTGACGCCGAAGGTATCTTCGAGGCCTTTGAATGCGTTGCTGAAGTCGCCCGAGGCGAAGTCAGACCCGACCTCAAAGTCGCCCTTGATGCCGAGTTTGTTGTCCTTGTCGACCATCTGACCCCATCCGGATGCGTCATCCTCGACAACCTTGCCGGTGAATGCGTGCTCAACCTGCTTGGCTGTGCCTTGGTCGCGGTTGCCAGCAGCAGCTTGGCCGGATTCGTTGGCGATGATTGCAGCAGCAAGCCAGCCCCATGGGCCAGACGACGCAGCGGTCCCGGCAGCACCACTGCCAGCAGCGGCACCACCGCCTGCCGCAGTACCTGCACCGCCTGCCGCGCCAGCAGTACCGGCGCCAGCGGCATAGGTAGAGCCGCCTACTGCGCCGGACCCACCAACAAGCGAGCCGCCAAGGCCATAACCCGCACCCTGGGTCGCAGCAGCAGACGTAGCGCCACCAGCCGAGCCAATCAGGCCAGAGCCGCCAAGGCCGGCGGCAGAACCGCCAGCCGTACTCAACAGCGCAGGATTGGCAGCAACGCCAGCGCCGCCGCCGCTACCGAACAAGCCCGACAGCTTGTTATAGCCGTTGTAGAGCTGCATAGGGTTGACCTTCATCCCTTGCTGCTGCTGAGGCTGCTGCGCCACCTGATATTGCTGCGCCTGCTCGTAGACGTTTTGAGGCCGCTGGGGCTGCGCGGGGCTATACGTGAAGGCCATGGTGCTCTACTCCGATCATTGGGTAGTTGACGACCTTGTAGCCGCTACGAATTGACACAGCCTCTGGATGGGTACGCTCCACCTCGTCAGCGATCACGCCCCAATCAGGGCCAGACAGGCCAAGGTCTTTAGCAAGCTCGTTCCACACCCACGTATAGGTGTTATGGCCGTTAACGACGCCGACCAACACAATGTCAGACTTCAGGCGCGCATCCGAGAACGTATCCCATGCCTGGAGGCCGATATTCGCAGCAGTGCCTATGTTGTTCATGTTGGCTTGCTGCTGGGCTGCGGCAGAGTTCGCGCCGCCAATGATGCCGGCCGCTTGCGTCTGGCCAATGCCGGATTGTTGCGCCGCGATGTTGTTCGCGTTCGATGGAAGGTTAGCCATACCCTGCAAGCCAGACAGCTGATTCTGGTACGAAGCCAGATAAGCCTGCTGGTTGACGTTCGCAAGCGCCTCATTGGCGTTGCCAGATCGAAGGCCGCCAGTAGCCGAGGCGTTACGCAGAACACCCTCTTCACCAAGCTTCACAGCCTGCGTATAGAAGGGGCTGGCCAAGGCTCTATCTGAGATAGACGTTGCATCACGTACGACGTTGCCATTCGCATCTGTCGTGAAACCGTAGTCAGTGCCAAGCTGGGTTAGCGATCCCTCACGGAAACCCTGCGGCAGGCGCTCGGTCTGCTTCAGATAGTCAAGCGCTTCCTGCTGCGACTTAGCCTGTACTTTCGCCGCATCTTCCGAGCTGCTATCACCGCCGCTGTTTCCGCCCATCACAAATACCTCGCGTATATTTTCACGTCTGTTCGGTCTTGCACATGCTCGAAACCGCAGGATTTGAACAGCCTAACCACGCTATCGCGCTTGATGCAGCCTATTGTCATGGTACACCAAGGCATAGTTTCGCGAGCGAAAATAAAGAATTCATGCATCACATCGCGCAGTTTCGATAGCGACGCTCTATCGCTTGAGAAATGGCAAGAAATGGCATTCCCTTGCCTGGTGAACGATATATAGACGCGGCCGCCAAGCCAGCGGATCACCTGATAGTCCGGCGTCCAGTAAAGCCCGTGCATTTCTTCGCACAGATAGGCCTGGCGAAACATTACGCCGGCACCCAGCCGGTTCGAGAATTGATAACCGGGTTTACGTAAATGTCGTTGGTGTCGAGGTCGAGGTACAGGCGCGATGCGTTGGCCGGCTGGATACCTTCAGGGCTGCCATTACCGGTGAGCATGTACACAGACACGCGCGAAATGTAGTCGTTGACCATCGCGTCAGGCCATCCGGTCATGCTCTGAACTTCGGACGCCGATAGAAACAGCGAGTCGTTAGCCAATTTCCAGATACCCCCGTGCAAATGCCATGCGGGCGCGAGACACGCCGCGCAGCTTGAAGCCTACCCAGTTACGGACGTAGCCGAGGCGGTTGATGATGTAGCGCGTTGAGCGATTCCCGGGGCGACCATAAAGCTCAGTCCACTCTTTTCCCCAGGTGCGACCGTCGTAGGTCAGCGAGAGGAATACGGTGGCGTCGTCGTAGGTCGATTCGCCAGGGACGGTCTCAATGTTCAGGCTGTCGATGCTCATGTCTTCGAGGTACATGAACGGCGTGTATAGAACCCACTCGCCCATCTCTCCGTACTGAGTCGTTACCAGGGGGTCAAGGATGCCAAGGCGAAGGTCGGTCTTATCGCCGTATACCCATTTTCCTAGGCGAGGCTCAAACACACCGTTGATACCGCGCCATGGCAGGCCATTAACGCCACGCTTGACGATTGTCCACGCCTGATCAATGCCGCTAGATGCCGCGATAGTCTCGTTGAACATCAGCGTTTCGTTAGGGAGGTGGATGTAGAAGAAGGCCGAACCCTCTTCAGCGCGCGGCTCCATGGTGATATCCGACAAATCCTGCTCGGTGTACTGCGCCAGGATTCGCTCAACAGATTTCGTGGATACCGGCCGAACAGTTCCGACGCCGACCATATGCACGCCAAGTGAAGCCTCTTTGCGACCGCCGACGAAATACCAGTTGTCGTTGAGCGAGCACTTGGCATGGGTGGCCACGGCGCCGGCATTGATGGCCCGGCCGGGGATGCGAGTAAACGCAAAGTTTGGGCTCGCACTGTTGGCGAAAAACTCGGTCGTGTAGCGGTTGAAGACGATCACCTTGTTGTCGGCGGTCTTGCCAACGCCAAGCGTTGGGTCAGGGCTCATCTCGGCAGTAGCAAAGGCCAGCGGGTCTATCTGGTCCTCGTTCGCCAGGGTCGTGTGATACAGATACTCGCCATCGGTCAGGAAGTAGTAGCCGTCGATCCAGCAGCCATCGATAGGCACCTTCAAGTCAGGATCAACGACGGCGCGAAAGCCATTCACAGGGTCATACAGCCAGAAGCCGCCAGCGCCGACCACAGCCTGAGTGTTGAACGAGTACGGCATGGACACCTGGTCCATGCCGGGGATATTGCCAAAGCGCTGATTTGAGCCGTCTGCGTTCACAATGATGAACTGCGAGTAAGAAACGCGGAAATGGTTCTCTAGCCGTTCATTCCACACGCCGCCACGGTCAGGGCCTACACCGGTCCCATACTCGGTCAGGCCAGGATGCTGGAGCATGTAGCCGGCAGCGCCAAACATCGGGCGCGCGACGGCATACATGTTCTCTGGCAAAGCGTCCAGATAGTCAGACTGGACGCTAGTCTTGTCACCCTTGATTAGGTCAATGGGGATTGGCTGCTGCATTAGGCCACCACTATCCGAGTAAACCGGATTGAAACAGAGGGGGATGGCATCCAGCCGATTGCCGGCGTTGTCGCATACAACCCGCCCGCAGCGATTCCGGACGAGTCCTGCACGATCTGCGCGGTGATGATCTGACCTGCCGCTAGGTTCAGATAATTCGTGAAGCGAAGCGGGGAAATAGTGCTCGCATTATCAAGGCGCGCATGAACTGACCCCATAGCCTGTACGCCGTTGAGCAGAAGCCTCATGTACAGATTTGACACCCCGGCCGCGCCAACTCTGCCGGCCTGCGCCGTGATGTAGACGAGGTATCCGCCAGATACTTTGCACGTCACATCGCCATTTACAGCGACGTCAAAGCGCGGCGTTACCTGGCTTCCTCCGAATGTGACCTTCAGAGGCGTGCCTAGGCTTGCCGGGATCTGGTCAACGGGCGACGTTGCATACAGATCCTCGACAAACGCAAAGGCTGTCGGGTTGGTGAACTCGTTAACTAGCGTACCGGTCGCGCCATTCATCTGGCCAATCACATAGCCGTCAGAGCATTTCGCCTCAATGATCCCCGAGGCCCAGCCGTTGCTATTCGAGTCAGGCCCATCGATAACGGCAAACCGGCAAGCGGAAAAATACCCGGGCGATAGAACCTGAGCTACCGTATCCGTGGTCGTGTAAACGTACTTGTTGAAGATCCCACGCGACTGGCTAGTCGCCCTGTCGATCTTCTCTTGTGTGAATGCCATTTGTCGCTCCCTGCGCTAGTTGACGTTCGGACCAACACGGATACGCGGCGCGACCTGGAAGTCGATCACGCGAATCTCAACGCGCCCGAGATCCGTGGTGATCGTTACTTTGACCTGCTGGAGGATGTTTGAGGTCTGATTGACCGGCGCAGTCAGGCGGTACGAGATAACCGGGTCGTTGTTCGACATGGAAACGACAATCAGGCCGATATCGGTCACAACCTCGTAGGAGGCGATAATCTCCTCAGTGCGCAGATACGACTCGAAGGACTCCGCGAAGTCGTTAGTCTCGCCCTGCATGATGGTCTGCACGCCAGGCGCGTTAGGCGGAAGCGCGCCATTGCTCTGGTAGTAACGTTGCCACCAGCCAAAGCGCTCGTTGCCAGAGCCAATCGGCTGGCGGTTAGGCGGCAACACTGGACGGATCTTCAAAGCAGCACAGCGCGCAGCCATGCCGGACAATGCAGCGGCTGCCTGAGCCTCAAGCTGGATGGGCACCTGCTTGTTAAAGCCAGGGATCAGCCGCACGGCAAGATTCAGCGCGAACGCATCCCAAAACTCACGGGATACGCCAAAGGCGCTGTTCGGGTCCGGCTGATCTTCGAAAATGTAGCCGACCGACATGTTCCGAGACTCGAAGTCAGCGGCCATGTTCTCAAGCTTGCGCAGACCAACCTCGGTATCTTCCGGGGTCGGATCTACGGTCATGCCAGAGATTCGCAGCTCATAGTAAGCCTGCTTGATAATGTCGCCCTTCAGCGCAGGCATGAGCATACGAATTACTCCAGTTCAGCGAGAGCGGCTTTCAGGGTCTTGATGCGCTTTGTATCCCAGCCTTCGATGCCGGCAGCCTTTGCTGCGGCGCGGGTTTCATCAAGGCCTTCGTCTTCATCTTCTTCGCCTTCCGGCACATAGCCAGGCGGATTAACGGACCAGCCAGAATTTAGGTGCGCTTCGAGTTGATCAACGTCAACCCATGCGGCTTCACATTCGATGCCATGCTCTACATAGCCTTTGCCTTCGCGGTAAACGACGCAGGACATAGGATTTCCTCCACGTAAAAGAAAGGGGGCAGTTACGCCCCCATCCTACACCATCGGCTTAGATGGCGACCGCAACGCCGCAACGCGACGGATCGCGAATGGTGATGCCGTACCAGGTGAACAGACGATACCGGAGCGACATGTCGTCCAGCTTGCCGTCGTAAACCATGTACATTTCCTGGCCGTTCTTCATGGTGTCGTGCACCACTTTCATGCCGTCGAACTCGCGGAACAGGTTGGCCGGAATGGTGCCGCCCAGCACTTCGACTGCATCTTTGTCGAAGAACAGGTTGCATTTCTTGCTGGCCTCGATGTTCTGACGGTTCACAGTAGCTGCCGACAGGATGCGAGTGTTCACGTTCGCGTAGGCCTTTTGCAGGGTGGACAGCGCAGGGTCATCCAGTGCAATCGGTTTCGGGAACACGGTCAGGGTGGTGCCGTTCGGCTTGGCCACAACGGTGAAGGTCATCGCTACGCCAGTGTCGGACTTGTCAGCCAGGCCCAAGGCCTTGACGGTGACGCCGCCGTTAGCGAATACGATCTTGTCGCCGACGTTGTATCCAGCCGAGGCAGTCACGGCGATATCCGCAGTACGGAAATCGACGTTGGTCACTGCCTGAGTGGTGGTGTTCACGTTGCCGGCAGTAGGCGCGAACGATTGGCTGGCGGTCACAGTGGTGGCCGGGTCAACACCGCCGATGATGTTCGGCAGGAACGAAGCGGTGTAAACGTCGAACTCCGCCACGTTTTGGCCGACCTGACCGGTCTTCCAGGTGGTTTCCGGACGGCCTTGCAGGGTCTGGCGGCCAGCCAGGTCGCTTGCATACTTCAGGTTGTCTCGGTCGTTCAGCAGGAAGTAACGCTGACTGGTGGCCAGTTGGCGCTCGTTCATCAAGGCTTGCGCCTCACCGATGAACGGGTAGCCGCTGGTTGCAGCCGAGCGGATGTACATCGCGCCTTGCTGGGCAATCGAAGTGGCAATCGACTTGTTCAGGTTGGTGGCCTGTTGGCGACCGGACTGAATGCCGCGCTCTTTCCAGAAGTGCATATCACGCATGTCGTCGGCGCGCTGGCTAACGAAGTCGTTCTGCGGGGTGCCGAGCACAGCCGGGTAGGTTTCCTGAATGATGCCGGTTTCCAGGCCAGTCAGGTCCCAGCCGCTGATCACAGGCGCGTGCTGTTGCACAGAGCGCCAGATGACGTTGCCGGCGTTCTGCATGCCAGCGCCGTCAGGTTTGTAGAAGTTGACCTTATCCAGGAGCATGTCTTGATGCTCGAAGGTCTCCATTGCGTTTTCGAGGATCACTTCCGCGATCTTACCGCTAGTCAGCGTACCGAGTGCCATGATGGGCTACCTATTACCAAGAGGAGGTGTCTGCGCCGCCCAATTTAGCCGCACGTTTCAGCTTGAATGCTTTGGCCTGGTCGCCGGCCTTGATCGCTTTATCGTAATCGCGCTTCGAGGCTGAGTTGCTGGCAGACGTATTCGCATCACCCTGAATCTGTGTCGCCGGGGCTGGCGCGTTGCTTTTGCGTTTTGCTGGCGCGTTCAATTCTTTCTTGAGCTCGCCGAGATAGACCGCAGCGCTCAACCCTTTCGAGTTGTCTTTAAGACGCTTGGCCAACTCTTCTAGGCGATCCTTTCTCACGCCAAGGTTGTACATAACCCTCTCGGAGCCTTCGCCAGTCAGGGAAATCAGGAAGTCTGTTACCTGATCACCTTCACCAGGGAAGATTTCATCTAGGGCGCTACGAACTCGCCCATCTGCCGATTGGTACAACTCCGGCGCAATACCGCTTTGCTCAATAAGCTTTGCTGCGCGCTCGAAATGCTGATCTACCGATGCTCTAACAGCTTGGGCCTGCTCAAGTGCCGCACGGTCCTGTTCAAACTTCGCCCGCTGTGCCTGCTGCTGAGCAGCCTCGGCGCTAAACGTCCAGCGGCCTAGGGCGATGCTGTATGCCTCGTCCGGGTCGTCATGGTCGTAAAACTGTTCCCGAGTTGGTTTGGCGCCAACTTGCGGTGCTTGCTGCTGCTTTTGGAGCGCCTCCAACTTCTGGCGCATCTCTTCAAGCTCGGTATTGTGTTTCGCCTCCAGCTTTGCACGGAGCTTGGTTTTAGCCGCCGCAACATCACCGTCAGTAAACTTCCGATCAGCAGTTTGCGACTCTGGCTCGTCGCTTTTCATCCAGTCTTCGGCTTCAGCCTGTTGGCCTTCTTCCTCTTCTTCAGGTTCCGCAACCTCAAGCTCGGATTCTTGCTCAACCGCCGCAGGTTCTTTCGGCTTCACTGGCTCGACTTGCGGAGTCGGTGCCGGATTATCCTCGGTTGCTGCGTTTTCTGCCCGTAACTGCGCCAGTGTTTCCATATTTTGCTCGCTTGGTAACGATTGCCCGGTCGTGACTGGCCGGTAAGTTTCGCGTTTAACCTGTTCGCGCTCAGTAGCATTAGGCTAATCGGCTTACTCAATCACGTCAAGAAAGCCGATAGCCGGAATCAATAGCCGGGCTGCTGCATAGGTCGCGGCTTAACAGTGCCCCGCAGCGCATGCCCGATCTTCGTCGCGTTGTCGATAACCTGGCCGGCCGTCTGCACCTGCTTGTAGCTGATCTCGGCGCCGATCTTCTGCGCATCGACCTGCACTGCGGCGCGGTCCGTCTCTGCACGGAAAGCGTCGATTTGAGTCTTGGCCGCATTGTTCTGTGCGGTCTGCTGATCGTTGACGGCCTTGCGCTGGGTATCCATAGCGGTTGCCTGAGCTTTGGCCATCTCGGCCTGAGCTAGCAATACGGCAGCGTCTGGCTGCTTCGGAGCGTTCTGCATCTGCTCCATCATCGCCTTCTCTTCGTCGGTATCTGGCTCTACGAACCCGGACTGGATCAACTGTTTGCGGGCCGACTTGCGTACCTGCTCCATGTTGATGCCGTCGATAAGGGTTAGCGATTGCAGGATAAGCGCCTGAGCCATCTGTGGATTCACGGCCATCAGGCCTTCAGCCATACGCGTCAGTTGGTCAATCGTCTGCTCTTTCTTGGTCGCGTAGCTCGGGCCAATCTCGGCGAACACGTCATATTCGGTGTTGGTCAGGTCGTTCAGGTAGACGAGGTCGCCGGTCTCTTTGTCCTGCACAGCCTCCATAACCTTGGCGTTCTTCGTGGTGCCGTCTGGCAGGGTCAGGGTCACGTCACGTGGCGCGTCGTACACCTCAACGGCCATCGATGCGTAAATCTCAGCATCACGGCGCTTGGCGTGCTTCAGGTTCTGCTGATAGACGATGGACTGCTGGTCTAGGCGGTTCGTCAGCGCGTTTACCGCCTTCCCGGACAAGTCAGGGTCAGCGATATCCTGCGGTAGGCCAGGGTTGGCCACGTCTTCGACAGCCTGGCGAGTCAACTCCATCATGGCCAGCAGCGCCTGAGGCATAGTCTGCTCGGGCATCACGGCAACAGGGCCTATTGGCAGAACTTGGCCATCTGCGCCAAGTCGATTTTGCAGGTAATACGGGAAGTTGTTGTCAGCCCCGTTCTGCTCGTACATGAACTCAAAGTTCTGAAGCTGCTCAGGGTTGAAGATCGGCTTAGGACGCGGCGACCGGCTGACGATATCGGCCAGGTAGCTCATCTGGAAGTTGCGCAGGCGCTGAGGGTCTTTGGCTAGACGGGTGATCCCCTCGTAGCACTCCTCAGCCTCGACAAACGCACGCTCGCCATAGGTCGGCACGACTGGCAGGTTCTCGCCGGCAATCACTTCACCTTCGCGCTCGCCGTCTTTGCCTTCCTTGCCATTCAGGATCTTCTCGCCGGACGCGATGTAGAGACGGACTTCCCAGCGCATAAACTCGCGCGTCTCTTCGATCTTGTATCCAGCGTCAATCAGATCGTCCATCACCTCAGTCAGGTCTGATTCACGCAATACAAGAGG
>Ga0247817_10002097_pt1 | contig 10308 bp, 5 predicted proteins | sample UWRJL212509R1_FD_178010 | JGI IMG/M metagenome (GOLD analysis project Ga0247817, IMG submission 178010) | Plant litter microbial communities from Arlington Agricultural Research Station in Wisconsin, United States - UWRJ-L212-509R-1 | ecosystem: Environmental > Terrestrial > Plant litter >... | reverse complement strand
ACCAGGTACGGCCAGGGCGTGTTCGCTATCGAGGTGGAAGTCTGCCGGCAATGCTACCAGCTCATCGGCCGGATGAACGCCCTTCATTGCCAGCCAACGCGTATCGGTATCGCCGAGGTGACGAGTCCAGTTGGTAAAATTCTCCATGCTGCTGAATGCCCGGGAGATGATCCCGTTGAAGGGCTGTGCAGGCTGGAAAGATTCCACGCGACTGTGGATAACTTGCAAGTTATCCAGCTTGAGTTCGAGTTTGACCTGGGTGAGGAAGCGAGTTTTCTTGCCGTTGCTGTCCAGGCAGGTCACCTGCGATTCCGGAAACAGGATGGCCAACGGGATACCCGGCATGCCGCCGCCGCTACCCACGTCCAGCCATCGACCGTTTTCGACAAACGACATCACGCTGAGACTGTCGAGCAAGTGCCGGGAGACCATTTCGTCCGGATCGCGGACGGCGGTCAGGTTGTAAGCCTTGTTCCATTTGATCAACAGGGCCAGATAGCCCAGCAACTGAGCGTGCTGGGACTCTGTCAGGGTGACACCGAGCTGGCGAGCACCTGTGGATAACTCTTCGGCGTGTTGCGAGGTGACCAACGAACTCAAGCGCTTTGCTCCAACTGACGGCCCGCGCCGCGTTTTTTCAAATGAATCATCAACAGCGAAATGGCTGCTGGAGTCACACCCGGGATACGCGAAGCCTGGCCGAGAGTCTCCGGACGCGTAGCGCCGAGCTTGCTCTGGATCTCTTTCGAGAGGCCGGAAATGTTCGTGTAATCGATATCCACAGGCAATTTCGTGTCTTCACTGGCGCGCAGGCGAGCGATTTCATCCTGTTGACGATCGATATAGCCGGCGTACTTGGTCTTGATTTCGACCTGTTCAGCGACTTGTGGATCTTCTGCCCCCCCACCTGTCACGGCGATCAGACCAGCGTAGTCAATTTCCGGGCGGCTCAGCAGATTGAGCAGATTGTATTCGTGGGTCAGCGGCGTTCCGAACTTCTCGGAAATCGCATCGCCCTGCTCGGTCCCTGGACGAACCCAGGTACTTTTCAGACGCTGTTCTTCCAGCGTGATGCTTTCACGTTTGGTGCAGAAAGCAGCCCAACGCGCGTCATCGACCAGACCCAGCTCCCGACCTTTTTCGGTCAACCGCAGGTCCGCGTTGTCTTCACGCAGGATCAGGCGGTACTCGGCACGGGAAGTAAACATCCGGTACGGCTCTTGAGTACCGAGGGTAATCAGGTCGTCAACCAGCACGCCGATATACGCCTCGTCGCGACGCGGACACCAGGCGTCTTTGCCCTGCGCACGCAGCGCGGCATTGGCCCCGGCCAGTAATCCCTGGGCGCCGGCTTCTTCGTATCCGGTCGTCCCGTTGATTTGGCCAGCGAAGAACAAACCGCCAATCACCTTGGTTTCCAGGCTGTACTTCAGGTCACGTGGATCGAAATAGTCGTATTCGATGGCATAGCCCGGCCGCACGATGTGCGCGTTTTCCATACCGCGGATCGACTGCACGATCTGCAATTGCACGTCGAACGGCAAGGAGGTGGAGATTCCGTTCGGGTACAGCTCGTTGGTCGTGAGGCCCTCCGGCTCGATGAAGACCTGGTGGCTTTCCTTGTCGGCAAAGCGATGAATCTTGTCTTCGATCGACGGGCAGTACCGAGGGCCAATGCCTTCGATCAATCCTGCATCGGAATACATCGGCGAACGGTCGAGGTTGGCGGCGATGATCTCGTGGGTACGGGCGTTGGTGTGGGTAATCCAGCAGCTCACCTGTTTGGGGTGTTGCTCTTTGGAGCCCATGAACGACATCACCGGGATAGGCGTATCGCCTGCTTGCTCGGTCATCACCGAGAAATCCACAGTACGACCGTCGATACGCGGCGGTGTACCGGTTTTCAAACGACCAACGCGCAAAGGCAGTTCACGCAAACGGTGAGCCAGAGCGATTGAGGGCGGATCACCGGCGCGGCCGCCGGAAAAATTCTGCATCCCGATGTGGATAAGTCCACCGAGGAACGTGCCGGTGGTCAGTACCACTGAATCGGCGAAGAAACGAAGACCCATTTGGGTCACTACGCCGCGCACTTGTTCCTGCTCAACGATCAGGTCGTCGGCAGCTTGCTGAAATATCCACAGGTTGGGCTGGTTTTCCAGCGTTTCGCGGACAGCGGCCTTGTAGAGAACCCGATCTGCCTGAGCACGAGTGGCTCGAACGGCTGGGCCTTTACGGCTGTTCAAAACGCGAAACTGGATGCCGCCTTTATCGGTAGCCATGGCCATCGCGCCGCCCAGGGCATCGATTTCCTTGACCAGATGGCTTTTGCCAATCCCACCAATAGCGGGGTTGCAACTCATGGCACCGAGGGTTTCCACGTTATGCGTCAGCAACAGGGTTTTTGCCCCCATACGTGCTGAGGCCAGTGCTGCCTCGGTACCGGCATGACCGCCGCCGATGACGATCACTTCAAAACGGGAAGGGAAATCCACCACGCACCTCGTGCCTGCTTCAGTTAGGTAATCAGGAATAGTTTGAGCTCAGGTTTTTGGACCTGGTCGACAAGTATAGGGACTTCGCCCTTCCTAAAGAACCCTTTGCACAAAATTTAACCAGCTGTGGAGAAGTCGGGATAATAGAAATTAAAAAGAGAGAAATTTATTAAATCTTTGTTTTTATGTTTATTTCTACTGAGGCTATTTTCTGTGGATAGATCTCTACAGGCCTTTATATTCAATATGTACAGAGATTCAAAACCCTGTGTTCATGTGTCAATGAGTGCGTTGGATAACCGGCGTAAGCCTGTGGATTAAAGAGGTGGTTATCCACAGGGGCGGTTATATCCAGTTTTCAGGCCCTGTTATCAACTGCCCTTAGTGATGGTTATTCACAGGGCTTAATCCACAGAAATCGTCCATTTAGCCGAACCTCGGGCACGAAAAATTCGCCCGACGGTGTCATGGCAGTGCATAAGCAGGGAAAAAGATGCCGTCTAGCAGTCGATGCCTGGTAACGGAACGCTATTGTTAGAAGGCGGAACAAAAGCTAATAATAGCCATTATCATTAACTCGCCTATTCCACTATGCCCTTACCCTCTGATACGGCGGCAGTTCAGCAAATCTACGAGCAGCACCATTCCTGGTTGTATGGGTGGCTCAAGGGAAAGCTGCACGACGCTTGCGATGCCGCAGATGTTGCGCACGACACTTTCGTACGCATCCTGGGAGCCAGAAATGCCGCACAGATTCGTGAGCCGAGAGACTATTTGGCGACAGTGGCGCGTGGGTTAGTGATCGACCGCTACCGCCGGCGCGCAATTGAAGTGGCGTATCTGGAATCGGTGGCTTCCCGTCCCGATGCCACCGCGATCAGTGAAGAGGATAAAGCCCTTATCATTGAAACACTGGTAGCTGTGGATAAAGCCCTGACAGGCTTAGGCGCAAGAGCGAAACGTATCTTCATGCTTTCACAGATCGACGGCCTGACTTATCAACAGATCGCTCTGGAGTTGGAGGTTTCGCTGACGACGGTCAAGAAACACATGATTCGCGCTCTCACGGAATGTTCTCTGATTTTGGCGAGTGCATGATGTCAGTCGTCCCCGATCGAAAAATCTTTGAAGCCGCGGCCAGTTGGTACGTGCAGTTTCAAATAGAACCGCCTTCGCAGGCCCAACAGCAGGCCTGGCAGCATTGGGTCGAGAGCAATCCGGCGCATTTGGCAGCCTGGAACCAGATGGAGCAAATGCAACGACATCTGGGCGCCTTGCCTAAAGACCTTACCCGGCGCGCGCTTTCCTCTACCCAACATCGCCGCCAGGTGCTCAAGCTGTTACTTCTACTCGCCGGCACCGGATACGTTGGCTGGAACGTCCAGCAATACACCCCGCTGGGAAATGTATGGGCCGACTACGCCACTAGAGTCGGTCAACGAAAAAAGATAGAGCTCGCCGACGGGACCAGTCTGTACCTCAACACTCATACGGCAGTGGATGTCCTGTTCGATGGCCAGCAACGACTGATTCGTTTGCGCGCGGGAGAGATTCTCGTACGCACGGGCAAATCCGGAGATCCTCGCCCGTTTTTCGTCGAAACCCGGGAAGGCCGCATACAGGCACTAGGCACGCAGTTTTCGGTTCATCAATTGTCGGGGTCGACACGTGTCGGTGTACTGGAGGACCGCGTCAGCATTCAACCGGGTGATCAAGCCGCGAGTCCACGCATTCTGCGAGCTGGCGAAGGGGTCGATTTCGACAGCGCCAGTATCGGCGTGACTCGCCCTTATCGTTTATCGGAAGCAGCCTGGATCAATGGTCAACTAATAGTTCTGGATGCATTTTTGGGCGATGTCATTCGAGAGTTGGGACGCTATCGCCCAGGGATCCTGCAATGTGATCAGCCCTCCTCGAGCTTACGTGTCTCCGGTACCTTTCGACTGGATTCGACGGACGCGGTTCTGGCGAACCTGCAGGCTTCACTCCCTATCAACGTGCGTTATTTCACACGCTATTGGGTCTCGATCAGCCATGTCGTTTGATGTGCCCGAAGCCTCAAGAAAATAAATGCATGCCGGGGTTATCTTTTTTTAACCTGACACGGCCCTACAGGTAATCGCGATCAACGCGGCTCTTTGCCACCTTCAGGGCTTGATTTCCCATGCGACTTCCTACGTTTCGAAAGCGCTTTTCCCACCACTGCATTGCTTACAGCTTGTTGATGACCAGCACGGCGATTTGCGTGTTGGCCACTACCAGTGCAGTTGCGGCCAGTGCCACTCAGCGCTACGCGATCGCCGCCGGTCCACTGGACAACGCATTGAGCCAGTTTGCCTCGGCAGCCAATGATCCTGTCGTTCTCGCCGCAACAAACAGCTCAATTGCGCACGCAAGGGCTGGCGGGAAGCTATTCCATCGAACAGGGTTTCTCGATTCTGCTGCAGGGCTCAGGATTACAGGCAGTACCCCAAGCTGCGGGCAGCTACATTTTGCAGCCGGTTCCCGAGGCTGATTCGCTGGTACTCGGCGCCACAAACATCAATGCCACGCAACCGAATGAGATGAACCTGGATTACGCGGCGGATGTTGGTTACAACGCGAAGAACAGCCGGGTAGGCACCAAAACCAGCACCCCTTTGTCTGAAACTCCGCGTTCTGTCTCGGTCGTAACAAGCCAACGTATCAAGGATCAAAAATCCCAGACACTGACGGATGTACTCGGGTACGTACCGGGGATCTTTGCGCCACCGTTTGCTGCTGGCGATAGCCTTGCCGGAGATCTGTTCTTCATCCGCGGCTTTAATGCGACCGACTACGGCTATGGCCTGTTGCGCGATGGTTTGCGGGTGCAGGGCAATCGGTATGACACCAGTACAGAGCCTTATGGACTGGAACGGGTCGAGATATTTCGCGGCCCGTCCTCTTTGCTGTATGGCGAAAACGCGCCAGGCGGACTGGTCAATCTCGTGAGCAAACGCCCGACTACGGCCCCTCAGGGCGAAGTGCAGCTCAGCTACGGCTCCAACAATCGTCGTCAACTAGGCGTCGATGTCTCCGGGCCACTGAACGACAGTGGAAACATCCTCGGACGAGTCGTGATGCTGGGACGCAACGCCGATACACAAACCGACCACGTACCGGATGATCGGCTGTACATCGCTCCTTCGCTGACGCTCAACTTCGACGACTTCAATACGCTGACGCTGCTGGCGAACTACCAGAAGGATCACACCAACATGGAGCTTGGCCTGCCAGCGGCCGGGACGTTGCTTACCAACCCGAACGGCAAGTTATCCAAGGACACCATGCTCGGTGACCCGGACTGGAATACGTTCGAGCGGGAAACCTGGAGCACTGGATATGAATTTACCCATAGCTTCAACGACGATTGGCAGTTCCGGCAGAACTCGCGCTATATGCAGTCACGAATCACCCGCCACGAAACCTGGCCGGGTAACCTGAACAACGCAGGATTTGGCACGCGACTGAACGTGACGGCCTATGACCGTTTCAACAAGTCGATGGTGTACTCGCTGGATAACCAGCTGGAAGGGAAATTCCAGGTGGGTGAGATGGAAAACACGGTGTTGTTCGGTGGCAGCTTCGACCGTACCTCATTCAATCAGGACTGGAATGCCGGTTTCGTGGGTCCTATCGATATCTACAATCCCGTCTACCTGCGCGACCCGCTGACACCGATTGCGGTGCAAAACACGTTGCTGGAACAGCAGATGAAAGGTGTTTATGCGCAGATCCAGAGCAAATATGACCATTGGCTGTTCCTCTTGGGCGGTCGCCAGGATTGGGTCGACAGTGATTTCCGCGACAAAGTCGCCTCGGCCAGCAACATCAGCTCTGAAGATAAGAAGTTCACCTACCAGGGTGGCGTGATGTACCAGTTCGACAATGGCTTGACGCCCTATGTGAGCTATTCCACGGCGTTCGTTCCGGTGCAGCAAATTTCCAACTCGGGAGCGCCGCTGGACCCGATCACCAGCAGCCAATATGAAGTGGGCCTGAAGTACGAACCTGTTGGTTGGGACACCGCAATCACCGCCTCGGTGTATGACTTGCGTAAAAAGGACGACACCTACTTCGATGCCACAACCTCGACTTATCGCCAGGTGGGCGAAAGCCGTTCCAAAGGTGTGGAACTGGAGCTCAACAGCAATTTGACGCCTAACCTGAACGTGACGGCGGCTTACACCTATACCGATGCGCGGATCACCAAAGACGCGGCCACTTCATTGGTCAAAGATCATCAGATGACGGGTGTACCGCGCAACCAGGCTTCTGTCTGGGCGAAGTACCGCTTCCTCGAAAGCAGCCTCAAAGGACTCTACGTCGGAGGGGGGGTGCGTTATTTCGACAGTGCGTTCGCGTACACCTCGCCTTCACTCTACGGAAAGCTTGATGCGGGTGACGTGACGTTGGTGGATGCCGCGATCGGCTATCAGATCGATCGCAACTGGACGGTCGACGTGAATGCGAAAAACCTGTTCGACAAAGAGTACGTTTCCGGCTGTAACGATGCAGGCCGTTGCTACTGGGGTGAAAGCCGGACGCTATTGGGCTCGGTGTCCTATAACTGGTAAAGAAACGTGCGCTGTGGATAAGTTACCAACAGTACCTTCGGAATCTGCCAGCGAAGAGTATTTGAATTCGCCTTCGCTGGCAGAGCTGGTTCCCGTATTGGTTACTTGCCGATACAGAAGCTGGAAAAAATCCGGCCCAGCAAATCATCGGAGCTGAAGGCACCGGTGATTTCTCCCAAGGAATGTTGCGCCTGTCGCAAATCTTCCGCCAACAGCTCACCTGCCCCCGCCAGCGTCAGCTGTGCGCGCCCGTGCTCAAGCGATGCACTCGCATGGCGCAACGCCTCAAGGTGACGTCGGCGAGCGCTGAAGCTGCTTTCCGAGGTCTGCTCATAGCCCATGCAAGCCTTGAGATGATCGCGCAGCAGTTCCAGCCCTGCACCTGCGGACTTGGCGCTCAAGCTGATGGTGACGTGGCCATCTTCGCTGACTTCCAGGGCAATAGGCTCGCCGGTCAGGTCCGCCTTGTTGCGAATCAAGGTGACCTTGGCGGGATCCGGGCGAACTTCCAGAAATTCCGGCCATAACGCGAAAGGATCGAGCGCTTCCGGTGCGGTGGCGTCTACGACCAGCAGCACTCGATCTGCTTCACTAATGGCTTTCAATGCCCGTTCCACACCGATTTTTTCCACATGATCGTCGGTGTCGCGCAAACCTGCAGTGTCGACTACATGCAGCGGCATGCCATCGATGTGTATATGTTCGCGAAGGATATCCCGGGTGGTTCCGGCAATCTCTGTGACGATGGCAGCTTCGCGGCCGGCCAGGGCATTAAGAAGACTGGATTTCCCTGCGTTCGGTCGGCCGGCAATCACAACCGTCATCCCGTCCCGAAGCAACGCACCCTGTCCGGCTTCACGCAGCACTGTGGATAACTCATCTCTTACTTTATCGAGCATGCTGAGGACATGGCCATCGGCCAGGAAATCGATTTCCTCTTCTGGGAAGTCGATTGCCGCCTCCACGTAAATCCTTAAGCCGATCAATTGCTCGGTCAAGTTATGCACACGCTCTGAAAATGCGCCTTGCAAGGACCGCAGTGCATTCCGGGCAGCCTGTGCAGAACTGGCCTCGATCAAGTCGGCGATCGCCTCGGCCTGGGCCAGGTCGAGCTTGTCGTTGAGGAATGCACGTTCGCTGAATTCACCCGGTCGAGCCAACCGGCAGCCCAGTTCCAGGCAACGCTTGAGCAGCATGTCCAGAACCACGGGGCCGCCGTGTCCCTGAAGCTCAAACACATCTTCACCGGTAAATGAGTTTGGACCCGGGAAATACAGCGCAATCCCTTGGTCCAGTACTTCATCGTCGTTACCCAGAAACGCACCGTAATGGGCGAATCGAGGTTTAAGTTCACGGCCGCTGAAGGCTTTGGCCGCGACACTGGCCAGCGGCCCCGAAATTCGGACGATGCCCACACCACCGCGACCTTGTGCGGTGGCGACAGCAGCGATGGTTTCACGAGGAACGCTCATAAACCGATATCCAGACAAAAGTGACAGATAGCAAAACGCCCCACTAGGGGGCGTTCTGAGTGGTTATCCACAGTGTAAATCAGGCAGCTGCTTTAGTAGCCGCTTCGACTTTACGCGTGATGTACCACTGTTGGGCGATGGACAGGCAGTTGTTCACTACCCAGTACAGCACCAGACCAGCCGGGAACCACAGGAAGAAGAAGGTGAAGATGATTGGCATCAGCTTCATCACCTTGGCCTGCATCGGATCCGGAGGTGTCGGGTTCAACTGCTGCTGGATGAACATGGTTGCGCCCATGATGATCGGCAGAATGAAGAACGGATCCTTGATCGACAGGTCAGTAATCCACAGCATGAACGGCGCTTGGCGCATTTCAACGCTTTCCAGCAGAACCCAGTACAGCGAGAGGAAAACCGGCATCTGCACGAGGATTGGCAAGCAACCACCCAGCGGATTGATCTTCTCTTTCTTGTACAGCTCCATCATGGCTTGCGACATTTTCTGCCGGTCGTCGCCATGTTGCTCTTTCAGCGCGGCCAGTTTAGGTGCCACTGCGCGCATGCGGGCCATGGATTTGTAGCTGGCAGCCGACAATGGGAAGAAGATCCCTTTGATCAGCATGGTCAGGAAAATGATCGACCAGCCCCAGTTACCTACCAGCGCGTGGATGTGTTGCAGCAACCAGAAAATAGGTTGGGCAATGAACCACAAGATGCCGTAGTCGACAGTCAGTTCCAGACCTGGGGACAACTCTTTCAGTACAGCCTGGCTTTTCGGGCCGGCATACAGAACGGCACTGGTTTCAGCCTTGGCACCTGGTGCGACGGTAATCGACGGACCGGTGTAGCCAATGATGTAGTTGCCTTTGCTGTCTTTACGGGTCTGGACGATATTGTTTTCGCCCTTGGCCGGAATCCATGCAGTCACGAAGTAGTGCTGCAACCAGGCAACCCAACCACCGCTGACGGTTTCTTTCAGCTGAGCCTTGTCCATGTCCTTCATGGACACTTTCTTGTACGGCTCGTTACTTGTCCACAGGGCTGCACCCAGGTAAGTCGCTGTACCGGTGGCCGTTGTGGAAGACGGATCCGCGCTCGCGTCACGTTTCAGCTGAGCGAACATCGCGCCAGACCAAGGCTGAGCGCTTTCGTTATCGATCAGGTAGGAAACGGTTACGTCGTACAGGCCACGTTTCACAGTGAAACGCTTGATGTAGTTGACGCCGTCCTTGCTGAACTTCAGGTCCACGACCAATTGGTCCTGTCCGTCAGCCAGCTGGTAAACCTTCTTCTCCGAGGAATAAACCGGACGGCCGGCAGGACTTGCGTCCGGGCCGTTGGTGCCGATCAAACCGCTTTGAGCCAGATAAGTACGTTCGTTGCCGTTATCGAACAACTGGAACGGAATTTCCGGATGATCCTGGCGACGTGGATACAGCGGCAGGGTCAGCTGGGCAACATCACCACCTTGTGGATCGATTGCCAGATCAAGTACGTCCGTTTTGATACGGATGAGATCTTTGCTAACAGCTACTGGCGTTTCAGCAGGTGCCGTTGCACTGGCATCGCTTGTGGCGCGTGGAATGTCGTCACTGACAGAAGCATTATTGCCAGTCGCCGTATCCGGTAGGCCCGGTGCGGTAGTACTGGAAGCAACATTCTGAGTCGGCAGGGCAGTTTGACCGTAGTCCTGGTTCCATTTAAGGACCATAACGTAGGCCACGATTGCCAGGGCGACGATCA
>Ga0247817_10002096_pt1 | contig 10308 bp, 5 predicted proteins | sample UWRJL212509R1_FD_178010 | JGI IMG/M metagenome (GOLD analysis project Ga0247817, IMG submission 178010) | Plant litter microbial communities from Arlington Agricultural Research Station in Wisconsin, United States - UWRJ-L212-509R-1 | ecosystem: Environmental > Terrestrial > Plant litter >... | reverse complement strand
GTACTCGACAGCACAAAAGTAGATGGATTAATGCAAGATGAACAGTATTTCATTCACCGAAAAGAAGAGATCCGCGAATGGTTAAAAGTTAAACCTCAGTACGAATGTTTTGATTATGCCGACGAAAATACCTGCGTAATTAATTTTCGAGGAGGTGAATATTCTCGACATCCGGAATTCTATCTTACAAAGAAATATTGGGAAGATGCAACTGCGCATATGTTAACAGTAAATAAAAACTTTCGTTTTATTGTTATTACTGATGACGTTTTTTCTGCAAAGAAATTTTTTCCTGAATATAATGTCTTTCATTTTAGTATTGGAAAAGATTACTCTATCATTAAAAATGCGTATTATCTCATTCTTTCAAATTCAAGCTTTGCTATTTTTCCCGCCTGGCTCAACGAAAATCTTAAATATTGCATTGCACCGAAATATTTTGCTCGACATAATATTTCTGATGGATATTGGAGTCTTGGATACAATATGATTAAGGGGTGGAACTATATGGATAAAGATGGGGTCGTAAGTAACTATGAAGCATGCAGAGACGAATTTAATGAATATATTCAAGCGCATCCAGAGTACTTCCCTACTCCTAAAATCAAAAAGAATTTCCTCGTTATTTCAAATTATAATAATGATTTACGATGGGTATCAGAATATACAGACAATTACATAATTTATGATCGTAGTGAAAATGCGGGATTTCCCGATAGTATCGATACTACAAAAGTAATCAAGAGTCCTAATGTCGGATATAACTCATACGATTATTTCACTTTCATCATTGATAATTACGACAACCTGCCTGACTGTACAATCTTTGCTAAAGGATGGAGCTTCCCTCGCCATGTAAGACGAGAGTATTTCGAAAGAGTGATGAATAATGAATATTTTACCCCTATTGAAGATGTAAAAAAACACTCCCCTCGCTTTCCTATTGCAATGTTTTCGGCAAATGGTGGGTACTGTGAGTACAACAATAGCTGGTATCTAAAACATTGGAAAACTAAATATTTTACTAATTATAATGATTTTCTTCGCTATATATACAAAGATCCCATAATCCCTTTATATACTCGTTTTGCACCTGGGGGTGACTATATTGTTCCTCGAGCAAATATCTTAAAGCTTCCCAAGGTCGTATATCAAAACATGAGAACATTCATGTCTCACTGCCAGGAGCCCGGGGAAACCCATCTCATTGAACGTGCAATCCATACACTATGGACAAGTAACTTTGAATTAAATCCCAAAGCATTGAAACTTATTAATGAAAATTTTTCAATTCCGAAAAAGGATTTTAAAACTTCAATAAAAGAAAAAACTCCAGTTGAAGTAAAAAATATAATAAAATCTTTTATTAATTACGGGAAAAATTTTTTAAATTACATTAAACAACCGATTGATTTAATAAAAGAAAGAAAAGGAAGAAAGCATTGGCTCAATAAAACCCAACTCTCAGAATACAGAAAAGATATCAAGATTTACGATGCGTTTAATTTTTTCAATGAACTTGAAACACTCGAGATTCGCCTCAATGTTCTTAATGATCACGTAGACTACTTTGTTCTCGTAGAATCTAGACTGACTCATTCCGGAAAAGAAAAAGAGTTGTTTTTTGAAAAAAACAAAGCGTTGTTTAAAAAATTCGAACACAAGATACTTCATTTTATCATTGATACTCCTCTAAAAAGTTTTGAGGATGCTCGAAGTCGCCTTACTGACGTTACCCTTTCAGAAATTGATCGACTTATAATAAAAGAAGCATTGTCTTCAGATAATATAAAAGCTGGTGAAGATAGTTTCCTGAGAGATTTCTATGAAAAAGAATATGTAAAAAAGGCACTCATGACCCTAAGCCTCTCTGACGATGATTTTTGTTTTATTTCTGACCTGGATGAAATATGGAACCCGAATGCTCTGATTGATTATTCAAAAGATGATGTATTTAAGCTTAAACAAGATCCTTATATTTATTATCTTAATAATCGTTCAAATGAAGACTGGACTGGTTGGACTGGAACAATCGGTACAAAGTTCAAAAATATAAAAAATAATTGTCTTAACCATCTACGGACTAGAGGTAAAACTAAATATACCATTATTAAAAATGGTGGCTGGCATTTTAGTTTTCAAGGAGGAGCTGATCGTGTAAAAAATAAAATTGAGGCTTATAGCCATCAAGAGATAAATAACGATAGTATTAAATCTAAAATTGCTGACAATGTTAAAGGTAGTAAAGATATCCGAGGAAGATATATTAGATTCTGGAAAGATGAAAGTAAGCTTCCTAAATACCTTCTAGAAAATAAAGAAAAATATAAAGAAATGTTCCGCTAAAGTATTTAGAAGTGCTTTTTATAGATACGAATTCCCCATTTCATCAACCCTTTCAATTGTGAGTTCATTAAAAATCTATACAAAATAATTCGTGCATACCCAAGTAATATTGATGTACTAAATCCTGGATAATATTCTTTATACTTTTTTATGAGACTAATATTTTTATAGAATTGATCTATTTTATTTGCTCCACTAATACTAGAAGATTGAATAGTGAGTCGCACACCATAGAGTGGAAGGTTCGCCAGCATACCCTTTGTCCCCATGCGCAACCATAGATCATAGTCCTCGACATGGCGAACTTCTGGGGATTCACTGTATCCATCAAGTTCAATAAGAGTATCTTTTTTCATTACTACACTAGAGTGTACAAAGCGATTTTGTGCGAGAAGTCCTGTACGGATAGAGTGATCAGTCTCAGGAAGAAGATATCTCACAATCTCCTGACCCTGTTCATCAATCTGTATTACTCCTGTGCCCACTAATACATACTCAGGATTTTCTTCAAGAAAACTTATTTGTTGTTCTAACTTATCTGTTTCTGCCCATACGTCATCGTCATCAATACGAGCAATATATACCCCTCTCGCTTCTTTAATGCCTTTATTGAGGGTTTTTTGAATTCCTAGGTTATAGATATTTTTGATATAACGAATACGACTATCAATCTGCTGAAGTTCTGCAAGAATAGCAGGAGTGTCATCTGTAGACCCGTCATTGATCACTAAGAGCTCCCAAGCGGTATAGGTCTGAGCAATAACACTTTCAATAGAACGCTTTAAAAAACGAGATCCATTATATGTTGGCAATATTATGCTGACTAGTGATGTGGCCATTTATTTAATGCTAACCCTAGTATTACCCACAAAGAATATAATGACAAACTATCATCAAATAAAATAGTAACTAAAAGTGCGAACAGCGCTGTAGCTACTATGAGAATGTTCGGTAAAAAATTTTGTTTTAATTGATGTCGAAGATTAATGAATGCGCTCCATAACAAGTAAAGAAAACCTCCTAATGCAATAATCCCGCCCCATAATAACAATTGTAAATAAGTATTATGTGGACCCGTACTAACATATTCTCCATTTGTATTAGTAATTTTTGATTCTATATGGGTATTAGGACCAATTCCAAAAGGATTTCTAAGAATATAGTTTTTTATGTAATACGGCCAGATCTGGAAACGTGTTTCTATCACAACAGGTTTACTATCAACATGCTCACTATTTGTCACGGTAATAGTTCCTTTTTCCTTAGTGGTTTTTTTTACAATAGATTCTTTTACTATAGACCCTAGAGGCTTCTCTTTTATTTCAACTTGAGAAAATTGCACAGCATCAGAATAAAGAATTCTTGTTAAAACAACTTGTTTTCGAGAGTACGGGGTTAAAAGAAATCCTAGGAGAACAATAACCAAAATTATAACTCCAGAAAAAATAGTTTTTTTCCAAGTAAAATTATTAATTGAGAAAAGGATCCATGTAAACAGCAGACCTGCAGCAAGACCAACTAATGCTCCTCGAGAAGCAATCCAAAACAATAATCCAATGGTCATTATACTCAAGCAAGCAAATAGTATTTGATACCATCGATTTTTTAAAGGAAATAATGTATATGTGACAAAAAATAATGCAGGTAATAATAATGTTTTGGAAACAATATTTACGTTCCCTGTAAGACCAACAAAATTACCATCAATAGCCAACAAATTTTGAGGAACGAATGTTGGAATAAGAATAAATACACTATATATTCCAGGTACAATCAATGCGTACAAATAATACTTTGAGAAGCGATGATCGTTCCTCGTATAAAAAAGAACCAGTATAAAAATACAGAGCCCTATGAAGAAAGTTCCGAATTCCAAAACCGTATTAAGTGTGGTAGGAATACGCATAAATGAACTAGCTATTCCCCACCCTAAAAGAATACTAGCAACTAAACACACTACAGCTATCCAAATATGCTTTGAAATAGAGAGAAAGAAAGTTTTAATTTTATTATGAGTTAATAAATAAACTAACGTTGAAACACAAACAAAAACGAAACCTAATTCAAAAGGCTTGGGTATGTATGAATTAAAAAAGTTACCCTTTCTAAAAATAAGGGCTGCGATGGTTACCCCTAGTAAAATTTTATTAACTTTTTCGAATGACAACTTCATTAAAATCTTCTTCCGTTAAAGCTCGTGATGCGAATAAAATTTGACCTTCCTCTCCTCCTTGTATTTCGATTTCTTTTATACTTCCTGCAGTATCATTAATTTCATAAAAATGACTATATCCTAAATTCTTCATAAAAACGTATAGCTCCTCTACAGTATAGTTAAAATATTTTGCGTACGCAGGAACTACTTCAGCAATTACAAAAGGTTTATATTCTTGTAGTAACTGCTTTGCTCCCTCTAAAACAAGAAACTCTGCGCCCTCAGTATCAATCTTAATAAGAGTTACATTCTTTATGACTTTATCATTATAGAGATCATCGAGCTTAATACTTTTTATAGTCCCATTTTCTGTTTGAAGAAAGCGACCTGCTGTAGTTTGACGATACCATGGTTTATGCAAAGTAAATGCTAAATCAGCACTTTTACTTGCGACCACATTCATAGGAAACATATTGTTTTCTGCGCCTTCTAAAAGAAACTTATACGCAGCTGGGTTAGGCTCGATAGAAAAAACCATTCCATTCTCTCCTAACTTTTTTGATGCAATACGACTAAACAGTCCGAAATTAGCACCTATGTCGATAAAAGAATCTCCTTCTTTTAAGAGAGACCAGATAGTGAGAGCTGTACCAGGTTCAAATTGAGTGGTCGCAACAGTGTGTTGCGCAGGATCTGCAACATCAAGAACTACATCAAATAGTGTCTTTTTATCATGTAAAAAGGTAAGGTTTACTAATCGTTTTTTTCTAGGTAAAAGAGCCAACATTGGTGAATAAAGTATCCATGATCCTTTAAAATGAGGAAGCGACTTAACAAAACGCTCCATTACAGAATAATGAAATTTTGTCGTTTTAGAAAAAGAAAATTGAAAGTTTTGCACAAAAAGATACTTATAATTAATACTACAGTATATAGGAATACATGAAAGAAGCTATATTCTTACCCAGTGGTCTGGTATCAAGTCTGGTGTGGTTCTATCGCCACCAAACCAACGCTTGGGTGCAAGCACAATTTTGTCAGAACGATCCCCTAACCACGCTGCCCACCAAGAGAAAGAACTATTAGCAATGATCGAATGTCGACACGCTCGCATCAGCTCAAAATGTCCTGATTCTTTGTGTCCTCGGTATTCTTCCCCTACAATCGTCATTGGAGTGCCAAAAGATAAATTACTATGACACCACTCTACATCATTAGAAAATACATAGAGATGATCAATAGTAATTTTTGACTTCATAAGTTCTACTGCCTTTGTATAGTATTCACTATCCACAACATCATGATTAGCATTCCCAACATAATCCCCTCTCCGTACATGCAAGCAGACAGAATTCTCATTAATAATTTTTTCTTTCAGTGTTTGAATATGTTCCAGCAAAGGAGTGATGAGTGTAAAATCCTTGCGAATAATATCTGCTACTGATGCAAAATATTTATAACTTTGCCAATAGCCTTGTAAATATGTACCATCTTTCAAATCCAGAGCACTCTCATCAAAATGATACGACTTCTCAATACCAGACTTTGGGAGAATGGTATTTTTAACCTTCTCTAACATCACACGAGTCTGACTTTTGACTTCTGTTTGAGGAAGTACAGTTGCTTCAACGGCAAAAATATCTAGATCATACTCACGAAAGGTGAAATTCTCTCGTGGAGTTCTATCCAGCAACATACTTACATCTAATCCAAGAATAGTATTATTCTTGATTGCCAAAGCTCGCCCAATAGCATATTGGAACATTTGATTTCCCATTCCACCATATAGTCGAGTTATAATCATTCAGTTAATTTTAATATTCTGGAAGCGCAAGGGCTATTTTCCTGACACCATCGGACTCTCATTGTTTCGATGTAGTTTTCAAAATCCTTATCAGCTAACCCTGCATTTATAATACTATCTGCTACTATATACCCTCCTCGATATTGAGGCGCTAGAGCAATCGAAGCTCTCGACCATGCCTTCATTTTCTCATAATCCTTACTAAAAGCGTACAGCTGAACCCGGTCATAGTAAACAAGAGGGTTATTAGAATTGATCGCCAAAGTTTTTTCTATTTTTATTTGAGCCACCATTATGTCTTCAGATGCTGCGTTATTTGTAATATATATAGTGTTCATCAAAGATTTTGCTGCAAACCAATTAGCGCGAAAATTCCCTCTTCCATCTTCACGAACATCATTTTCCAAATTTTTTAACAGCATTTCAAACGTTTTCACATAATATTTCTTTTCTACAACAGTAGTATTTTTTTTGTCATAATTATTAGAATACGCATCAAAAAATTTATCTGTTAGAACTGCCGTATCTCCAGCAAATCCCATGCTAGAAATACTTTGAGGACTAATATCACTTGCTATTCTATTTTTAGAAGTATAAGTTCCCCAGGCAACAGATTCTTTCCATGGTTTTATTACTCCTACAATAATTATATATCCAAAAAACAGTATCGTTATACTCCCAATAATGACTTTGAGAGTTTTATATCGAGACTGTATCATAAATGTTTTTCCTTTTGATATACCGATACTGTAACCAACAATGACATAAAACATTAACATAGGCGCTGTCGTATCGAAGATAAAAAGATTTTGTAGAACGTATCCAAATAATGCAGTAAACATGACAATGCTGATAACTTTTTGTTTTTTGTCATCCGATCGCGACCCAATAAACAACGTTACCCCTGTCGCTCCAATAAACAGTACATATGCTATGAGTCCGAGAATACCAGCATTAACTTCAACTTCACGAAACATATTGTGGGGATTTTCAGTCCATGGCTCCGGTACATATCCGTCGGAAAAAAATAGTGGGTTAAAATGTTCTTGAAAAGCATACGAATAACCGTTCATCCCCCACCCTAATAAAGGTCTTTCAGCTGCAGCTTGTGATGCTATTTCCCAAAATAAGAAACGATTACCATTTTTCTCTGCAGTGTATGACTGATGCAGAGATGATTCAGGATTCATAAATACTTGTCCTGCAACAAAAATACCAACAAACACACCTATAAGACCAATAGCTCCTATCCATTGAAATATTACTTTCTTAGAACGAATAAGGAAGAGTGTTCCGATTATAATCATTGCTCCCCCGAGCCCCATGACAGCTCCATTTGCAACCCCTCCCAAGAGAAGAGGGTTGTTTTTGATGTCAGCGAATGACACTACCCCTTTGAATATATCGTGATTAAAGAAAATAGGCGAAACTATTATAAACAATCCCGAAAAAGCACTAAGGATTCGTTGCCAAAGATTTTTCTGAGTAATGAACAATCCTAATGCCAGGCAAACATTTACCAATAGATACGCCCCCATATAAGAGTTGTTCCCTAGTGTAGAACCCTGAGCACTTCTAGGCATCAAACTTTCTCCTCCGTACAAGGCAGCCACCATTACCACCGATGAAAGCAACGACCAGGAAATAAGGGTAACAATAAATGATCGATTCTTTTGTATCACATATCCAAGTACGCTAGCGACAACAGCGGCTGCACAGACGAGAATAATCCCCATACCGGTCATGTCGCCAAAGAACGCATGTCGGGGATTAACACCGTTGAATCCGGATATAACGAGACACGTTATAAATGTACTAAGAGCGACATGCACATAACTTATGTTAAATACTGATTCTCGTTCCCGAGCCCTGCCCCAAACATATAATATTGCCAAAAGAATGGCGAACATGATTAATACAAGAGTCTTGGGAGTAACATACGGAAACAGGTGTGACTGGCTGACATATAACGGCACCGTAAATACGATTGCGCACAACAGGTATTTAATGACGGTAAATTGCCACAACACCGGCTCAATATACTTCTTCATGTTGCTCACTATAGCAAAAATCAGGCAAACAAAAAACCACCCCGAAGAGTGGTTTTTTGTTTAGACTTTTTTGTTTGAGATTACTCTCAAACTAGGTTATCTAAGTTAACGGTTAGTTAGTGTTCTTAACTACGAGAGGAGAAGTTTCTTCTGAATCAGAGAGATCTTGTCCTGCAATAGTAGCCATAGTTACACGTACGTTTGTACCGTTAGCACCAGTGTTTGTGTACACGAGACTGAATTTAGCTGTATCGCCTTCTTCAACTGTGTAAGAATCACCACCATTGTTGATAGCGTCACCTCCTACCTTAGCAAGAGTTGGAGCAACAACAGTTCCAGTAGTTGTTACAGTATCAGCAGCAATGAGGTCTGCGAGAGTAACAGTAACAGATTCGTCTTCTGCTTCAACACTGAATGTAAGTTCTAGACCAGCCCCACCTTCGAGTGCCTTCCAAGCAACACCTGAAACAGATGCAGTAGAAGTACTCAATGTGTGAACCTTACCAGAACCAGTACCGTTGAGCTGTGAAGCACTGAGTTCATCAGCACCTTCAGCTTCAATGTCATCAGAGATAACAGTAGCCTTGATTGTAGAACCAAGAGCGTAGTTACCAGACTGCTTGTTAAGTACTACGTAGATACTTACTTCTTCTGAGTCTCCAGAGTCAACTGTAAAGTTGTCATCGAAGTCAACATCGTAAGTACCAGTTGTTGCACTAGAAGCTGAAATACGATCAGCCTTGTATTCCTTAGAACCAACCTTAGCGTAAACTTCGTTGAATACTGAACCAAATGTAGCACTTGTTCCAGTAAGATCGAATTTTACAGGGATTGTAAGAACATCGATGTCAGCTGAATCTTCATCTGCTTCGAGATCGAATGCGAGAACGAGGAAGTCGTCAGACTTGTCGTCTTCGTCAACCTTGAGAGTTGAAGCTTCTGGGTTTTCAGATGAAGAACGGATAGTCAATTCATCTTCTTCACCTTCTGGATCGAAACCGAATACTTCTGTGTCAACATCGTCAACATCAGCTGAAAGGATTGCTCCTGTAGCGTCAGTGTAACGAACATCAGAGATAGAGATAGAGAAAGTCTGAGTATCTTCGTCAACACTTGAAAGTGCTGTAACGGCTACATAGAGGTTTTCCTGATCATCTTCTGAAATAACAGCACCTGAGAGTGAAATACTCTTAGTGTAAGTAGTTCCGTCTTTGTTGAATTCATCAGCATCAACTGAACCTACTTTCTTGTCGCCGAGCCATACAGACACTTCGTCAAGATATTTTTCGATACGAGTTGAACCTGAACCAGAAGCAGATGAGATTTCAACTTTCACGTTAGTGATAGCGATATCAGAATCGTTAGCTTCAGCTTCAGCACCAAGAACGATTTCAGTCTTTCCTTCTTCTACGTCACTTTCAACGTCAGTTGAAGTTGTGTCGAGAGTAAGGTCACCTGCTCCACCTGAAAGTGATCCAGGAGTTGAAGGAGTTCCAGTTCCAGTTGTTGTATCACACTTGATTCCAGTAGTTGTACTGTAACCAGTTTTTGATGAACATCCAGCAGGAAGAGTTGAGTCAGTAACAACGATAGCTGAGAGCTTAGCTCCAGTCATTGCACCAACAACACCGTCAGCACCAAGAGCGTTTACACGCTGGAAACACTGAACAGCAGCCTTAGTTGCAGGACCGAAGTATGAAGTTTCCATACCTTTTGATCCAGCACCTGAAGCAGCAACTTTACAGTCTGTCATGTTAAGAGTCTGTTGAAGAGCCATAACCTGAGTACTGCGTGAACCCAATTTAAGGGTAGTACTGTGTGTGTAGGCTGCAGAAGCTGCTGACACTACGAAGAGTGAAAGAGCAAGAGCTGCACCTACTACGAATTTGAAATTATTTTTCATAGATAGATAAATATTATTAATCGTTAAGGTTTGTCTCAATACGAATACT
>Ga0247817_10002095_pt1 | contig 10309 bp, 12 predicted proteins | sample UWRJL212509R1_FD_178010 | JGI IMG/M metagenome (GOLD analysis project Ga0247817, IMG submission 178010) | Plant litter microbial communities from Arlington Agricultural Research Station in Wisconsin, United States - UWRJ-L212-509R-1 | ecosystem: Environmental > Terrestrial > Plant litter >... | reverse complement strand
TATAATATTATTGGATTTTTTTTTCATAATGTTACATTCGTTAGCAAATATAAGCATGTGATTAAAAACATAATGATTACGATCTGAAATCCCTCACTATGAAAAAAGAAAAACCGTCTTATTTCTGAGAATTAAGACGGTTTTTTGCATTTTATATTTATAACATTACATGATATAATCAGTATTAATGAAATTCGATTCTCTGCTGTTCAGCAATTCCTGCAAAATTTCATTGTTGTATGCATTATCTTTTGAAGCTACAAACGTACGGATCGAAAACGAACGCAATGCATCCGGAATACTCAAAGTTCCTACTGCAGAATCTTTACGGCCTGTAAACGGAAAAGCATCCGGGCCTCTTTGACATGAGCTGTTTAAGTTTACTCTGCAAACCAAATTTACCAGCGAATCAATAAGCGGTGCCAGCGTTGTGATATCTTTTCCAAACAAACTAACTTGTTGTCCATAATTTGATTTAGCCATATCTTGTAATGGCTCTCTGATATCTCTAAAAGATAATACCGGAACCACAGGACCAAATTGTTCTTCATGATACACTCTCATTTCTTTATTTACAGGAAACAAAACTGCGGGAAAAATATAATTTTCAGTTTGCATTCCTCCTTTTTCATTAAGGATTTTAGCTCCTTTTCCTGTAGCATCATCAATCAAACCTTTAATATAAGACGGTTTTTCAGTTTCTGGAAGCGGTGTTAAGGCAACTCCTTTTTCCCAAGGATTTCCAAATGTCAGCGCATCTACTTTTTCAGAAAATCTTCTGTTAAATTCTTCTGCAATTGACTCGTGAACATATAATAATTTTAAGGCTGTACAACGTTGACCGTTAAAAGACAATGTTCCCGTGATACATTCCTGAATTGCTAAATCTAAATCGGCATCCGGTAAAATAATAGCCGGGTTTTTAGCCTCTAAACCTAAAATCAAACGTAATCTGTTTTTGTTAGGATGCTGATCCTGCAACGCTATCGCTGATTTACTGTTTCCAATTAAAGCCAAAACATCAATCTTTCCAGATTTCATGATTGGCGAAGCTACTTCACGTCCTCTTCCGTACACAATATTGATTACTCCTTTCGGGAAACTGCTTCTAAACGCCTCTAATAAAGGTGAAATACATAAAACACCATGTTTTGCAGGTTTAAAAATAACCGTGTTCCCCATGATCAAAGACGGAATCAATAAAGAAAAAGTTTCGTTTAACGGATAATTGTAGGGTCCAAGGCACAACACAACTCCAAGAGGTCCGCGACGAATCATAGCGTTTACTCCCTGTACTTTTGAAAAATAAGAGCTTCGGCTGTTTAATTCCTTATACCCGTCAATAGTATCGTGAATATATTCTACAGTCCTGTCAAATTCTTTTTGAGAATCTCCCAATGATTTGCCAATTTCCCACATAAGGTATTTCACTACTTCATCACGGGTTTTGCTCATTTGCTCCACAAAATTCTCCATGCATTTAATTCGGTCAGCCACTTTCATCGTTGGCCATAAACCTTGCCCCATATCATAAGCGCTATAGGCAGCATCTACAACTTCTGCAGCTTCCTTTTCTCCCATGAACGGAATCGATCCTAATAATGTAGGCGTATATTTTTCTGTCGAAGAAATAGTCGAAAACACAGGTGTAGTTTGTCCTGTCCATTGTTTCAATTCTCCGTTTACAAGATAAGTATCCTGATTTAAGATGTTATTTATTTGAAATTCTTCCGGTATAAAACTCATAATTAATTAGTTTTCATGTGGTTATTTAATAGTATTTAAACAAAAAAAGAGGCTATTCCTGCCTCTTTTTTCTATTTACGGATTTACGGTTTCGCCTTCCCAGTCCAGAATTCCGCCAAGCAAATTATAGGCATTATTAATACCCAATTCATTCATCACCTGACATGCTTTAGCGCTGCGTGCACCAGAGCGACAATACACATAATAATTTTTATTTTTATCTAATTCTTCGATTTCATAAATAAAACCTTGTCCTTTGTTGATATCAATGTTTAAGGCATTTTCAATATAGCCGTCATTAAATTCGTCTTCAGTTCTTACGTCCAGTATAACTGCATTCTCGTCAGCAGCAAGCTGATTAACCCAATCTTCTTGTGATAAATTCATAATATGTGTTTTTTGTAAAATTACGACGTTTCTATTAATTAAAAACGTGCCAAATGCGATTTCGATTATTATTCTCAGAAAACGTTTTAGAGAAATTATTATAATCAGCAAAATACAAATTTACATACTATTATTAAAAATATATTCTATAAAATCGATAGAAAATAAGATTTTGTCATTTTCATTAAATAGCCCTAAAAAATGCTTTTCTATAATTAATACCATCTCAATCTGTTATCTTTGCAATAGATCCTAGCTTTCATTTTTGATTTGATAATACAAACCTATGCAAAACCTTCTAAAAAATATCTTTCCCACTTTTTCTAATGAACTTCTTGCTACAATTGAAGAAAACGGAACGCTGCAAGATTTTGAAACTGGAACAATCTTAATGCGTACCGGACAATACATAAAAAACACGGTGCTTATTACCAGAGGAAAAATCAAAATTTATCGTGAAGGCGAAGATGGTGGAGAGTTTTTAATGTACTATTTGCAACCTGGGCAAGCCTGTGCCATTTCGATGATCTGCACTGCCAAAAGCGAGAAAAGTCAAATTATGGCAAAAGTTGTTGAAGACGTTTCTGTCATGATGATTCCGCTGCAAATGATGGACAAATGGATGATGGAGCACAGATCGTGGTACGAATTTGTAATCGAAACCTACCGAAGCCGATTTGAAGAAGTTCTCGAAGTAGTCGACAATATCGCCTTTCGTTCTATGGACGAACGTTTAGAATTTTATCTAAAAAGACATTCTGATGCTTGTAGCTGTCGGGAAGTAAAACTCTCACATCAGGAAATCGCAACCGAACTAAATACCTCCAGAGAAGTAGTTTCCAGATTACTCAAAAAAATGGAACAAAGAGGCCTGGTCAAATTAAACCGAAACCAAATTGAGCTTTTAAAACTAAATTAATTCTCTATCTCTAACCATTAAGATGTCAAGATAGATTAAGGCTAAAGCATTTTTTAAACTTAATTTTCTTATCAATCAGCTAAACATAAAAGGCTAAACTTAACTTTCTTAATATCTTACTGGTAAAAACATATTTTGTCTTACTGTTTTATATTTCTTCTGTGATAAATGTTACTGTAGTTCTCTAATTAACGAAGCACCTTTGTACAAAACAAATACAATGGAATACGCAGGTTATTTTGCTTCGATCATAATAGGAATTTCACTTGGCTTAATTGGCGGCGGAGGCTCTATTCTTACTATTCCAATTTTAGTGTATTTGTTTAAAGTAAATCCGGAGCAGGCCACATCCTATTCTTTATTTATTGTAGGACTAACCGCCATGCTTGGTAGTTACAGTCATTACAAAATGGGGAATCTAAAGCTCAAATCGGCGTTGTATTTCGCCATTCCTTCCGTGATTTCAATCCTGATCATACGTGAAGTTATATTTCCGCAAATTGCTTCTACCCTTTTTTCTATCGCTTCCTATTCCGTTTCAAAAGATTTTCTGATCATGATTATCTTTTCTATTCTCATGATTACGGCTGCTGTCTCGATGATCAAAAAAAACAAACCCGAAATAAAAACGCCCACAACCAACTATATTCAGCTAAGTATTATAGGTTTCGTAGTTGGTATTATAACCGGATTTCTTGGTGCCGGAGGCGGATTTCTAATCATTCCTGCCCTACTCTTCTTTGCCAATCTTCCCATGAAACAAGCCGTAGGAACATCATTACTCATCATCACGATCAATTCCTCTATAGGCTTTGCGGGTGATTTATACATAGGAGCTCCAATAAACTATTCCTTCTTATTAGGCATTTCAGCAATGGCACTAATCGGAATGCTTATAGGAAGCCAACTTTCTAAAAAAATCGACGGAGCAAAACTAAAGCCCATATTTGGCTGGTTCGTGCTCATCATGGGATTTTACATTATTACAAAAGAAGTTTTATTTTAAATCAACAATACCACGCTAAGCATGCATCTTATTTAATTTTTAAATATTTTGAATTTAGTTTCACTTGTAGAACTGTTTTTGTCAAACTTCTAAACTTGACAAAATGAAACTAAAAAATCCGTTTATTCCCAAAAAGAGTAAACGGATTTTTAGTTTTTGGGCGTTTTTCGCCGCGGCGAACCGGGCTATCCGCTATATCTTTTTGTTTTTAAAGAAAAAACAAAAAGGATACCGCTTCTATCCCTAACGCAAATCTAACCTCAATTATATTATTTACAATACATTATTCAGCAGCAATAACATATACTTGCAACTTGTTCTGACTATTAAAAGATACAAACACAGCATTTTTATTATCGGCCGTTTTTTTCATCGATTGTGCCGGATACAAAACTGCATTTGGCAACACCACAGGAGTTCCAATAAGTTTTCCCTGTAAATCGGCTAAGCAAAATTTGGTATTAATAGGTTTTTTATCTTCAAAGGTATTCCAGCCCAATAGTATCTTATCTCCAAACTGAACGACTTTAGATCCCCAACCTGTAAATTGTTTTCCTTCATTTTTAGTTACCCATACTTCATTAGAAACAGCAGGTGTTTTACTTGTCAAACTATTCAGAATAACCAACTTTAAATCTCTGTTAGCTCTATCATCTGATGTAGAATAGACAATGGCAACATTTCCGTCTGAAAGTTCTTCAAAATCGCCAGTAGTAGCATTCGTTGTATTATCGCCAACAGCACCGTTTTTTATTTTATAATATTCAAGCTCAGCTTCTTTTCCGTTCGTGCTGGAGAATTTTGCAAACCCCAATGCTCTCGGATAAGCATCACCATGCGCAAGAACATAAAATTTACCATCTTTTGAAAACATTCCTCTCTGATCAAAATTATGCGAATAAAACCAAGTATCACCAACAACATCATTGTTGCTTCCTTTAGTCAAAATTTTACCGGTTGTTCCGTCCAAAAAGCCTACCCATCCGCCTTGATGTCTAACATTATCCGGCCATCTTTGCGTATGTGCTGTATAAATAGCGATTACATTATCCTTCGCATTGTATTTTACAAGCGATGATCCAGCATCTCCCGCATTTCCTTTAGAAGATATATCTGCTAAATTTACTTCACCAAAAATTCGCGTAGCAAAGATTTCTTTTCCCGTACTTCCTTCAAAAGCAACATACCAGGCTTCAGCATCTTTATCACCAAAAGAATTATCTGCCGAATATCCTACAATAAACTTATCATTACCTAATGAATCAAAACCCAGAAAACGTCCTGAATTTGCTCTCGCAGGTATTACAAACTCTTTGATGATAGATTTATTGGTTAATGAAACCTGTACTAAGTGTTTTGTTCTGTCTTTACCACTATATAAAAGAGCAATCGTGTTATCGGCATTAACAACAAAATCAATAACAGAAGTCATACCATACGGAGAAGCAGGACTATTATAAGCAGAATTGGCAATTTCGGCAATGGTATTTGGTGCAGTTCCCGAGATAGGAATTTCAAAACTGCTGATTTGTGATGCAAGATCAAATTCCGGTGTTGCGACTTCTTCTTCCTTTTTTTCAGAATCATCACTACAGGAAACTACAAAAAAAGTTATCAGTAAAAGATTTATTTTTAAAATACTCTTTAAACAACTTTTCATTTTAGATTTAAATTTCATTTGATTTGGGTTTTAAATTTGATTTGGGTTTTAAAAACGTTAATTATACAGAAGTTTAACTGATTAAGTATAAACTAAAATTTTACAGAAAAATTGCAAATTACCGTTGGCAAATTAAATTCAAATTATTGTAGGTTAAGAGAAAAATGACAATAATTTTAATAAAAAAATCGTTTCTTTTTAGAAATTGGAAAATCTTAGATTAAAAAACCAAATTACTATTCATTAATTTTCTCCACCTCACTTTCAAGTAACAACTGACTTGCATCAAGCATTTTAATTACATGAATGTAAGGCGTTAACAGGTCAGAATCGAATTCTACAATAGTGGGACGCAACGACAGATGAACTATTTCGCACAGGAAGAATTCGAAGTCCGCTAAAGAATACTCTGTAAAGGCATTTTGAAACACCATAAAAGGATTTTCGTATTCTTCTGCTGTTAAGGAAGCCTTTGCCAAAATTGACTTTTGTTCCGTTGACACTTCCCTAACCTTCCATTTTTTACTTTTGTGTTGGAGGCACGAACATGCTCTTAGAAAAGAGCGAATGGCGGTATAATTAAAAAATACATCTCCAGGACATTCTTTTTGATAGACTTCGTCTTTACTTCTGTAAATAACTATTTCATTTAAAGTTTGTTTATAATAAGAAAGACTTTCTGAGCCAAAAAAGGCATCAATGACTTCAAACGGGTTTTCTAATTCCTGGTGTGCCCAAAAATTAGTTTCAAAAGATATTTTATTTTTTTTCATGCGGAAACGATATAAAGCGTCTTCCCACCCATATAAAATGAAAAATTATTCATAATATTGGATAAGTTAATTTAATATTAGTTTGATTAGCTAAGACCCTCTATACTTGTTTTGTCGCTGTGGTAGAGGGTCATTTTTTATGTATTAAGTAAACTTCTTAATGATCATAAAGAGTGTATTTTTTTATTTCACTGATATCGTTTTAAAAGGTTCAACTTCGTGATAAAAAAGCAGAAGAAATATTGCTAAGAATAAGTAAGTGAGCTCCTTATTTATTTGTCTTGTTGCTTTTTAATTTCTAGTTTTTTAGAACTAAATTCTAAGCATATACTTCAAATTATTTTACATGAAGATTAGTAAAAACACACTAATTAAAATGCATTTAATCGTACAAATATATGAATTATATTTACACATGTGTAATTGCTATGATCTTTTTTTATCAGTCAATTTGTTAATATGAAGAAACAGATAAAAATTGAGGAACTTACAAAAGCCATTTCTGTTGTTATAACAAGACTTTATACAAATCGAGGTAAAGCAATTTTAAGTGAAAACAATGAGTATTTTGCTGAAATTGGTAAAAACCTAGGCTTAGAAAGATATACTTCTAGCGATCATAATGTAACATGTAGTAAATTGTTTGCTATATGTGATTATTTAGAAATATCGCTATCTGACTTTTTTGAATTAGTAGAAGAGGAAGATCAAAAATTGAAGTTTAGTAAAAAAACAAAAGGCTTGCTAGTTAAAAAAGCATATAAAAAGGAGTAGTCCGTCTTGACACTGGCACGATCAGAATTAAATATAAATTTTATTTTATAATGAATGATAAAAGTGTATCCACAGAACGTAATATACTTGTCAATAAATATATCTGCAATTATATTTCCAAACGATGGATTGTAAATAGAGTTGATGAAAATGGTAAAGAAGTAACAAAAAGACAATATGCCAAAGATTGTAATTTAGCCACTTCAACAATAACAAAATTACAGAGACCAGAAGGATACAATATACCTTTTGCTATTATAAATAGTATTTGTACTAAAGAAAACATTATCCTTTCAGTTTTTTTTTCTGATTTTGAAAAAGAGTACGGAGTTTCTATTATTGATAAATATTTAGCGAAGAAGTAGAGATAGAAATAAAAATTCTGTCTGCTGACCTTGGCGCGATGATCTTGCTCGTGAACGCAGACTTGTACTCGCTTTTTTTCTATTCATTTTTTTTTATAATCATGAGTGAGGCAAATAAAATAATATGCAATTATATTTACAAGAACTGGATTGAATCTTATAAATCTCAACGCTCATTCGGATTAGATCATGGAATTGAAGAAAGTATAGTTAGAAAAATAAAAAATACAGCACTTCAAACTAAGAACTCTAATTATAACATTCCTGTAAATACATTAGAAAAAATTTGTGAAGCTAGAAATATTTTGCTCTCAGACTTTTTTAAGCTTATAAATAAGTAAATATTCTTTAGGCTTTTTTTATGCTTAATAGAAAATAAAAACTTTTAATTTCATGCTTCACGCTGACGCAAGCAGAAGAATTATTCTATTATTTTACCTATATGATTTTACATAACAAACTAAAAGAAGAACCAAAGAAAATTAAAGTTTTCTTAGTAGATCAACATGTCTGTAATTTTATTAAAGAAGAATGGATGAAAAATATTAAGTCTTTCAGAGAATGGAGCAGACAGCACGGTGTACATGAAGAAATATCCAGAAAAATTAATCAAAAAGAAGGCTATAAAATTCCAGTATCAACCTTAAAAACTATTTGTTTCTATAGAAATATTACAATGTATGATTTCTTTAATCTTGTTGAAAAAAAATATGGTGATGCTCAAGATAAATTTTATTATATAGAAAAATAGAACAGATGCTAAGCATCTGTTTTTCGTTTTATAAAACATTAAAAAACAAGTATTTATACCTGAACAACTAAAGACTATTTATTATACATTCGTATATTACCTAAAAGAAAAAATATTATGACAAACAAAAAATCCTCTGTATCAGTAACTAAACTTGCGTCAGAAACTTTGAAAGATGCAAACTCTTCACAAATAGCCAAACAACTTGCTGGATCAGTTCTTTCACAAGCAAATACTAATAATCAAACAAGCGAAGCTATGGAACAAAAAGCTTCTCAAGTATTACAAAGTGAAAAATATAGTGATGCGACAAAAACATTAGCAGGTTCAGTTCTTTCTCAATCTAACGGAACCGAAAAGAAATAAGCTTTTACTTTAAAAAGTTGTGATAGCAATAATTTAATAAAACATAAAAAGAGGTTATTTCACTAGTTGCGAAATAATCTCTTTTCTGTCGCTAGCGCGAGCATCTTGCTCGTGAACGCAATGATATCTAGTCCTGAAATAGATTTACAAGATTGTGCGCACGAGCAAGATGCTCGCGCGAGCAGAGAAGAAAAGTTTACTATTGTTCAACTATTTCCAAATAATGTCGTTTTTCATAACTATGATTTTTTGATTATTAAATTTAATTTTTAAAAGATTTTGTCCTGAAATAGATTCAAACAGAAGATTGCTTTCATGAGCAAGATACTTACACAAAATTGATAACAACTATTTAGTTAATTGATCATCTGACTTTTTGATCTTTTTTGATTCAATAAGGTCTTTTAATTTTGTCAATGATTGTTTTATATTATCCGATTTAGTTTTTTTAAGCATTAAATCTATTTTCACAATCAAATCACTATAATCATAATTAGGATATGTATTAACCAACTCTGTAAAGCTTTTATCAATACCATTAGAGATTAAATCTAAACCTACATTTGTGAATGCCTTTTCATTATTAATCTCATCTAAATAAAGCATCATATTATTTACCAGCGTTTCTGTATTAGAATTTACTGTATTAATTACACCTACAGAATTTGGATCGTCAGCTCTTTCAATAATTTGATCATTACCAAGTTTAAAATACTTTATCTGCAACTCTAATCCAAAATTATAAACCTCAAGATACTCTCTTTCATAAATATACTTATCTGTTCTGTCAATTGCATTGTAAACAGTAATCATATCTTTCCATTTATTAAAAAACTCTTGCCCAATTTCGCTTCTGTGTTTCAAGCCTAATTGATTATCATCTAGAACAACTCTAAAATTTTCTTCATCTGTAAATTTTTCAACAATTATTTTAGTATCAGGATCATCAAATGTTGGTAATTTTTCATCTTCATTTGCATATTTTAATTCTCGTGTTACATTATCGTAATCTTCAACAGTCCAATATTTTTTATCAACAGGAAATTCACTTTCTTTCTTGCAGGCAACTAAACCTAAAATCAAAAGAGATAAAAATATAATTTTGTTATTTTTCATAAATGTAAACTTTGGGGTTTTTAAAATTATCATATTGTGTTATTAGGCTATCAATGCTCTTCTCATATTTTTTTTGCTCACTTAGAACATAACTATGAAATGTATCATCATCATATTTTGCTTGAAATTTATTCTCTTCTATTTTCATTGCATCAATCAGATTTTCGATATCTATTTTGGTAGTTCTTTTCAATTTTGAAATCCGACTCTTAATCATTCTTGCATATATCTCTGCAATTTTAAAATGATACAGCTCATGCCTTAATAATTCATTACTAAAAGCTTTTTTATTATATACATAAGAACTTGATGGGTGAAACAAAGATTCAACTCTTATCGAATCTGCCTCAAAACTATAATCAATTGTTGTATTTATATATGCAAAATGTTCATTACCATATAATGAACTTTGGAAAAATTCTAAACCTCGAAAATTTTTTAAAGTA
>Ga0247817_10002094_pt1 | contig 10311 bp, 8 predicted proteins | sample UWRJL212509R1_FD_178010 | JGI IMG/M metagenome (GOLD analysis project Ga0247817, IMG submission 178010) | Plant litter microbial communities from Arlington Agricultural Research Station in Wisconsin, United States - UWRJ-L212-509R-1 | ecosystem: Environmental > Terrestrial > Plant litter >... | reverse complement strand
TGAGATCTGCCCAAGGCCTCATTCAACTTTTCTTATGTTTTTTACAGCACCGGACTGACGATCCAACGACCAAACAGCGGCGTTTTTACAGAAAGGATTTTGACAGACATGATTTACGACAGTCCATGTTGTAATTCTAGCGCACACTGTAACATGATAGACGGGGCTCGCTTCGAGTATTCTTCGACGGACCAAATGTGGATGACTTGCACATTTCTATCAGTTACTCATTTAGCGTTGATTCCTCTATAGCGGTCATTTATCTCCGAGGTCTCTTAGTGCCTCTGTGATACCCGAAGGTCCGTCATTCTATCCCATGAGCCTTACCCGCTAGTGTGCCCCGGGTTCTCCTCCACCGATAATCAAACCATGCAGAATAGCCCCTAGGCTTCGAACAGAAAGCAACAGAATCACAATACACGGCTAGCGAAATTACCTCCTAGTTCCAAATCCCTAACAATCATTCGTCACGTTATGATATATCACGCCCGGGCCTTCTACCAGAGAAAACGGCCCCCCCAAAACCCACCGTACCCTGGCTGCTGCCCCCCACTCTCCCCGTCGACGAGCCAGTCAGTATGGCACAGTTCCCCAAACTCGACCCCCAGAAAGCAATCCACTGGCATGACGCTTGGAGAAGGGAGCCGCGCAAAATGAAGTTGATAGTTGGCCTCCGCAGACGACTGCGCAGCGGCGGCAAGCGTTCCGTCGGGGTACGCAATGGTCCAATCCACGCCTGGCCCGGTAGAAGGAGACGCCGCAGCTGCAGGATTCAGCATGTCTCCAGACGGGCTGCCGTCCGAGTAATAACATGTGTGCGGCATGTTGGGGGTCGAGTTCCATGGCTGCTGCTGCGGGAGCGTAGCGTAGACATCAAACTCGACCAAGGTGCACACAGAAGAGCCATCGCCCATCGTTGATGCAGAGGGGCTCTGGACCGTGGCCGTGGATGCAGTCAGGGGTGGCCGCCGGACGGCTCCTTGCTTCCGCAGGAGGATGCTGCATCGGTTCTTGGTGGAGAGGAAGGTCCGGTTGGGGAAATGCTTGGTGATCATCCCGGACCAGTTTCGGCCAGTCAAGGCGACTTGTTGGAGCAGTCTTTCGTCCTGTGGGGTGATGGTGAGCTCGATCCGTCGAAAGAAAGGGGGTCGTTTGTTTACTTGCCTCGGCCGCGGTCCAGGGGCTCCCTGTCAATGCGCGGATCAAGGCAATCCCCCCAGCGCTTGAACACTTGGTCATCATTTCGCGAGCCCACCGCCTTGGCGACCTTGCTCCAGCGGATGTAGTGCCAGTGCTTTCGGCAGTCCTTGTTGTTGCGGCTAGGGAGGTGGGTCGCGACTTTGTGCTAGCTAATGGTCCTGGTGTGGGGTATCTCTGGAGGGAGACCGTGGACGCTGTCAGCGGTCGGAGGGGTTGCAGGGCCCGACATGGGACAGGGGCGGGGAGGCCCGGTAGTTTTAGGGCTCGACTTACCTCTTGCCAGAGCATTCGATAGGATGCGGTCCTCCTCTGGCGTCCACACCCTGTCGGACCTTTTGCGCCGTGGAGGCACGACGGGGGGATCTTGTACTTTCGTTTTCTTGAAATTGACGGTTTTCTGCCATAGAATTCCACGGCTGCAGAGGGTCACATGCGTATGCTTCGCTTGCGTTGCGCTCCACCACTTTGAGAATCCCTCTCTTGTTTTTTGACAAGGCTAAATACTGAGGACACACCAGATTAGAGGCAGTGCAATGGGTAAAAAAGAAGTGGTAGAGCAATGTCCGCGTGAACTAGGTCTGAACTTAGCTTAAGGCCTAGCTGAAGAACAATGCAGTATTCCCACATCCAAGCCAAATTCAAAAACGCCTTGTTCTATGTGTAGATCTGGCTGAGGCGCGTGTGCTTCGCGGCACTGCAAAGATCTGGCTGACTGCACCAAACGTTCTTCCACCACCTCAATTGTGCAGGCCCGCCCGCCGCTGTACGAGAAGTAACGAATAGAGGAGTCACAGATAACAGCGTCTTTGACGTACAGTTGCCTTCGAAGAGAATGCCGACATCATTGATTGGATGCTGGTAGAGAAGGTGCAGAGATCCACTGGACAGCCGTTGGGCACCCCTTTGGGTGCATTGGTTTCGACAATAGTTCAAGAGGCCTCGAGGCTGGCACTGAGAATGGGCACACAAAGGGCACATGTAATGCTGCAAATGCCAGCCCATAGAGATCACATCACCCTGGGGGAGCACTTTGAGCACGATGGAGGTATTTTCGGGTCGGGGAGCCTTGTTCAGGTTGACTTGATCTTGAAACCCTGCATGGTCCGAATCGGCAATGGGAGAGACGATTTGACCAGCATCAAGGTCATCTGCAAGGGATCAGTCTTTGCATTCCCCTCTTGAGTTTTGTTATGTCCTTCCGGGTTGAAATTGATTTCATTTTTGGGGCCCACGATACTCGGTGAATACCTCCGCGCTACCAACTTCGAGCATGTTGTGGGGGGCGCTGGGAGTGCTTTATTGGTTAAAGGGGTTCATTTGAATGATAAAGGTTCCTTTGCGTGTGGTTGTTAGTGATGATGGAGATGATTAAGAGAGATCCTCAAGGCTTTAATGCTTTTCGAGTGCTATATCCTCCTCAATCCTGTCCTTGAATGTTCCATGAGACATCGCAACATCTACTCGATCTGACACCGAGATAGCAATCTTGTCGTTTCCGCCTGAAGCACCCACAACAATCAAGAGACCACTCACAGGTTCTGCTATAGCTCCAAGTAATTCTTTGACGTAAATATATCACCTCGTGTTGAGCATCAAAGCACAGCGTGGCCAGCCAGAGGCAAGAGAATAAAACGTACCTCAGCTTTGGGAAACGCTTCGAGGAGACGAAATGTCTCATCCCAAGCAGGTGATATGGGAAGTTCTGTTGGTTCAAAAATCGAGCATCAACGACTGCCAATCACCGGCGACCTGGTGCTGCAGCAGTGACGCTCAGCGCCGCCTCTCTTTGCTGCACTGTTCCGGGCAACTCGGAGTCTCCCAGCCGTGCTGTCAGCCGCACCGCGGGCTGAGACGCAAGTGATCGGCCCATCCCGGTTCACGAGGGCACCAAAATGTGGACATGGCAAAAAATGCAATTCCCTTAATTGGTCCAGAACCAGAAACAGCAATATCGGAACACGAAACAGTCTAACCGATTGACGCAAAGTCCCATCATGTGCTCTGCACGTACGGAATAGGGGTAATAGCCTTGCGCTTTCGCCTGCCCATTTGATCTCTCCTTCAACAACTCTGCGTCAATCTATCTCCTTGACTTCAATCCCTTTTAGTCAAACTGGTCGGCAAGATGGACCCCACCGCGTTCACTTTGGCCGCGATTCTCCCAACCGCACATGAGCCCACCATTGATGAAATCTTTGACCTCAATCGGCCATTCATCGCCTCACCACTAGCCTTCAGAACTGCCCAGCAAATCGCCAACCTCGGGGACCGACAGTCTCTCATCTTTCGTCGCTTTGACAAGCTAGCTATCTATAATATACTCGATCTTCATGGCAGACTCGCTGCCCTGGATAAGCGGGAGAAATTCCTGGATATCCCTCAGATCGATATGGTTCAAAGTCCCCCGCCCGCCGAGTTGCGTCGTCTGCTGGAGGAATACCGTAAGCTTTAAACCCATTCAAATTCTCCCTCTGTGCGTGTTGTGCTCCCGGTTGACATAGGAGGTGCCAAACTTCAGACAATGCAATCATTAGCTACAGTGACGTCCTCAAGCTCAGCCGACCGCCTGTGGGCTACGTGCGCGATCTGGGGAAGGCCCTCGCGCGCGAAGGGAACGAAGAAGCGTGGTCACTTTGGAATGAAAAGGAGAATCGCCCCTTCTCCGACTTGGTCGCCGTCTCGGCATTTGATGACCCCCTGACGCGATTTTTTTCTAGCTCACCGTTCATGTTTATGTTCGTGGTAAGTAACTGTTGACTCTCTAGTTTGATACTGTGCTTTGGGCTCAGGCTCTAACATCAAGCCAGGATCTCAGGGCCTCCATCATAAAAGGCGAAACCGTCATTGACCTGACGAGAATCCGGCGCTTCACGGCCGCCTTCCAGGCGCTCATCTCCATCGGCTTCCTCGTCGGAGCGATGTGGGGCCTCAAAGAGGTTAAAGACGCTGTAGCAAGACTCGCGATGGTTACAGGTTTCGTGGCAGGGTTCTGCCTCTGGTTGGCCTTCACCACCGGGATTCAAAAGCGGGATGTTTTTGCTGCGGCGGCGGCATATGCTGCTGTTTTGGTCGTCTATGTGGGGAGTACACCAGAGTAGGGGGCTCATCTCAATCTTCCGGAGTCGCTGTTAGGAACTACACTGTCACCGTCGGGCCATTCTATTTGTAGCGCAAATATGTTAATGGCGAAATTCCATGGACCTTTCATTATATGTACATCACTTGGCTGGATGATTGCTTCCCCAATAAATCCTTTCTCCTAGTCCTAGACGGCTTTACTTTTTACGATCCCTCCACTCCCGAATCCATCGAAATAGGCCGTCCAACTTAGCCCCGATAAAGGTGTTAGGCGTGTGTCTGTCATGTGTATATCTGCAGAAATGTTAGCACGATCCTAAGTCCAACCGACACGTGGGTAGTAACGCGTCTTACCCAGGCATTTTTCTTGCAATCGCACCGAACAGGCTCCGGCTGCAGGACGGTTGGTTGGGTGGACGAGCACTGGAGGAACAGGCAGACGCAGTGGGGGGTGCGAACTACCTGAACTTTGTTCGAGTCAGCCGCACGCGATCAGGCTGCGGTCGCGTCACCACGCTAGCGCATACAACGGGAAATTATCGCATGATGTATTGGTCTCGATAGGCCTCAGCCGTATGCAAAAGTGCGCCTCATGCCACAAGTCCGAGATTCCCCAGACTTCGATCCTACATAGTGTCTTCGGGAGTCAGCAACCATGTCGAACATTGTGTTATATTATAAGTGTGGTGATTCCTAGGACACCTAGGAACGTAGATTGTGGGGGCACCTGCCCACAGCCGAGGAGGGCAAGACAGGCCTGCCGACCTTAGGCCATCTCAGGCCCATGACGGAGGTCGGAGAGCCAACGCCGACATCGACCCTGGGCACCATGGCCGCCGGAAGTGGGTGGCCTATTGCTGGTTTGAATGACCCAATTCCGGGCCCTTGGGCTGAAACTGCACCTTCTCGGAAGGCTGTCTGTTCAATGGGCAGATAGTAGCCGAAGCTGAGCCGGGGCTGGGCCGGGGCTGAGCCGGGGCTGATCTGGACTGATCAACCGTGACGAAGAGTCACGTGACTATGCGCACCAGTCTAAAATCAACACCACGGGTTCCCTTTCCTTCTTCAGAACTGAGCAGTTGCCGCCTTGGCCTAAACCAGACTGAGCCAGACTAAGCGAAGGGGTCACAGTTCCGGGCGGCCTCGGCTACAGTTGCCACGGATCTGAAATGGCGGTGGAGTTACGAGGACCCAGTTTGAGACTTCTACCACTACCTGGTTTCCCAAGGTAGAACCTAGGGGTAGTGAAACTCCGTGATGCTGGTTGCCCGCACTCTTTGCTCTGGCATGATGCCCATCGTTGAATGATATCAAAGATAGGACCATGCACATCTCTGGATTAGCTTGGCCATTACCCAATGTCGGGCCTCCTCGTCCTTTGTTACCAGCCCGAACAGGCCCCCGAAACGACCATCTTCTCAGGGGCACACTCATACTCGTCCAGGGGGCGCTGGGTTAGCACCGCTCCAATTCTTCTTACGATATCAGTCCTATGGAGCGACCAGGATCTCCTTGCACAACTAGAGACACGCTCAAACCCGTCCACAAACTCAATAGCAACACATTATTTAGGTAAAGATACCAGTCAGTGCTTGTTGTCGCGGATTGGCAGGATGCGTTTTTCTTTAAACCGTGCCTCGCTCGCGGCAAAAATAAAATAAATAAAAGAATCAGATTACGAGGTTGAAGTGCAAAGTTGACTCTTTAGCAACGATGATGCTTCTTCTTCCAGTCGTCCTTGCATCACTCGTCTCGGGGCACTTCGTCATGGAGGTGCTACCCTCGGTGGGCTTTAAAGTCATGAAGGAAGGCACGCTCCCGGTTTACCATCCAGGCCGCGCTGCTCCTCGACGCCACAAGCGGCAACCTTGCCTTTACTAAAGAAGGACCCCGACATCTAGCAGAGCGGTCTGGGAGGGCTGCGCCTGACGTCCACCACCGGCATCGCCGCTTGGGAAGGTTAGGACGCTATGATACAGACTAGTTGTCTAAGCCAAATCTAGGCTTACGATATTTCCCTTTTCATTCGTAATCCTAAACTAGGGTAAGGGTAAGCTATGGCTAATTATCCTAAGCTTTCCCTAATTCTTACCTGAGCTAGGGTAATTACATACGCAGCCGCTATGCAGCCTTAAAGACCTGTTTTCAGCCCCCCCCTCTGTTAAAGTTTCCTTTCGAGGGAAAGTAAGTAACGCCTATATTCTTAAGGAGTGTACGGCGTAGGCGATACGTAAATTTAGTTATACCGTTTAGCAAAATAGTTCTGTTTTAAAAAAGTATACTTTACCCTACACTTAGCTCTATAAAAAATCACGCAGCAGCTTGCTCCGATACATGCCAATATCGCCGTGTCAAGTTGACCTCTATGATTGAGATGGTTATGGCGGTGATGCCTTACGCACTGCAAGATGGAGAATTAAGAGGTGGCTACAAGGAGTGTATTGTCTGACGTCTAGCTGAGGGCGGCTGGCTGAAACGATTCTAGCCTCGCAAACTCTGACAGCTCAGGTTCGGTGATGTATGCATTGTGTGGACTTGCGAGCCGTCCATTATCATCGTCCAGACACAGAAGGAAGCGGACGCAGCTTGACTTGCTGACGACCCAGGCATTTTTGCTGCGGAAACTGTTTCTTGGATAATTCGGATCGGCGGCTTTACTACTTCCTGGGGTGCCGGGAAAGGGTTTTCGCGGCTCCGTGCTGGTGGTTGACGCCTCGGTCACACCTTCTCCAAGACCGAACCAGCATTCACATTCACAGTGTCCAGCAACGGCAGCAATGGACATGGATTGCTATCAGCATACGAATACGAATATCTAGCCCCTCCCCCAACAGACAACCCATTCCTTTCACTCCAAATACCAACGCGATGCACAATCTCCGAGTCCCTTTTACTCCAGCGCAGCCAGTGGGTCGTCCAGATGCAAGACGTCTCGACCCAACCGCGCCATCAGCCTAGTTTTGACGGCATCAGTCGGACACATGCCAAACTCGTACGCCACCTTGAGTGTGAAATTTGTCACCCTCCGGGCATAGCAAGGCGTCCTTGGGCTGATCGTCTGGTACCCGTCCTCGTGTTCGAACGTGTCCATCTCATCCGCCGCATAGTCCAGCGGGGTGTGGCCTTCGTCGTCTAAGGTGTCCAGTGAACCGCGCCGCCGCAACAGCTCGGGAATCACGTTGAATGGAAGTGGTCGATGTTGGTGGATGATGGAGTCGTCGAATATTAGGACGGTCTCCTCGTCCAGGACGTAGTCATCGCCACTGAGTGACAGAAACACACACGCGTGTAGCGGCGTGCGCCCCCAGGTGTCGGCCAGATGCGGCGTGGCGCCAATGCTGAGCAGCAATTCAGGCAACGTATACAACGTGTCCCCGTAATGCGACCTTTGCACCGTGGCATGCTCGACAAGGGACCAGAGCAGCAACGAACCTTGGTCGTTAGGGAGGACCGATGGGTACCACCACCCGGACTCTATCTTTAAAGTCTGCATGGAATAGAGGCAGGATACGGGCCGGCCCACCAACAGACGGCGGAGGAACATGTCGCCATCCCCATTCTTCTCGGCGCGTATAATGGCCGCGACGATGAGGCGGTCGCTGGGAACAAACCCCTGCGGCTCTGCCGCAAGCAGCAGACAGGCGGGCTGCCACCGCGGGCCATCTGTGTGAGGCAGTGAGAACTCCAAGGCGGTCTCACCAGCGTCATTGACAAGAGTCGTGTCCGCCCCTCGCTGCAGCAGACTCTGGATGCCGGACAGGCTGGCATCCCCGCTTCGTGGCCCCGATCCACCGGGATACAAAGCACCGGTCCCGCGAGATGCGTAGTGGAGTATCGTGTTCCCGCTGCTGTCAGTGTCGTTGATAGCGCAGCCTGGGATGTCGAGCAGCATGTCAAACAGGTCCTCGTGACCCAGCGCTGCGGCAAGATGCATGGGCTTGAATCCCGGCAGCTGGCTCGACAGGATTGGGCCGACGCCACGGGCTAGCAGGAACTGGATTGTGTGCGGCCTGTTGTACCGGATGGCCCAGAAGAGCAGTCGCCAGCGAGGCTGTTGTGCTGTGTTGGGAATGATGTAGAGCCCCATAGCCTCTTTTTCGTCGTCCATGTTGGCCCCATGCTGCAGTAGCCAGTCGATGCAGGCATTGCGGCCTCGAACCACGGCGAGCTCGAGTGCCCTTGGGTGGATGGGGTAATACCAATCGGTAAGGACCCGGCGCGTGTCGACCTGAAATTGAGGCGTCCAACCGCCGACACGGTCAATGTCGACTTGATTTGCCGCGGCCCTGCGCATGGGGCCGACCTTGCCATTCCATGCAGCCCATTTCATGGGACAGAATTGATCGTCCCTGAGGCAGAGCTTGTAGAGTATGGGCTCAAAGAAGTTGAGCAGCCGGCGGTTGCCAGTGAGGCAGAGGGCCGCCAATGCACGTCGATGTTGTAGAAGCGGGAATTCCCCCAAGTAGCCCGCCACCATCAGCAGAATTTCGTCGGAGACGTAGGTGAGGAAGGCCATGGCTGCTGTTATTGAGTTAGCCAGGCACGACTGGAGGAAGGTCTGATCCATCAGACATGGAATAGTACGTACCGTCTTGCTTCTTTGGTTGCGCGGACGGCGGTCGCGATAGAGTCCGTTGGAGGAGAAGAGAGTGGTTGGTCTTGTGGGAGGGTTTGGTCGCGCGGGGAGCTTTGCTCGCGCGGGAGGAAGTTGGAGGGCAATCAGTAGGAAGAGAAGAGGTTGAGGAGAAGGGGGTGGAGGGGAAGAGGGTGGATTCTCCCGGTGCTGAACCGTTGTTCGGTATCGGGTGTCCTTCCGCGCCGACGGCGTGGGGCTGGGGACGGAGAAAAAATTAATGGAAGACGGTAGCAAGTGGAGGAAGGCACGAGCTTCTGATCCCAATCGACAAACGGGTTCGGTAAACATCCCCCTCCGGTCCTGTTGCTCATCCCCTGTGGTGGTTCTGAGAAAGTACTCCGAGATGCCTCCCGCCGGCCGCTCTTCCAAAGTCACTCACGGGCCCCAGCTCCATCTCGATGCCGTCAAGCTGGTTCTAAATGGCACACTTCTTTCTTCGTTTACGTTGCTCCAGTGTCCTGAAAATGGCAAGGTCCTATTGACAAACGAGAAATCCCCAAAGGACTGGCCTGTCCAGCTGGATGGTGCGGCAGGGGCGGAACTTGTGGGTATCACATGGAAAGAGGAGATGAACAGTGCCATGGGGCAACCAGACAAGGGACTCATGACAGACAGTGGTGTCAATGGATCGACGAGGACGTCAACTACCAAAACCCCCTCCGAGCGTAGCGAGTAGCCCGCCGCAGGCGCCTTCGGAGGGCCGCCGGAGGCAAGCGCCCCCCAAACACATGAATACATTACCTGGACGGGCGGATCTCATACCCAAGCAACGTCTCCGTGCTGCTCCCGTCCCAGCCGCGTGTGCCGGCGGCCGAGATCATGAAGCGCGATGTCGGGTCGATGTAGAGGCTCGAGATGACGCCGGGGCGCGGCGGACCGGGGACGACAATGAAGGGCACCTTGCTGTGGCGTGCATTAGATGCGGCATCGGTGGCCGAGTCGCGTAGGTCGTAGAGACGCAGGATGTCGTGCGAGGCGCAGACGAGGTGGCGGCCGTTGACCATGGGCCGCACGCAGCTGACGGCGCCGCTGCCGGCGGGGAGCTTGAGGACGCGCTGGGGCTTCCACCCGGACCGCGCCATGTGGATGCTAAACTCTTCGACCGTACCGTTACGACGGCCGGCGTAGATCCAGTTGCCGTCCGTCGACCAGCAGCCGCCCATGCACCAGGGGGGCACGCCGCGGCGGTTGCCGATGCGCGCGACGGGTTCGGGCACGCGCCGGTCCCAAATGCGGATGGTGCCGTCCATGGCGGCCGAGAAGAAGGTGGTGGAGGACACTTCTTGGACGCCCGTGGCGCTGGAGGCGAGGGTTGGGGAGAGGTTGGCGGGGTGGGCCGGGGCCGGAGTGCTGTCGACAAAGGCGTCGGAGGCGTCGATGGCGTTGGCTTCTTGCTT
>Ga0247817_10002092_pt1 | contig 10315 bp, 17 predicted proteins | sample UWRJL212509R1_FD_178010 | JGI IMG/M metagenome (GOLD analysis project Ga0247817, IMG submission 178010) | Plant litter microbial communities from Arlington Agricultural Research Station in Wisconsin, United States - UWRJ-L212-509R-1 | ecosystem: Environmental > Terrestrial > Plant litter >... | reverse complement strand
TCTTCGACTGGGCGCTTGTCTGCAGCTGCCACGGTTGCCTTACACTCTTCAACGGCCATGTCCACGACGTCACCTGGGATGATCGCTAGAATACAAGCTCGCATCCTTCGGGCTCCGAAGTTCGCAGTTGCCTCGTATATGTCGCGGCCATCGGTCAGCGCTTTGCTGCCTTGCTTCGTGTCGCGCTTGTGCTCGACGGTGAAGATCTTTGTGACGCGTGTGTTGGTCTCGAGGTCCCAGGCATATGCCATCATAGTGCTGGCGCCGTTGATGTTCTCGAGTTCGATGATACCTGTGTCCATGTTGCCCCAGTTCTGGGCGAGTGCTTCAGCAAGTCGGATCGATGGACCTGAGACGCTTTGACCGCCCTTCGGGTATCGATAGACCGCCTGGGCTGCGAGCGTTGGACGCTGGCAGGTGGCTTTGATGCGTTCGATCGCACGGAACTCATCACGAGGGAACCGCTTTGCAGCGATCATCGCGGCCTGCACTTCTTGTGCCTGGCGTGACACCATCATCTCAGCCTGTGGGCTGTTCGGAAGGTGCTCTTGATCCTGCACTGTTAAGTTGTTATCTGGTCCTGGCATAGGTTGGTCTCCTTTGTTTAGTTGTAACCCTAGTATATACCGTTCGTGCTTGTGATGTCAATGACCTTTTTTCTGGTCGCTGATCATGTTGAGTGCAGCAAAGAAGCGGGCGGCAATAATGATCTCCAGATCCACCATCTCCATCGCCTTCAGCACGTCCTCGATCCGCCGATCATACTTCGGATCTGACACCATCTGCTGCCGCACTGCATCGAGTCTGGCCATCACAATGAAGTCATCGCCGTCAAAGTCTGCAGGATCCACGTTGCTGCTCTCGTTGGTTATATGGGCCGCGTTGATCATAACCCGCACGCCATAGTCGGAGATCATTCAGAGAACTCATCGTCGTATGCGCGGCCGACGTCCTCGATGAGTTCGTCGCGTGTCGGCTTCCAGACTTCGACTTCTTCACCCTTTAGTTGCTCAGTGATCACATAAAGCTGCTGCTCTTCATTCCAGTATTGTCGGTACTCGTCGTTCAGTCGCTTCATGATCCATTCATCTCGATCAGGCTTGTCTGCTGCAGCTGTACGATCAGGACCATCTTTTAGCATGGCTTGAGAGAATAAGGGCGCCGATATAATACCGCCGCCTCGAAGACTACTTTCACCACTTGCATATGCCACAGATACACCGCCCTGCAGCTGATAGCCTTCACTCATGAGATCGACTACTTGCTCCTCGAGACTCTTTGCGCTGGCCCCTGATAAAACTCGATATTCAATCATGAGTTCTTCCATTCGTCATAAGCTGCCTGGACTTCCTGGAAGTCATAGTTCGAGCCGCCTGCATCTGGGTGGGCGGTTGCCTGGGCGCGTCGGTATGCTTGCTTCACGTCTGCAGGTGAGGCGTCTCGAGTTGTTCCGAGAACCACCCACCACGGACGCTTCTCACGATCTGCGGGTGGTGGAGTGACGATCGCTGAAGGCAGCGCCTTGAAGCCAGTGAAGGCTCGGTCGATCATCTCTTCTGTGCCCCATCGTTCCATGCCTCGGATCGCTTCGACGGTCAGTCCGATCGCTCGAAGGTTGGCATCAACGGTTCGCCATCGATCACAGCTGATCGCTATATCTGACCCTTTGCGGGTGAAGTATAGAACGACGCCTGGATCTTCGGGCTCGCGTTGGCCAGCATAGGGCAGGCCATCACGACGGGTGGCGACGTTGGTGCTGATCACGATCTGATCGACATCCATCATCTTCAATTCTTTAGTGAGTAGCTGACGAACTCGGCCGCCTGGCATCTGACTCGGTCCAGCTTTTCGATCATAATGTGGGGTCCGCGGACGATCCGCTGGCCATGATAGTGGGTATGCTTCGATCATTTCTTTGCTCCAAACCTGGCGATCATACTTTCAACGATCTCCTTGTTGCCTGCAGATACGAACACTTCGACAGCTTCAGATGGTTGGCAGTTGCCGCTCATCGTGCCGCTCTCGAGGTTGATGATGCTGAGCTTGCGAGCAAACATCAGCGGGTTCTTCGATGTCTTTGATGGGCCGTGAAGCACCACCTGGCGATCCTGAAGGAAGGGGCTGACGGAGATCTTCTTCCCAGCCAGTTCGCCCCATACGCGCCGCATTATTGTGCCCTCATAAAGTTCTTGATTGATGCCTTTGGTCGGGTAGGGTAGACCTTCTTCGGTCGATCCTCACGTTCGCGTGGCGCTCGGCCGCCGAACTTTTTGTCTGCAGGGACTGGGATCCCCAGTGCTTCAGCTGCAGACTTTGCTGCAAAATACCCACTACCTCGGTCGCGTCCTGCGAGGCGTCGCTTGATCACCGCTGCCCGTTGTCCTTCAGGGTAGCTGCTGATACTTTTTGTCATTCTGGTTGGTCTCCTTCTGCCCATTTTCGGGCGAACATTTTTGCTTTACTGTGCACGGTGTCGCGGCCATCGATGAGCGGGAACCACTCTGATTGCTGCCGACCGTCATCGTTCGATATACAGGCGAGAACGCCTTCGAGTCCGCCGCGCAGACTCTCCTGGCACTTCGCTTCGGGGACGTGGATCTGGATGATCGAGATCACCTCATCAGCCGTCGTCTTCATCACTTGTCTCCGAGCCTGTGGGTGACAACCTTATTCTGCTTGTCGCCCTTCATGTGCTTATTGCCGATCCGCCAGGCTTCACCTGAGTGATCCTGGAAGAGGCCATAGTTTTTCGCGAACTTGCGGCGCTGCTTTCGGTTCATGCCTAGAGTGCTGATGTGCTGGCGATCGGAGCGTTGAGACTCCGTGTCCTGCATATTGACGTCGGCCATCGCTGACTGCATTTTCTGATCGTGTAGATCGCCGCTCATGACTCTTCTCCGTTCCTGGTGAACTCTTGCTGCGCGAAGATCTCACCGTGCTTTTTAATAGTGACGACTTCGCCGTCGGGGATCATCTGAACGTGGATCGTGACATCGAAGTGCTTCGCCAGCCACATCCAGTTCGTTGTCTCCAGGAGCCACAGCTTGAACGGACCGAGAGCTTCTTTGATCTGCTCCTCCATCCAGTCAGCTCGAGCGAACTGGTGGTTCTTCACAATACGGTCGATATATTCCTGGATCACTTCACACCTCCTTCAGTGTATATTCGGTACCAGACGTACATGACGACGAGCGACACATAGCCCAGGACCGCTACTATATTAACTATTATACCCATCACCCTTCTCATGGCTACTTCCTCCAGCCGTGAGCGATGCGCCACCTGCGTAGATTGACGACTGCTCGGTTGTGTCGGACAGCAAAAAAGTTATGGATCGGCCGAGTGGCGTTCATCATGAAGATCGCAGCCAGCATGGCCAGCACAGCGATCTTCAGGTTCCACTTCGACTCTTCGGTGGTGTCACTCCAGTTTTTGTGATCGTGTTGCATGAGGAGCATATCAGCAGTCCTCCGCTTGTTCGCCTGCGAGGCGCTCGAACAAGTCATCAACTTCACTGTCATCGATGCCCTGGCACTTTGGGTTCGGGCAGACTACTGAGTCCTGTCCACCACAACCGCACTCCACGAGTGCCTGGTTCGGGCTGCAGCAAGCCTTGTCGATATACGCTTCGGGGTGGGTGCAGATCACCTCGACATCGATCACCTGTGGTTGATCAGCGTATTGCACAGGGATGTGGATCGGCATTACTGACCCAGCCCTACTCCGAGATTGATATTCTCTTTTTGGAGTTCATAGATGCGATCGTTGTTGCGCTCGATCTTCTTCTTCTTTTCGGCTTCCAGAAACGGCGCTGCGGCCTTGTTGGCTGATCGACGATCAAAGTGCCAGCTGACGATGCGGGTGCCATAGCCGCCACCTCCATGAGTTTCAGGAGTGCTGACGCCGCTGTAGTTGTTCTCGTTCATGTGACGGAACTCGACCTTGCCAGCTTCATCGATCTCGATGCGATAACCGCCGACCTTCTCCATCAGGATGTCGCCGTTGTCCAGGACACGATAGAGCTTCGCTCCGAGCGGGTAGATCTTCACATCCGCCAGGACGTCCAGCTGCTTCATAAGGTTGTTGAGTGCTTCATTCTTCATGGGTTGGTCTCCATTGTTTTAGGTTGTGCTTTTAGTATGTTCCGTCCGTGCTTATATGTCAAGGCTTTTCGTTGGTGCTTTTCTATACGATAAGCTCAAGCTATAATCGCATCAGGTAGAGACTCTCTTGAGTGTCGGTTCCCTCCTTATGTGGTGGCCGATCGGTTGGTCTCCGCTCTACCTGCCCTTTAGGGCTTAAACCTCACGGATCCGTTACCTTTAGATCTCGCCCATCTCGCGGCGTGCCAGGACGTTGAACAGTCCACCAGGTGATCGGTTGCCGTCTGCCTTTGCTATCTGAGCAAGGCGCATGACAACTTCTCGGCTGAGCCTATAGGCCACTTTGCAATAAAATGCTCGTGATCCAGGTGATCCAAACTGCTGCACAAGGTCGTCTGCTATCAGGTCCACCTCGCGGCCTTTTGCTGCGTTGATGGGGGGCTTGACAGCCATGTTATTCTTACCAATGTCATTGACAATGGGGGAGTTATTTTCTTTTCTTTTCTGATCCAATGCCATTGTCCTTGCAGATACGGCATCGGCTAGTGATGAGGTCTTCTTCATCCTTGCCTTCCCACTCGAGGCGTGCTACTATACAGAGGTAAATCGTTGAACCACAAGAGTACAACAATAGACCTCTCAGTTGCCGCTGAGAGTTCTTTATTTTATTAAGGTAAATCGTTGAACCTGCATTTTTATTTTGCGCCGACACGGTGCCGACTTCAGGTTCTGTCCTTCATTGTACGCTGCGATCATGAGCCTCACAACCCCCGCGAAAAAAGCTCAAGCGCGATGCCATGTGGACAACTCAACACTCTTCCAGATGACTCACCCTGAAGCCATTCCTGTGCATAACTGCCTCGAAAATGTGGACAAGTCATGATGTGATATTATGGGAGCATAACCAATTAAATGGAGACCAACCCCATGAGCATGATTGACACAGATATGGTTCGTTCAGCACTCCGATCAGCGGCCAGTGCAGCGGGCGAAGCAGAGACATTTTTCGACATTTTGATCCCAGTGGATGACGGCCGCAAAGAAGGACCGCTCATGATCGGCCAGCTTTTCGGTGTCGATCTGCTGCAGCATCCTGATGTTCCTGCAGGTGAGATGCACATCAAGCGCAAGCCGCTCGAGAATTATCAACCGCAGGCTATGATCGCGGACCTTCAAGAGTCCCGCGCATTGATGGCCGAGCTCATGAACCGCATGGACGACGGCACCAGCCAGAAGGAACACCTGACGATCACCATCTCAGTCCTCGACGACAAGATCATGGAATATCAGCAGATGATTGTGAAGGGGCCAAAGTCATGAGAACGATCAGACTGAAGCACGGCGTTGCAATTATCGGCAAGAAGGATCGTGGAGTGAAGCTCGAGTGGGGCGATCTCGGCTGGCTCGGCTTCGCGTTCCGACGCGATCTTCGCGGGTTCACACTGAACTTCTTCCTCTTCTTCAACCTCCACATCAGCTTCGCTTATTCACAGGGAAGTGCTGATCGTGAGGTCAAAACCTACGGCGGCTTCCTTATGCTCCGAGAGATGCTTGCCGTGTGGCAGTGGGCATGGACTGGCGGCGGGTCCGAGATCTCCAAGCCTGGAACATACGCGCAGTTGAACTATGGTGACTTCCTACTGGGTGCTCCAGCCTTCAGCTCGCATGATCGTCCAGCAGTGGAATACAAGCTCGAGATGCCTGAAGGAGTTTATGGCCTACTGGTGACAGTCGGTGTCGGTGAGTGGAAGCGTCCTCGCTCGTTGCTGACGAAGCGACTCTATCGTGCCCGCATCGAAGTGGCTGATGAGCGCGAGATCCCAGTGCCGACCGATGCAAACGGCGGAGAGTCTGGAACATACGGGGAAACTCGAAACGGCCTGAAGACTGGCGACGTTGCAAAGATCGTCGCTGATTATAAGTTCGATCTCATGGAGGAGCGCAAGTTCGTCGGTGGATCGTATGACTGGAAACCAAAGTCATGAGCAACCCAGACAAGAAGGATGCTAGTCCCTACATCGATATTCTCTATGCAGGGCCAAGTGCAAGCGGGAAGACACACATCTGGCACGTCGTAAACAAGACCAACGACAACGACATTCCAGGCATTATCAAGTGGAGCGGTGGATGGCGGAAGTATGTGTATCACTCAGTCGCTGCATATTATGACGCGGCCTGTCTGCAGCAGATCTCCACATTCCTGCGCCAGGCAACCGAGGCCCACAAGCTCGGTGAACTACCGTTGTGTGACGGTACAATATCAGACGACTTGACATAGGTGTATAGTGAGGGTATATGGCAGCAAAGAAAAAACCATCGACGGCAGCAGCAGAGAAGGCCTTGAAGAAGGTCCAGCTCAAGAGTGCTCCGAAGAAGAAGGTGGTGAAGAAGAAGCCTGTCGCAAAGAAGGCCCCTGTCCGTGCCACAAAGATCGACTGGTCTGAGCCGCTCCAGGACTACCTGAGCGATGCCACGATCACGCTGGCTGAACTTGCCAAGAAGTACAAGGTCAGTGCTCGTGTCGTTGAAGAGCACGCGTCAAAAGAAGGGTGGGGCGGACTGCGGACAAGACTCGGAGAACAAGCCACAAACATGATGCTCAAACGACTGGCCACAAAAAAGGCTTCAGCCAACGATCGACATCTGTCAAACTACACCACGCTCACCCAGAAGATCATGCTCTCAATCGACAAGTTGAGTGATGAGTCAGATCCTGGCGATATTGTGTCGCTTGCAAAGGCGCTCAAAGTTGCCCAGGACGGCGAACGTGTTGTGCTTAACCTACCGACAAACATCAACTCGATCACGGGCAAGGACGGTGACAACGTCTGGAACGGCTTCGCAGATATGATGAAGGCGGCGAAGGAGGTCCTGGATGGAGAAGGAACAAGCTCGCCAGATCAGGGCCCTTCATAGAGCCATAGAGCTCGATCCATTATTCGTCACTCGGAACTTTATCGGTGAGGAGCCATGGTCAGCACAGAAGGACATCCTCTCATCGATCCGCGTGAATAAGGTCACAACGGTCCGATCATGCCACGACGTCGGCAAGTCATACACCGCCAGCCGCGCAGCACTCGACTTCCTCACAGCATACGAAGATAGCATCGTCGTCACGACTGCTCCGACATTCAGACAGGTTGAACACGTCATCTGGCGTGAGATCCGTGGTGCCCACCGCAAGGCAAAGGTCCCACTCGGCGGCAAGATGCTCAAGACACGCCTGGACTTTTCTGAAGAGTGGTATGCGATCGGCATCAGCACGAACGATCCTGACCGCTTCCAAGGGTTCCACGCGAAGAGCGGCCACATTCTGATCATCGTCGATGAGGCGGCAGGTGTGAGTGATGCAGTGTTCACCGCGATCGATGCGCTCATGACCACCCAGGGCGCTCGCCTGCTGCTGATCGGAAACCCGACATCATTATCTGGGCGCTTCTATGACAGCCACCACAAAGACGGCAGCCGCACGAAAAGGATCCACATCTCATGCTTCGACACACCGAACTTCGTGAACAACGGCATCCGCAACATCCGCGATCTGAAGACTGTGAAGATGGAGAATGTCGAGATCACTCACCCATACTTGATCACACCTGAGTGGGCGCTCGAAATGATCACTCGCCACGGCGACAATAACCCGATCGTCCAGAGCCGCGTGTTCGGTGAGTTCCCGTCGGCCCAGGCAAACACGCTGATCCCGCTGAACTATATCGAGAACGCTGTCGCACTCCGCAAAGAGCTCGACGACACGAGCAACCCGAACGACAGCCCGCAAACTCGAGCAAAGAAGCTGGCTGCTCGCAAGGCCTTCCTCGGCAGGCCATCCGCTTCAGCTGACCCTGCTCGATATGGTGATGACAAGACGGTGATCACCGAACGTGAAGGTGGCTATGTCCACGATCAAATCGTTCACGGCAAAGAGAACACTGCCCAGACTGCAGGTCGGCTCAAGCTGCTCGGCCCACAGGACTGGATCTCAATCGACACCGACGGTGTGGGTGGTGGAGTTGCCGACATCCTGGAAGACGATGGCTATACCAACATCATCCAGATCATGAACAACGCGAAGGCTTATGAAGAGGAAGGTGCCAAGTCACTCAAGGGTCTCCGCTTCGCAAACCTCCGATCGCAGCTGTACTATCACTTCGCTGAGCTCGTCAAAAAAGGTGAGGTGGCGCTGCCTGATGATGCCGATCTCCATGCCGAGCTGGCCGTGATGAAGTTCTCGGTCACTCGCCAGGGCATCGCGGTCCAATCAAAGGACGAGATCAAGAAGGATCTGAACCGTTCACCAGACAAAGCCGACTCGATCGTGTACGCGTTCGCATCAGACTTCATGGCACAAGACGGCGCAAAGGTCAAAGCGGCTGTGGGAAAAAGAACATCAGGGCTGTACAATAAGGCCAAAGACTTCTAATATAAACGTAAGAAGGAAGACCAATCGATATGCAAATAGGGCCATTCAAAATCAACCTCGCTCGTCAGAGCAAACCGAAGACCGACGACGAGGTGGGGACTTCTGCCGCCACCGCCAACGGAGCAGCCTCTTTGCTGTTCAATGGTGAGGTGATCAGCGCCGACAAGATCACAGTCAAGGATCTCGTCAAGATGCGCCAGGAAGATGGCACCGCTTCCGCTCTCTACAACATCATGACCCTGCCGATCATGGCCAACCCATACAGCATCGAAGCCGATCCTGATGATGTCGGTGGCGTGCAGGCAGAGTTCGTTCGTGATGCTCTGACACGTCCTTCATACAAGGGCGGCATGAGCACACCATTCTCACTCGTCATCGCTGACGCTCTTCGTGCCGTGCTCGAGGGCTATCGATTATTCGAGAAGGTCTGGACCATCAACGAAGATGGCAAGCTCGTCTATAGGAAGATCGCCAGCCGTGACAACTCAACACTGACCATCCTTGCCGACGACCGCGGCGGGTTCAACGGTGCAAAGCAAGAGGCCTGGATCGATGGCAAGATGAAGACTGTCCTGATCCCTCGTGAGAAGACATTCCTGTTCACGTTCGGCAAAGAGAAGAACTGGCTCGTAGGTGAGTCAGCGTTCCGTGCTGCCTTCTATCACTATGACAAAAAGCACCGCCTTTATTATCTAGCGCACCAAGCTGTTCAACAGTTCGCCATCTCTCCGAAGATCGGTATAGCACCACCAAAGGCCAACCAGGATGACGTCGATGCTGCAGTAGCTGCGCTCGATGAGCTCGCAACAAACAGCTCTGCCGCACTGCCAAACGGCTGGACCATGGCGACAACTCCGCAAGGTGGCCGCATTGATCCGATGACTCTCATCGATCACCACGACGCTGCGATGGCCCGTTCGATCCTGGCTCACTTCATCATGCTCGGCTCAGGTGGATCAACTGGATCATGGGCGCTCAGCTCCGATCAAAGCGATATGTTCATCCTGGCCCTTCGTGGACTCATGGACAATCTCGAAGAGCACATCACTGCGTACATCGTGGCCGACTTGATCAACTACAACTTCGAGGTCCCACACTACCCGACCTTCAAGTTCGCAGACCTCACGACTGCAACCACCAATATCGTCAAGGACACCTTCGCCAAGGTACTCGACAAAGAGCCAGGCAAAGTCCCTGACTATATTCTCGATGGTGTCGTTCAACGTATGGCCGACCTGCTCGAGATCGAGATCCCGAAGGATGAAGCATCGAAGAAGAAGGAAGACGCTGGCACTCCTGCAGGCGAACCTCAATCGATCGCTGGTGCTATTGATCAGACGGCCGAGATCGCAAAGCAAGCCCTCAACGGTGCTCAAATCGGCAGCCTCCTGGAGGTTGTGAACAAGATCGCCACTGGGCAGATGCCATTCGATAGTGGTCGCGCAACGATCATCGCTGCCTTCCCATTCTTATCTGAAGCAGAGATCGACAAGATCCTGAACCCTGTCAAAGACTTCACACCGAAGCCACAACTGTCGAGGAAATCACGCCATTTTTTAGCCGATGAGCGGTGGAAACGACCGCTCACCCCAGCCGAAACGAAGGTGAACTTCAGCTCGCTTCAGAAGAAGTTCGCGTCACTCGAGACTGAGTTCGAGGATGCTGCAAAGCCTATCTGGGACAAGATCATCGCAGACACCACCACTCGTGTTGAGGCCTTGCTCGAGGCTGAAGACTACCAGGCAATCACTGACTTTGAGATCGGCTTCGGTGAAGAGTACCGTGATTGCCT
>Ga0247817_10002090_pt1 | contig 10321 bp, 8 predicted proteins | sample UWRJL212509R1_FD_178010 | JGI IMG/M metagenome (GOLD analysis project Ga0247817, IMG submission 178010) | Plant litter microbial communities from Arlington Agricultural Research Station in Wisconsin, United States - UWRJ-L212-509R-1 | ecosystem: Environmental > Terrestrial > Plant litter >... | reverse complement strand
TCGAAATCATCGACCCGGCGCTGCTGCGCAATCAGCTGCGCGGCACTCGCGGGCAGATGCTGGTGGGCGCACATTTGGGCAACCTCGAAGTCTGCCGCGCGCTCGCCGAGATCGGCGAAAAGGTCACCATGAACGTGCTGGTGCACACCAAGCACGCAGAACAATTCAACCGTTTGCTGGGCGAAGCCGGGGCAACCAACCTGCGCCTGATCCAGGTCAGCGAGCTGAACCCGGTGATCATGCTGCAACTGCATGAGCGCCTGGAGCGCGGCGAATGGCTGGCGATTGCCGGCGACCGCGTGCCGCTGCACGGCGGTCGAAGCGTCACGGTGGATTTTCTCGGCCATCCCGCGGCGTTCCCCCAAGGGCCTTGGCTGCTGGCGGGCCTGCTCAAGTGCCCGGTCAATCTGTTGCTGTGCCTCAAGAAACCCACAGGCGATTATCGACTGACCCTCGAACCGTTCACCGACGCCGTGGTCTGGAAACGAAGCGAGCGCGAGCAGGTCATTCATCAGTGGGCGACCCGCTACGCCGAACGCTTGGGTCACTATTGCCTCGAAGCCCCTCAACAATGGTTCAACTTTTACCCTTTCTGGAAGACCGATGACGACGCCAACGCTTGAGCCGGTAACTTTCGGCGAACTCCCTTTGTCCATCGAAGACGTGCTGGCCCTGGCCAACCGTCAGGCGCCGACGCAATTGCAAGGCGATCCCGGGTTCCGTCGGCGTATCGCCAAGGGCGCGCAGTTCCTGGATTCCCTGCTGGACAAGGAAGGCGTGATCTACGGTGTCACCACCGGTTATGGCGACTCTTGCGTGGTGGCGGTGCCGCTGCATCACGTCGAGGCGTTGCCCCGTCATCTTTACACGTTCCACGGCTGCGGCCTGGGCAAATTGCTCGACGCCCAGTCGACTCGTGCGGTACTCGCGGCGCGTTTGCAGTCGCTGTGCCAAGGAGTGTCCGGGGTTCGCGTGGAACTGCTCGAACGTCTCCAGGCGTTCATCGAACACGACATCCTGCCGCTGATTCCCGAGGAAGGTTCGGTGGGCGCCAGCGGGGATCTGACGCCGCTGTCCTATGTTGCCGCGACGTTGTCGGGTGAGCGCGAAGTGATGTTCCGTGGCGAACGTCGACAGGCCGCTGATGTGCATAACGAACTCGGCTGGGAGCCGTTGGTGTTGCGCCCCAAGGAAGCGCTGGCGCTGATGAACGGCACTGCCGTCATGACCGGTCTCGCTTGCCTGGCTTATGCTCGCGCCGATTACCTGTTGCAACTCGCCACGCGCATCACGGCGCTGAACGTGGTTGCGCTGCAAGGCAATCCGGAGCACTTCGACGAGCGCCTGTTCGCCGCCAAGCCTCATCCCGGTCAGATGCAAGTGGCCGCCTGGTTGCGCAAAGACCTGGCAATCGACGCACCAACCGCGCCGCTGCATCGCCTGCAAGACCGCTATTCCCTGCGTTGTGCGCCGCACGTTCTCGGCGTGCTGGCCGACAGTCTGAACTGGCTGCGCTCCTTCATCGAAATCGAGTTAAACAGCGCGAATGACAACCCGATCATCGACGCCGAAGCCGAGCGTGTGCTGCACGGCGGGCACTTTTACGGCGGCCACATTGCCTTCGCGATGGACAGCCTGAAGAACCTGGTCGCCAATGTCGCCGATCTGCTGGATCGCCAACTGGCACTGCTGGTTGACGAGCGTTACAACCACGGCCTGCCGAGCAATCTGTCCGGCGCCAGCGCTGATCGTGCGATGCTCAACCATGGCTTCAAGGCTGTGCAGATCGGCACCAGCGCCTGGACTGCCGAAGCGCTGAAAAACACCATGCCCGCCAGCGTGTTTTCGCGCTCTACCGAGTGTCATAACCAGGACAAGGTCAGCATGGGCACCATCGCGGCGCGGGACGCCATCCGTGTGCTTGAACTGACCGAGCAGGTCGCGGCCGCCACGCTACTGGCCGCCAATCAAGGCGTCTGGTTGCGCAGCAAAGCCGAGGACGCGCGTCCTCTGCCACCGGCCCTGGCGGCCATGCACGTAGCCCTGGGCAAGGACTTCCCGCCGGTCATCGAAGATCGGGCACTGGAAGGCGAATTGCGTCTGTGCCTCAAGCGAATTGCCGAACAACACTGGAGGCTTCATGCGTAGCAAGGGCGTGCTTCACACCGATACGGAAATCCAGGTGCCGTTTTTCGACGTCGACACCATGCACGTCGTCTGGCACGGCCATTACGTCAAATACCTCGAAGTCGCCCGTTGCGCATTGCTGGACAAGATCGGCCACAACTACACCGCCATGGTCGAGTCGGGCTATGCCTGGCCGGTGATCGATCTGCAACTGCGTTACGTACGTGGCGCCGTGTTCGGCCAGAAGCTGAACGTGCGGGCCAATCTGGTGGAATGGGAAAACCGCCTGAAGATCAACTACCTGATCAGCGACCTGGGCACCGGCGAACGCCTGACCCGCGCCGTGTCCATTCAAGTCGCCGTCGACATGGACAGCCGCGAGATGCAACTCGCGTCACCCAAGGTCTTTACCGACGCAGTCGAAAGGATGCTTCCATGACTCCAGGAATCGACACCTCTTCTGATGCTCCGCCGAACCCCTGTGGCGAGCGAGCTTGCTCGCGCTTGAGTGCGCAGCACTCACCAATCCGCCGATTTTGGGGCCGCTACGCAGCCCAGCGCGAGCAAGCTCGCTCGCCACAATTTTTACTGCTCAGGTGCCTGAGTATGCTGGCGCTGCTCGGCTTGTCGTCGCTCGCACACGCGTTTGATCTGCAGCAACTCAGCAATCAACTGGCCAAACCCGATGTCATCCACGGCCATTTCATCCAGGAAAAACACCTGCGCGCCCTGCCTCAGCCGTTAACCAGCAAGGGCACGTTCGTCCTAGCAAAAAATCAGGGCCTGCTGTGGTTACTGAAAACGCCGCTGCAACAGGATTACCGTATCAACGACAAAGGCATCTCACGACGTGATGCCAACGGTTGGCACCTGCTACCGGGCAAAAGTGCCGGTGCCGAGCAGAACCGTTTGTTCCTTGCCGTCTTGCAAGGTGATAGCAGCGGTCTGACCAGGGATTTTGAGCTGTCGCTAAGCGGCGACGCACAGGACTGGAAGCTGACGCTGATCCCCCGCTCGATGTTGCTCAAGCAGGTGTTCAACCAGATCAACATCACCGGGGGTGCGTTGGTGCACAGCATCGAACTGCTGGAAACCCAGGGCGACAGTACGCTGCTACGCATGCAGGACAGCACCAGCGCACAACCGTTAACCGAAGCGGAGCAGCATGACTTTGCCGAATGAACGCAGGCTCCCGACGTTCTTTCTGATCCTGCTGCTGGCGGTGCTCGCGCTCGCCGGTTGGCAATGGCGTGACGGCCCTCCGCTGTCGGCCAACCTGATGGAGCTGGTGCCGGGCACCGCCCCGGACGCATTGGAACTGCGCGCCGAACAACGCATGCAAGAACCGCTCAACCGGGAAATGCTGGTGCTGGTCGGCCATACCGATCGCCAGCAAGCCGTCGCGATGGCGCAGAAACTCGGGGAGCAGTGGCAGGCCAGCGGCCTGTTCGAAAAGGTCCAGTGGAACCTGCAAGCCGACCTTCCGGCGTTACGCACGCAACTGTTGCAAGGTCGATTGGCAATGCTTTCCACAGAGGATCGGCAACAGCTGATCGAGCATCCCGACGCGTTCATCCAACAGCGCGTACAAGCGCTGTTCGACCCTTTCACTGGCTTCACGCTGGTACCGAGCCAGGATGACTGGCTGGGCCTGACCGGGCGTATCCAGAACAGCCAGCCGCAGCACGGCGCAGTGCAGCTGGACATCGGCAGCGGCGCGCTGATTGCCGACGCCGACGGCAAAAGTTGGGTGTTGCTGCGAGCACGCACCACCGGTAACGCCTTCGACATGAAGCTGCCGTTGCAAGTGGCCGAGCTGCTCGAGACCAGTCGCGAAGAAGCGGCGCAGGCCGATGTGCAGCTACTCGCCGCCAGTGGCTTGCTGTACGCCGCCAACGGTCAGCAGCAGGCCACCCGCGAGATGACCTGGGTGGGCGGCGGCGCGACGGTGGGGATTTTGCTGTTGCTGTTGCTGGCCTTCCGACGCTGGCGCGTTGTGCTCGCGTTCGTCCCGGTACTGGTGGGCATGCTGTTCGGCGCAGTCGCGTGCGTCGCGTTGTTCGGTCATATGCATGTCATGACGCTGGTGCTGGGTTCGAGCCTGATCGGCGTTGCCGTCGACTACCCGTTGCATTACCTGTCCAAGAGCTGGAGCCTGAAACCCTGGCACAGCTGGCCGGCCTTGCGCCTGACGTTGCCCGGCCTGACGCTGAGCCTGATCACCAGTTGCATCGGTTACCTCGCCCTGGCCTGGACGCCCTTCCCGGCCCTGACCCAGATCGCCGTGTTCTCTGCCGCCGGACTGCTTGGCGCTTATTTGTCTGCGGTGTGCCTGTTACCCGCGCTGCTCAAGGGCGTGGATCTGCGACCGGCACAATGGCCGCTAACAGTCTCCGAATACTTGTTGAAGCTGCGCGAGGCATTGCTCAAACATGCCAGCACGCCCGTGCTGCTGGCCTTGCTGATCACCTTCTGCGTAGGCGGGCTGTTGAAGCTCGACAGCAAGAACGACATTCGCCAATGGGTCGGCGCACCGCAGCAATTGACCGATGAAGCTCAAGCCATTGCGCGCATCACCGGCTATCAACCCACCAGTCAGTTCTTCCTGGTACGAGCGGCCAATCAAGAGGAATTGCTCGAACGGCAAACCGCGCTGAGCGACCGCCTGGATCAACTGGTCAACCTGGAAAAACTTCAGGGCTACCTCTCGCTCAATCAATTGGTCAGCCAGCCAAGCGAACAGTTAAAGGTACGCGAAGCGCTTAAAAAACTGGCGCAATTCTGGCAGCCATTGCTCGCCCTCGGTGTGCCGGCCGAAGCGCTGCAAGCCGAAGTGACGAAGCTGCAGGCTTTGCCCACTCAGGACATCGACGCTGCACTGGCCGGCCCCTTGGCGGAACCTTATCGCCCACTCTGGCTGGGCTCGACCGATGACGGCGGTGTGGCCGCCATGGTCAGCCTGCAAGGTCTGAACAACCCTGCGCTGCTGCAAGTTCAAGCGCGGGACTTGCCGGGTGTGGAACTGGTCGATCGCCTCGGTGAACTGAATTCGGTGTTTGCCGCCACCCAGATCAGCGCCGCCGAATTGAAACTCGCCTCCTGCGTGTTGATCGTGCTGGTGCTGATCCTGCCGTTCGGCCTCGGCGGCGCCCTGCGCATCGTCGCCCTGCCGCTGCTGGCCGCACTGTGCAGCCTGGCCAGTCTGGGCTGGCTGGGACAACCACTGACGTTGTTCAGCCTGTTCGGCCTGCTGCTGGTGACGGCGATCAGTGTCGATTACGCGATCCTCATGCGCGAGCAGGTCGGCGGCGCTGCCGTGAGCCTGCTGGGCACCTTGCTGGCAGCGCTGACCACCTGGCTGTCGTTCGGTCTGCTGGCGGTATCGAGCACGCCTGCAGTGAGCAACTTTGGTCTGTCGGTGAGCCTGGGCCTGGCGTTCAGCTTCATGCTGGCGCCGTGGGCCGGGCGACAAAACCATGGGGTTGCGGTAGCGGAGCCGGCAGCGTGATGATCCTCGGGTTTTGGGCAATGGCCCTGACGCTGTTCGCCGTGGCCACCCGTGTCGGGCGCCACTTCGGCCTGATCCCGATCGTCAGCCAATTACTGCTGGCGACTCTCGGCTTGCCGTTGTTGATGTACTTCTGGATCGAGCCGGGCTGGCAGTTGAGCGGCGCTCAACTGATCTCGCCCACCTGGTTGAAAAACCTCTACAGCCTGAGTTTTGCCCTGTTGCTGGGGCACATCCTCAGTGATGTGATCGATCTGCGCCTTGATCGCCAGAGCCTGAAAATCGCCTTGCCGAGTTTCTGCATTCCATTCGCCTGCGGACTGGCGACAGTGTTTTGGCTGCTGCCGGCGCAACCGTGGATCAGTTCACTGGCGGTCGGTTTGCTGTTCGCCATTACCGCGATCCCGGTGTTGTACCTGTACCTGCGGCACATCAACTACCCGACTGCCGCCACTCGGCGACTGGTGCAAACCGCGATCCTGATCGACCTCACGTGCTGGACCCTGTTCGCCATCGCCCAGGGCAGCCTGCACCTGAGCAGCCTGTTGCTGCCACTGGCCGGGGCGTGCCTGCCGTTGCTGCTGCGCTTGCTCAGGCTGCGCCAACCGTTGCTGCACAGTGGCTGCTTCTTCGCGCTGCTGGTGGTCGCGGAACACTTCAGGCTCAACGCGCTGATTCTCGGCATCGGTTACCTGTTGTGCATGGCGGCATTGAGAATCCCGCTGATTCTGCCGCTGCCGGCCATGTGGATGAGTCGCCTGCAGACGTACATTGCGATCCCGCTGATCCTCACGTTCGGTATTGTGCAGATCAACGTCCACAGCGCCATGGACAGCCTCAGCGCGCTGCAACTGAGTGCACTGCTACTGTTGCCGATTGCCAGTAAACTGCTGGGCAACTGGCTCGGCCTGGGCTGGGCTGGTGCATCGTTCGAAGGCGCCAGCCGCTGGCGCGAAAGTATCCTGCTGAACATTCGCGGTTTGAGTGAGATCGTTTTTCTCAACCTGCTGTTGCAACAACAACTCATCAGCCCGGCGCTGTACTTTGCGCTGATGCTGATGGGCCTGATTGCGACACTGCTGCCGGCACTGGCCGGTATGCACCGAACCCCCATGAACATCGCCGCCCCGACAAGGAATCCCCATGCCAACAGTTGAAATGGAAAGTCGCCAGGTGGTTGTCATCGGTGCAGGCCCTTCGGGCGCCATCGCCGCCGCGCTGCTCAAGCGCAAAGGGCACGATGTGCTGATGATCGAGCGCCAGCATTTCCCGAGGTTTTCCATCGGCGAAAGCCTGCTGTCCCACTGCCTGGATTTCGTCGAAGAAGCGGGCATGCTCGAGGCTGTGAACGCCGCCGGGTTCCAGCTTAAAACCGGCGCGGCCTTTGCCTGGGGCGAGCATTACAGCGCCTTTGATTTCGGTGACACCTTCAGCAACGGCAAGCCCACCACCTTCCAGGTACAGCGCGCCGATTTCGACAAGCTGCTGGCGGATCAGGCCGCGTTGCAAGGCGTGGAAGTGCGCTACGGTGAAGCCATTGTCAGCGTTGATATCGACCGGCCAAAACCCTTGCTCGGTGTGCAGCGCGAGGACGGTAGCGAGTACCAGATCGAAGCCGGGTTCATGCTCGATGCCAGTGGCTATGGCCGCGTCCTGCCGCGCTTGCTCGACCTTGAAGCGCCCTCGAATTTTCCGGTACGCCAGGCGGTGTTCACCCACGTCGAAGACCATATCGACAACCCGTCTTTCGACCGCACGAAAATCCTCGTCACCACCCACCCGACCCAACGCGACATCTGGTTCTGGACCATCCCGTTCAGCAATGGCCGATGCTCGGTAGGCGTGGTCGCGGCGGCGGAACATTTTGAAGGTCGCGCCGAAAATCTCGACGACTGCCTGCGCGGATTCATCGCCCAAACCCCTAGCCTGTCCGGCGTGCTGAACAATGCCGTGTGGGATACACCGGCGCGCACCATCGGCGGTTACTCCGCCAACGTCAAAACCCTGCATGGCCCGGGCTTTGCGCTGCTGGGTAATGCGGCGGAATTCCTTGATCCGGTCTTCTCCTCGGGCGTGACCATCGCCATGCGTTCGGCGAGCATGGCCGCCGCCGTTCTGCACCGCCAACTGCAAGGCGAAAGCGTCGACTGGCAGACCGAATTTGCCGAACCGCTCAAGCGTGGCGTGGACACGTTCCGCTGCTACGTCGAAGGCTGGTACGCCGGGACTTTCCAGGACGTGATTTACCACCCGGACAGCTCGCCCGATATCCGCCGCATGATCAGCGCGATCCTCGCAGGCTATGCCTGGGACGTGCGCAACCCGTTCGTTGCCGAACCCAAACGGCGACTGCGCATGCTGTCGGAGCTGTGTGCAAGGGATGCGACATGAGTTATCTGAGCGACAACTACGTCGAGGAAACCCGCTTCGGCTTCTGGTTCCTGCGCAGCCATACCTGGCAGCACCATGTGTTGCGAGTCGCCATCAATGATTTGCGCAACCTGTTCACTGAAGCGCCGCCGTGCAATCCCGTGTTGCTGGATGCCGGTTGCGGTCAGGGCAAGTCGTTCCAGTACCTGCACCAGAGCTTTTCGCCTAAGCACCTGATTGGCCTGGACGCCGATCCCCACAGCCTGAACCTGAGCGGTGAAGAGGCGGCTCGTCAGGGGATGAATGTGGAGTTGATCGGCAGCGATTGCGCCCGCATTGACGTGCCGGACGCCAGCGTTGACCTGCTGTTTTGCCACCAGACGTTCCACCATCTGGTCGAGCAAGACAAAGCCCTGGCCGAGTTCTACCGGGTGCTCAAGCCGGGCGGTTATCTGCTGTTCGCCGAGTCCACCGAGGCTTACATTGATACATGGGTGATTCGCTGGTTGTTTCGTCATCCGATGCACGTGCAGAAAAGCGCTGCCGGGTATCTGCAGATGATCCGCCAACAAGGTTTCGAATTCAGCCCGCAGAACGTTTCGTACCCGTACCTGTGGTGGAGTCGCGCCAGGGATTTCGGTTTGCTTGAACGCTTCGGCTTGCGTCAACCAAAGCCCTTTGGCCAGCGAGAAGAAACCCTGGTCAATGTGGTGGCCCGCAAACCGCTTGAGAGAGCACTGTGATGTTCACTGTCATCAAATTCTGTGGGAGTGAGCCTGCTCGCGATTGCGGTGGGTCAGGCAACCTGACTGCTGGATGTAGTGCCGTCATCGCGAGCAGGCTCACTCCTACACGGATAGCGAGGTTTTTGCTCCTGGGCGCCGTCCTGCTGTTGAGCGCCTGCACCAGCCGCGCACTGCTGCCCGAGCAGACCCCGGACCTGCCGTTGCCATTGCAACTGCACATCCAGCGCCTGCAAGACGATCAGCGTCTGGACTGGGTATTGGTGATACAGCGCGAAGGCCCTGGCATTCGCTGGTCGATGATGGACTTGCTGGGCATTCCACAGGCACGCCAGAAACTGGTCGACGGCGAATGGCACGCCGACGGTCTGCTGCCGCCGAACCCGGAAGCCCGGGAGTTGTTCGCGGCGTTGATATTTGCGCTGACGCCCAAGGATCAACTCCAGGGTAACTATCCGCTCGCCTGGCAACATGGCGCACAACGGAGCCTGCCCGAGCATTGGGACGTGCGTTACGCGCAACCGATGAATTTTGAGCTGACCCTGCCTAAGGGCCCGAAATATCAGGTCACGCCGCTGAGCGGGGACACGCCATGACGGCCTACCTGAACGCACTCGGGGTGATCTGCGCCCTGGGTCGGGACAAGCAGGAAGTGGCGCACCATCTGTTTGCCGGCGACTGCTCCGGCATGCGCAACGAAAGCGGCTGGGTCGCAGACCGCTCATTACCAGTGGCCGCCGTACGCGGTGAGCTCGCACCCATTCCCGCAGAACTCGCGGACCAAGGCACTCGTAATAATCAATTGCTGCTCGAAGCCGCGCTGCAGATTCGTGACGACATCGACCAGGCCATCCAGACTTACGGCCGTGAGCGTATCGGCGTGGTACTGGGCACCAGCACGTCGGGCATCGACGAAGCCAGTCGCGGGTTGGCTCACTACATTCGTGAAGATGAATTCCCCGCCCAATACGACTATCAGCAGCAGGAACTCGGCGCGCCGGCGAATTTCCTTGCGCAATGGCTGCAATTGAGTGGTCCGGCCTACGTGATTTCCACCGCCTGCACGTCCAGCGCACGGGCGTTGATGAGTGCCCAGCGCCTGCTGAATCTCGGCCTGTGCGACGCAGTGCTGTGCGGCGGGGTCGACACTCTGTGCAAGCTGACATTGAACGGGTTCTCGGCACTGGACGCGGTATCCGGGCAACGCTGCAATCCATTTTCAGTCAATCGAAACGGCATCAACATCGGCGAAGCGGCGGTGCTGTTTCTGATGACCAGACGTGCCGGTGAACATCCATCGATTGCCCTGCTGGGCTGCGGCGCCAGCTCCGATGCCCATCACATATCCGCCCCGGAACCGACCGGCCGCGGTGCCCAGCAAGCGATGCGCAAAGCCTTGAGCCGCGCGAACCTGCAACCCGAACAGATTGGCTACCTGAACCTGCACGGCACCGCCACGCAACACAACGACGCCATGGAAAGCCTGGCGGTGGCTACGCTGTTCCCGGCGGGCGTGCCGTGTTCGTCGACCAAACCGATGACCGGTCATACCCTCGGCGCTGCCGGTGCGCTG
>Ga0247817_10002088_pt1 | contig 10321 bp, 9 predicted proteins | sample UWRJL212509R1_FD_178010 | JGI IMG/M metagenome (GOLD analysis project Ga0247817, IMG submission 178010) | Plant litter microbial communities from Arlington Agricultural Research Station in Wisconsin, United States - UWRJ-L212-509R-1 | ecosystem: Environmental > Terrestrial > Plant litter >... | reverse complement strand
ATAGGGTTCATATCATGTTGTTAAAATTCACCTATAAATCAGCAACTTACCTACAGTGCAACAGACTTTAAATCATCTGTTTGGGATCAACCCACGCATCAAATTCTTCATTTGTTACATAGCCCAAAGCCAAAGCCGCTTCTCTAAGTGTTAAGGATTTTTTGTGTGCATGCTTGGCAATTTCTGCAGCTTTGTAGTAGCCGATATGAGGATTTAAAGCTGTTACAAGCATAAGCGAATTTTCTAAATTTTGCTGGATCCGATCCATGTTTGGTTCTATACCAAGAGCACATTTTTCATCAAACGATTTGCACACATCTCCCAATAGGCGAGCCGACTGTAAGAAGTTATATATAATCAACGGTTTAAAAACATTCAGTTCAAACTGCCCCATTGCTCCTCCAATTCCAATAGCAACATCATTGCCCATTACTTGAGCACATACCATTGTCATAGCTTCAACCTGTGTAGGATTTACTTTCCCGGGCATGATCGAAGAGCCAGGTTCATTGTCAGGTATTAAAATTTCACCAATCCCACAACGAGGTCCGGACGCAAGCATTCGGATATCGTTTGCTATTTTCATTAAACTCACTGCCGTTGTTTTTAATGCTGCATGTGTCTCTACAAGGGCGTCATGTGTTGCTAATGCTTCAAATTTATTTGGTGCAGTTACAAACGGCATTCCGGTACTTTCTGCAATATGTTTAGCAACAAGTTCTGCATATCCCTTAGGGGTATTAATTCCTGTACCAACCGCAGTGCCGCCTAAAGCAAGCTCTGCCAAATGGGCTAATGAATGATGGATGGTTTTTTGCGCATATACCAACTGAGCCGAATAACCTGAGAATTCCTGCCCCAATGTCAAGGGTGTTGCATCCATAAAATGTGTGCGCCCGATCTTTACAATATCAGAGAATGATTCTGATTTATTTTTCAGTGTTTGTTGAAGCTGTTGTATGCCCGGCAAGGTTGTGTTTACAATCATCAAATACGCTGCAATATGCATAGCTGTTGGAAAGGTGTCGTTTGATGATTGCGATTTATTTACATCATCATTCGGATGAATTTTTTTTGTTTCATCCAGTAAACTACCGCCAAGCAGTACATGTGCCCGATTGGCAATCACCTCGTTCACATTCATATTGCTTTGAGTGCCTGATCCGGTTTGCCAAACAACCAACGGAAACTGATCATCAAGTTTACCTGCCAACATCTCTTCACAAACAATTGTTATACTCTCTGCTTTTTCCTTTGATAATACGCCCAATTCTGCATTCGTCTTTGCTGCTGCTTTTTTCAAAATTGCAAAAGCATAAATAACTTCAATAGGCATATGTGTTGAAAGACCGCCAATCTTAAAATTGTCTATTGAACGTTGTGTTTGGGCACCCCAGTATTTATCTATGGGCACAGACACTTCGCCCATAGTATCTTTTTCAATTCGTGTAGACATGGTTATTGTTGGTTAGAAGAATTCCTTTTATTCAATATCAAGAGTTTTTTTAAATCCTGAAACAATTTCTACTATAATATTTTATAAAAGAACGAATGAACGCTTTGCATGTAATTGTTTCCCTTCTTCAATAACGAAATTTAAAATGTGTCGTTAAATAGAGTACCAAGTTAAACCTTAATCTTATGAGAAAATTTCTATCTACAACTTTATTGATCACAACTATGCTGTTTGCGGGCTTATATGCTTCAGCAAGCGATACCTTAACAACTGCAGGTGGCATAAAATATGTTCGAATTAAAGAAGGCGATGGAATTCACCCCAAAGCCGGACAAACCGTTAAAGTCTTTTATAGCCGAAAATCTGCTACTGGCAGAGTTGTTGAAACCAACGAAGGTGGCAAACCATTCAAATTTCAAGTAGATAATCATGAAGTTATTCCCGGATGGGATGAGGCTGTGAAACTAATGAGCAAGGGGGAAAAATGGTATTGTATCATCCCTTCAGAACTTGGATATGGGAAAAAGGGAGTTGAAGGCGTTATTGCACCAAACGCAAACTTGTATTTCTACATTGAAGTCGTAGATATAAAATAAAAACCATCAGCCCGCTTTTCACCAAGACGGGCTGATGCAATTTTTGAAAACGCATTTTTAAAACTATTTCCAATTTGCTCTACACTGTGCTAAACGACACTTGTTTTTGCATAAGGGTAACTAGTGCCAAATCAATCTGATAATTTGTAAATATCTGTATGTAAGTTTATTTCAATTAAGAAAGTGTTATAACTGCACGATATTTTTAGAATGTACGTTTAAACATATATAATTTAAACCGTACAACTATGAAAAAGTCCCTAGCAATAAGCTTATTCATTGGAGGCATAATGTTTGCGGGTTTAACAGCTTTAGCAAATGATACATTAACAACTCCAAGTGGCATAAAGTATGTCACGATTAAGGAAGGTGATGGCATTCATCCAACTTCTAAGCAAACCGTCAAGGTTATATATTGTCAAAAATCATCAACAGGAAAAATCATTGAATCGAACGAATTAAGTAAACCTCTGAAATTTCATGTAGATAATCATGAAGTAATTGCAGGGATTGACGAAGTTGTAAAAAAAATGAGTAAAGGTGAAATGTTGTATTGCATCATTCCTCCTGAATTGAGTTATGGCAAAAAAGGAGTTCATGGGCATTCTGCTCCTAATACAACGTTGTATTTATATCTTCAGGTTGTAGATATACAATAACACAACGCATTAAAATAAATGGCTCACCACTTTTTGAAAATAGAATTGGTGAGCCATTTTTATAACCATTTTTTCCGTTGAAAATATACCAGCATGCCGACTGCAATTCCAACACACACTGCAATAACAACATAATAACCATTTTGATTATGTAGCTCAGGCATGTTGTCAAAATTCATTCCATACAATCCTGTGATGAATGCTAACGGCATAAATATTGTTGAAATAACTGTCAATACTTTCATTACACTATTCATGCGATTGCTTACCGAAGATAAGTACACATCAACAATTCCAGAAAGTATGTCTCGTGTTGATTCGACTGTTTCTATAACTTGTATGGTATGATCATACACGTCGCGTAAAAATGGCTTCACTTCATCTGTGATCATAGAACACTCATCACGCTCTAGTTTAACAATCACTTCGCGCAACGGCCACACCGATTTGCGGAGATAAATCAACTCCCTTCTGAATTTATATAGTTCTTTTAATTTTTCAGGTTCCGGATTCGTCAGCATTTCCTGTTCAATTACTTCAAGTTTATCGCCTACATATTCCATGATTTCAAAGTAATGATCGACAATGGTGTCCAATAAACTATACAATAAATAGTCAACGCCCATTCGACGCATTTTTCCTTTATTTTGACGTAAACGTTCTCTATTTGGATTGAATACGTCCCCTTCCTTATTCTTTTCCTGAAAAGATAAGATCAGGTTTTTAAAAACAACAAAACTTACTTGTTCTGAATAAATGGTTGCAGTTGCTGCATCAATGCGTATCATTTTTACAGTTAAAAATAATGATGTGTCATAGTCGTCTAATTTAGGACGCTGCTCAGCACTTGCAATATCTTCCATCAACAACGGATGAAGATTGTATTTTTTTTCAATAGCAGCAAGTTGATTGGGATTGTTTACGCCATCAATATTGTACCAGTAAACTTTCCTGTCGTCTGAAGAGGGTACAACCATTTCTTCAACAGAAGAAACTTTGCATTCTTTGATCTCTGTGTCATTGAATTGAATTAAGTATATATCTGCATCCTCAGATTCATTCGTATGGTCAAAGCCTGTTAACTCACCAGGAGAAAGGCCTGGTTTACGATGTCTTTTGTTTTTATTTCTCATCCTTCAATGTGATTTTAACTAAATTTATCCGATGACAATGTATGATTTGACAGTAGAATAACCAAACTACAGAGTAGCTACATAATTCATTAAAGTTTACCATGCACGAAACAATGGTCTGTTTGCAGTAATGTTACCAAAGCTCCAAGGTATTGAAAATAGTATAATCACCAACGCTACAGTAAGCCATATTGCCAGGGTTTTGAATTTTTCTTTGTCGGTTGTTTTCTTTTTGCTGGATATTGCTGCTACCGTAATTATTGCCAGCGAAATAAACATCATCAATGAATGTTCCATTCCAAAAAAACGCACTTCTCTTTCATGAACAGCCGTGTTAAAGTTGTTAAAAAAGTAATCAATGATTGGACTAATAGAATATAAAATAATTCCCATTGCAGCTTGAATATGAAACACCGATAAGCTAATAACCCGTAGTTTGTTATCTGCAGCTGTATATGATTTGCCTTTGAGCCAGCCATAATAACTTCGAACAAGAATAGTCAGCAATGCAATTAAAACAAGCCAACGGGTGAGTGAATGTGAAAATAAAAGAATTGGATACATATATTCAATTTGATAGTAAACGAAAATACCTTAAAGTATTTATAATGTAAATGGAACGCTTAAATATTTCTTCTTATCAGAGAGCCTATCAATTCATTTAGGTTTTCAAAACTTTTCTCTAACTTACTCCTTTGAAAATGTACTACATATTATGAAACGATTTACATCCGTATTTTTGACCTTTGCCGTTTGGTATACTGTTTCTGGTCAAACACCTGTACCCAAGCTTGAAACTGTTATCCAAAAGGGGCATTCTGCTTCTGTGAAAGCTGTTGCTATAAGCCCGGATGGAAAAGTACTTGCAACTGCAAGTCGTGATAAAAGTATAAAATTGTGGGATTACCAAACGGGTATGGAAATTCGCACGCTTATTGGCCACGACCATACAGTTAATGGCTTAGCATATAGTCCTGATGGGAAATATCTGGCAACCAGCAGCGCGGATGGTACAGCCCGTGTTTGGGAAGTTTTGACAGGCAAAGAAATATTTACATCTCCCAGAAGCGAAAAATACATAACAGATGTAGCCTTCAATCCGGATGGTAAATCTTTTGCATACGCGGGTTACTCTGATTCTGCAGCTGTATACAGTATACCTGCAGGCAAATTAATAAAACGTATAGAAGTGAACGCAGATCAGGGTTCAGGATATGGTATAAGCTTAAAATACAGTTATGATGGGAAATGGCTGGCTGTTGGAGAAGACAATAAAACTGCAAATGTATTTCGTACAAGTGACTGGAATTTGGTTTATACATTAAAGCCTGCAGAAGGGTGGTGTGGCGGTTGCGGAACATATATTGAATTTAGCCCAGACAGTAAATCACTTTTTAAACTGGCACACAACGATAAGTTATCTCAATATGATATGGCAACAGGCTCTTTAGTACAAACTTTTGGTCAGCCGGTTGATAACCTGCGAGGGTTAATTGTTTCAAAAGACGGATTACATGTCTATGCTGCATCTGACACCATGCTATTCAATTGGTCTACTACTTCAAAATCTGTTTCTTCATATAAAATGCCCCTTGCAGAAAGCGTTGAAGAAATTGCTTTTTCACTTGATGAAAAAGCAATTCTGGTTGCATCGGATAACATGACTGCATGGGCAATGGAAACAGCTACAGGTAAGATCATAAAAAAATATCAAGGTACTTTGCAAGAACAGGATAAAGGCGGAATAGATTATAATGCAGACGATTATTGGCAATCGAATATCGCCCGTTATCTACGATTGAAAAACGAATTGATTTTAACTAAGGATGATAAAAATTTTATAACAGGAAAAACTGGTTTAAATGCAATCCAATGGGGCATTTCAACCGGGTCGCCTAATAAATTATATGAAGGCCACACGAAAGCAGTAATTTCTATGGATCAATCCGAGGATGGAAGTTTACTTGCAACAGCAGATGGTGCCGGAGAAGTTCTTTTGTGGAATACTATAACCGGAAAACTTATCAAAAGAATTAAACCCCATCGTGAGCCTATTTTCGAAGTAAGTTTAAGCCGTGATGGAAAGTCTATTGCAACAGCAGCATGGGATGCAACTATAGAGGTGTATGATGTAGCAAGCGGTGAATTGAATTCCGATATGAACCTGGGAAACAATTCGGCTTACAGTATTTCATTTACACCGAATGGACTTTACATTTTATGCGGGCGTTTAGATAAATCGTTTGAATTACGTGAGCCTGATTCTAAGAAAGTTGTATTGACATTTTTCGGTCATACAGATGTAGTATCTTCCATTGCTTTTGGCATTGATCCCAATAAGGCATTGACAGCTTCCTGGGATGGAACAGCACGTATCTGGGATATTACTACAGGCCTTATGGTTCAGAAGTTTAAAGGTGCGCGAGGTATGCTTCATAGTGCAATTTATTCTGCTGACTCAAAAAAGATTATTACAGGTGGAGATGACAGAATGATACGCATCTGGGATATTCAAACAGGGCAAGTTATAAAAACGCTGCAAGGCCATCAAGCAGAGATTACATCGCTCTCATTAAGTAAAGATGGAAAGATGCTTGTTTCTTACAGTACCGATGGAGTTGTTAAATGCTGGAACTTAGAATCTGGTTTAGAGTTTTACGAGCACGTGCATATCAGTTCCCGCGAATGGATGGCACGTACCCCACAAGGATATTTTAGTGCAACAGAAAAAGCGCGTGCAGATATTCATTTTGTAAAAGGCATGGACGTATTTTCTGTAGATCAATTTTTTGAATACTATAGACCTGATTTAATTGAACGTGTTTTTGTTAACAGAGGCTCTTCGCCAACAGGCATGGAACAAGACGTCGATAAAAATTTATTGCTCAGCCCTCCCCCAACTGTTAAGCTTGCTTGTATACCAAGCGCAGATGGTTTACAAACAACAATAAATATTAAAGTGATCGACGAAGGTGGTGGCTTAAGTGAAATTCGTTTGGCACACAACGGAAAGAATATGCCTGTTGTATTTGACCTGACAAAATTAACTCCCGGCAAAGGCAATAGCTATGTATATACGATTACTGCGAGTCTTGTAAAAGGAACAAATCAATTTAGTGCCATTGGTGTTGGAACCGGAAAAATAGAATCGGCAGCATCTGTCGTTTCTATTTTCTCAGAAAAAGCACCAAGTGCCGCGGTTTGTCATGTGTTTGTTATCGGAATTGACGCATATAAAAACAGCGCATACACATTGAATTATGCACGGGAAGATGCTGAATCCTTTGCTGAATCGGTTAAGAAAAACGGGGCAAATTTATATCAGAAAGTCAATATACATGCACTGTATGATGGTGCCGCAACCCGACAAAATATACTTGACACATTAAAGAATTTAGAAGCTCATATAGGCATTAATGATGTTTTCATTTTCTATTATGCCGGACATGGTTGTATGGTAGATCAAAACTTCTTTTTTATTCCCACCGAATGTACAAGCATGTATCAAGCAAATAACAGCAACGCTTTATCTGCAGAAACTGTTCAGGCAGGATTTAAAAACATCAAAGCGCTCAAACAAATTATTATTATGGACGCATGCCAATCAGGAGGCTCTGTAGAGATACTGGCCATGCGTGGTGCGAATGAAGAAAAAGCATTTGCTCAGCTTTCCCGTGGTGCAGGTATTCACGTATTGGCATCAGCAGGCAGCGAACAAAATGCAAAAGAAATTCTTGAATTGAAGCATGGTCTGTTTACATATGTTTTGTTAGATGCATTAAATGGAAAAGCAGATGGTGCGCCTAAAGATGGAAAAATCACAATCTATGAATTGAAATCATACCTGGATGACCAAGTACCTGAATTAAATGCGAAGTACAGTGGCAAACTTCAATTCCCATACACATTTTCAAGAGGTAATGATTTTCCGATTGTGCTGGAATAAAGTAGCTGCCAGGTGCTAGTTACAAGGTTCTAGACAAGTGAAGTACTAAGTATAGAGTACAAATAGTTTCGTTATAAAAACAGAGAAGTCACACCAATTGGAGTGACTTCTCTGTTTTGTTTTAGAATTATAAAATAAGTGATGCGCCTTCTTTATTAAGAAATAAGTACTCCGTACTCTATACATTCTTACCAATCTTCATCCGTCTTAACATACCCTTTAACCATAAATAATTTTAGGTCGGCCAGCACTTTATCAATCTCTGTTTTCACCTGAGAAGTAGTTTCACCTTTATTTTGACTTGTCATTTTAGCATAAGCTTGCTCAAGTGGTATCTGTGTTTTAGCACCTGAAGCAACTTTGTAAAACATAAAGTCTGTTATTGTTACACGGTATTTTCCTTCTTTTTGATTTAAGGTAATAGTGTAAGAAATATTGTTTTGGGATTTGTATTTAAAATCATACGTTAAGCTAATATTGAAATTTGCATTTGTTGCAACCGTATAGCTCACTTTACTATCAACAGTGAATGTTTCGATTTTATAATAATGTGCCAGCCAACGCTTGCAGCGATCAAACATTTCGTCTCTGGTTATACTATCCAAAGGAATTGTTTCTTGCCAGGTAATTTTATTTGTTGTTGCGTCCATCGGTAACGCACTTTGTGCTTGTGTAATGATACTATAACCAAGCACGGCTATCATTGCAATGATAAATTTCATATGGTATAGATTTTTAATTTTTAATAATACTACAATTATCAAGCCGATTCAAGTTTTATTCAAAATTAAAAAAGAAAAGGTCCCGCCAAGTTTGCGGGACCTTTTATAAAATGATTCGAAAATTCAATATTATATATTGCTATCTAAAGTACCTGAATTACTCTCTGAATCATTAGCTCCATTCGGGCCTACGTAAACGATTGACTTATCAAAAGCCAAAATTGCTATGAAAATCGGGCTTAAGAAAAACAATCCTAATGCGAAACCTGTTCCTCTTCCAAACGATTTTGCTAATGAGCCAATTACTTTATAAGCAAAAATAAACGGGCCTACAAAGGGAAGCAGTAACCATAATAAAGTCGTTAATGAACGCCCAATTATCAGGAAGAATACGTAGATGTTGTAGAAGGGTACGATTGATTCCCATCCTTCACGATTGGCTTTAACGTAAATTTTCCAGTGACAAATAATACTGAATACTAGAAAGAATAGCCATATACCAATGAGCGCATAATATGCGGTACCTAAAATTGCCTGAAGGCTGTTGTCTGACTGCAGTGACAATTCTTCAACGCTTGATGTTGCCATTAGTGAATCACCATTTTGAACAATAGTGTTTTCAATTACTTCAATTGAATCTTGCATAAATAAAATACGTTTGGGGAAAATAAAATATGATTAAATAATAGGTCAAGATACTTATTGTCAATCAGTTTTAAAATACTTGAAGTCGTTTTGTTGAAAAAATTATTTTTCATCCTCAAACCAGCCCGCATACATCACATAATTATTCGAAATGCGTTCAATAATCGTCTGAAAATGTTCGGGGGTCAGGTCTTTTACTTTCTTTGCTGGAACTCCTGCATATAAAGAGCCGCTTTCAACTCGTGTTCCTTCAAGCAATACAGATCCTGCAGCTATTAATGAATTTTTTTCGATGTAACATCGATCCATTACAATTGCTCCCATGCCGATCAATACGTTTTCTTCAACCGTACAACCGTGTACAATCGCATTATGACCAATGGATACATTATCACCTATAATAGTTGCATGCTTTTCAAACGTACAATGAATGCAAGCGCCGTCCTGAATATTTACTTTATTTCCAATCTTTATATAATTCACGTCACCGCGGATGACTGCATTAAACCACACACTGCAGTTGTCGCCCATTTCAACTTCTCCAACGATTGTTGAATTTTCTGCCAACCAACAATTTGCGCCAAATACTGGTGACTTCCCTCTAACTGCTTTTATTAGTGCCATATTTTACTTGTTCATCATGATTGTTTAAAAGTATGAAATATTTATAAATTCTTTTCGCATTCAATTAAATAAACAAAAAAGGATAATTTGAAATTCTATTATCTATTCTATTTATTGATTAAATTGAAATTCTAAAAATGTTTCGTTTGGGCTTGTCTGATTATATAATTCATTAGCCTGTAAATAGCGGCATTACTTTAACAGATTCATCATGAAAAAATTGTTTTTATTGGATGCCATGGCACTTATTTATCGTGCCCATTTTGCTTTTAGTAAAAATCCGCGTATTACATCAACTGGTATTAGTACAGGTGCTGTGTTTGGTTTTACAAATAGTTTACTGGAAATCTTATTGAAAGAAAAACCTACACATATAGGTGTTGCCTTTGATTTACAAGGTCCTACATTTCGCCATGATAATTTCACCAAATACAAAGCCAATAGACAGGAGCAGCCTGAAGATATCTCCATTGCAATTCCTTATATCTATCGTTTGCTGGAAGGAATGAATATCCCTATTTTAGGCGTGCCTGGTTATGA
>Ga0247817_10002086_pt1 | contig 10325 bp, 24 predicted proteins | sample UWRJL212509R1_FD_178010 | JGI IMG/M metagenome (GOLD analysis project Ga0247817, IMG submission 178010) | Plant litter microbial communities from Arlington Agricultural Research Station in Wisconsin, United States - UWRJ-L212-509R-1 | ecosystem: Environmental > Terrestrial > Plant litter >... | reverse complement strand
CCCTTGTAAGCGTTATAAACTCACCCGAATACTCTGAACTAGGAACTGTAACCGTTAAAAACTTATTTTTAAGCATGTCATGGACATTTTCAGGAGTTAATAAGTATCTTTCATACCCTGCGTCTTCAAGTCCATCTATGATTTCAGGTAGAGAAATTCCCCAATAAAAGCCGTTTTGTCTAGTTGACCTTAATTTACGTGGCTTGCGAAACGTAGCCACAACCTGATTTCCGGCAAACATCTTCATATCTGCCAAAAACTGCCGTTTATTTACAATTTTAATGTCTTCTCCGTCTTCTGATACCTTGAAGATATATTTCAACTCACGTGATGCCATTACTTCAATTGTTTTTTTAATACTAACTCTTCGCCAGTTAAAGCAAACATGAAATTCTGTAAGTCATGTACATGTTTAATTCGAAATATAGGGTCATTACAATAATATATAATCATGTCTTGTATGTTTAGAAAAACTCCAATTCCATCCTCTTCCGATATATACATAGTTAGCCACTCATTTTTAAGAGTATGATGTTTTTCAAATCCAAAATTTAATACCCACTCTTCCGTTAAAGGTATGGGCCGAAATGCTGTTCCTTTTGACTCTACTAAACCCATAATCATCATTAATGTAGTAGGTTCGACTACATGTATATTACTTAATGATGGACTACTTATTAGGTAAATATCAATTAGGTTTCCTATTCTTAATTCACTTGCTTTCATTATTTCAATTCCTCCTTTATCTTTAATATTGATTGCTTGTCTATCCAAACCATCACATCACCATCTCTACCGTCTCCGTAGTATCCTATAGCAAGCATATCTTCGGTTTTTGGTGTCTTTCTACTATAGTCGACTTCTTCATGTTCGTAATCTTTTAAATGCTCGCATACGGCATCTATAGCTTGTTCAGCGTATAACTTCATATACTTAACAACATCGGCGTAAGGAACTACTTCTAAATTATATCCGTACTCACATGCTAAACCCTTATTTGTAACGATATCTTCTATTGTTTTCATAGTTTAACTCTCTTAAATAAAACCATTATACTATACCCGAACAAGATATATTGCCAGAATTTACGCTCTGTAGAGCACATACCATTTATCCTTGAGCCTCTGCTTGGATTCTGAAACTTAGCATACCTCTTCATTTCACTACTTGCCTTTTTTATCTCTATTTTCATAATATTAAATTAAATCCATTACAGCCGTTTTAAGCTCTTCATAAGTTAATTCCGATATATACTCGTCTCCACCAGAACAAATGCAACCAAAGATCTTATTTGACCAATTAAATGAATATCCTGATATGTTATCAATAGTAAAGAATATACACTCCCTAGTTTCAGGTCTTTCATCACTTATTTCTATGCCTAAGTCTAGTAGTTGTGTTGCCTCCGGTGTATTCCAGAAGATGTTTAGGGTTAGTGGGGTTTTAAGATTCATGTTGTTTGTGTTTTTATTCGACATCTAAATAAGTTTTTCTGTCTTTTATACATTTTATTGAGTAGCTATTGCATCCAAAATATTTGGCTATATGTTGATCTTTCATGTTTAATGAAAGTAATTTTTTTATTTCAATTACCTGTTCGTTGGTAAATTTCCTGCCATGTCCAACTAATACTTTTTTGTGCTTTTTTCTTTTTTTGTTGTTTTGAAATTCTAATAGTTCATTGAATTTTTCTTCACAATATTCATCCTTCGGAATAACAAACATTTTATCGGTACTAATATTAGATTTTGCAAGTTGATTTTTACTGTCAAATGAAGCTACTATTTCATTCTTCCAATTAACTACATAAACAGGTATTATTACAGTTATACCAAGAACTTCGCACGCATGTATATTATTCTCTATAGCAGTGCACCACTCTAAATTTGATGAAGTATTATTTAGCTTATTACCATCTAAATGATTTACATCAGGTTTATTATTTGGGTTATCAACAAAAGATTTAGCAACAAGCCTATGAACATACGCTGACCCTAATTTCCCTAATTTAATTCTGTGATATCCTTTAGGATGTATACCACCTTTTATAAACTTATATTTACCAGTACTCTTTACATATCTCCTTACCCTACCTAAATTAGAAACCTCGTAATAGCTGTCTCCTTCTGTTATTCTTTTAAACACTTCCATCATTTTGCTTCAACTGTTACTTTTGTATTAATACCTGACTTAAACTCCATAATCATTCTTATTGCATTAATTCTACTTGAATCATCACCTGCAAAATAATATCTAGGATCAACCATATAAGTCCCTCTTGTCATTGATATAAGAAACTCTGCAGTGCATAATCTTTGGAAAGCAATACTAACCGTCTTATCCGAATAAGTCTTATTACCGCCCTTCTTATACTTCTTGTGAAACTCAATAAAATTCCTTCTCGTTAACTCGTTATTCGTAATGTAATTTCCGGCAGTCATATTATCCGAAATCCAGTCCATTAAATTTCTTTCACATCCATCTATGCCCATTAATACCATCAAGGCATTATTAAATCTTTTAACATGACTATTACTAGCACTTACATAATCAGGCTCATAGTAAGAATATGAATCACTACCCGAACCCGTTTTAATCAGCTTACCCCGATACTTTATTCGTATTTCCTTTTTGTCTTTCATAATTCAAAGATACAAACTAATATCTTAAATACAATAGTTAGTATAAAATAAAATTACCTTCAATGTTACGGTGTATAACCTTTAATGCTATACACTATATACTACAAAAACGTCAAATCATTTCTCAATACACTTTAAATCCACTTTTATAGGTAAATCCTAACCTATACTATCTGTTCTTAGCCAGAATTTATTTCAAACTTTTATCTGAAATTAGTTAATAGAGGTGTGAAGACTGTATAACCCACCACAACAGACCGGCCTCACTTTGGATTTAAGAACGCTTTTCTTCGATAGGGGTCGGGTCGAATCCAAATCCCCACAATAATCACACACACCTACATAATAACACATACAATCAATTATCAATACACTACTAGGGATAACTACCACATTGGTATAGATAGTCGCTTACACAGCCTCATATATACATCATTTGTGTAGTGAATTAAAAGTGTATAACTTTGATGTATGATGAATACTCATATACATGGAGGCACTATTAACAAGACTAAAGGACTCAAGCCTAAGCATAGTAAAGTCATAACATCAACTAAAAACGCCCTTAACGATAAGATAGAAGAGGTTTTAAGGATGGATAAACCCCTAAATTCCATTGGATTGACAGAATCATACTTAATATTGTGCCGTAATAGCTTTGTTTACAGGCGTAAAGTTGGTATTAGTAGTGCTAGTATGGAATTGTTGATTTATGTGTATGTAGAGTTTAAAAAGAGTGGTAAAGGCGTTACTAGTTATACTGTAAGTAGGGATTATAACTTTTACAGGAGTGAATTACAGAATTGCCGTAATAAGCTGAATAAGTTAGAGGATAAAGGATTATTAGTTAAGGCGGGATTTTCAGAAAGTGGAGGTGTAGTATATATACCTAGTTTGCGGGCTATTGAGGAATTACAGTCAATAGTATAAGAATTATTTACATTTTATTTTCGTGGTTTAAAGTATATTAAAGACTGATTACCTATTTGTTTATTAAAATATATCAAATATTATTTGGTAATTATAAATATAGTCGTACCTTTACAAAAGCAAAAGCAATAAAGCTATATAGCGTTTAGGTTTTATCTCACATGAACACATTACAATCACTACAACCGTTTAGCCTTGTTAGAATATCTCATGGAAGGTGGCAAGTATTAGACTGCAACGGTATAGACTACATTGGGGAGTATGTAACATTGAAAGATGCTAAGTGTACTACTGGAAATAAATATATAATCATTAAATAACTAAACTATGAAATTCATTCACACACTAGCTTTATGTCTGTCTATGACAAGTGTATTAAGCGCACAAACGATTAAAAAAGACTTATCCGGCAACTATATTCAGGTTGCTAAAGATAGTGTCTCTAAAGCCCTAAAAACAGGCAATACGTTTACAGACTCTAAAGGGGTTGTGTATCCATTGTATAAAGGTTCTAAAGGTGGTCTGTTTTACAATAGAGTATCTAAAGCGGGTAAAGAGTATAAAGTTTATATTAAGGGGGTTTAGGTTATGAAAAAGTACGCATTGGTAACAGTTGAAGGCACAGCAGCAGGCGAAACAACATTATGTGGACATTGCTTTGTTGATAATATGATATTTACAAAAATACCACCGGATGTTAAAGACCCTAATTTTAGGGATGTGACAGATAACGACGAATGTACATGTATTATTTGTGGGTTTAACTAATAAGGGATTATAATTATGAAACAGATATTAATAGATTTCTATTTGGATTGGGTTAACAATTACTTGACCGTATCTAAAATGGCTGATGATTACGAATTGACTGTAAGTGCAACGGTTAACCTTATCGAGATAGGCAGAAAAATACACGAACAAAACGTTTTAGATATTAAACAAGGCAATGAAACACATTAAAGCACCATCACAGCGATTTACATACGTGTTAGCGGCATTATTAGTTATTGCAGCAGTATTTGTATACCTAATCTTTTAAACGCCTTAAAAGGGCTTAAAATCAATCAAATTATTAACAGTATTTAAAACATATTAAAATGAACAATTCAGCAATACAAACAGGAGTTATTGACCTACGTAAAGGATTTAAAAACTTAGCAGCGGTTAAAGCGAAAAATAAAGCGATTGGCAATTATTGGTTTACAAAAAAAACAATGAGCTTTTTTAAATCCAGAATTGAAAGCGGGTTAATCAAGGGAATGTATTTTATTACCTCAGAGCAAATAGACGAACGATTTGAAAGGTTGTATAGCGTACGAAAAGCTATGCCGGATGGTGAAATTCAAACAATTGGCGGATTTCAAGGCTATAAAACTAAAGAGGCTGCAAAGGCGGCTATCACTAAACTAATTCACCCTTAATCTTAAAAACAATGAACAACGAAATAGAATTTTTTGGAACTAATCAAAAAGATGCTTTTTTAAGCATGGCAAATAATATCATTAATTGCTATAATACAGTAGCTAAAGAACAACTGCCTTTATACAAGTCAATAGAGGAAATTTGGAACCAAGAAAATTACAAATACAAAAATGTAACTGCTTTAAATGCCTTAATCAGAAAATTAAATAACATTATTTTTAGCGTAGGCGACCCTCTTAGCGTGCCTGTACTTTTGAAAAACATATCTAAAAATAAAATACAGGGCTTAGGGCATGGCGGTCAATACGGTGGCAAATTAAGCAACCATGAAAATAATGAAGTGAATTACGGGAAAGGACATTTTAGATGGGATTGGCAAGCGTACACTTTAAATGACATGGAACTTAAAGCAATTCAAATGTATTTAAGAGGCCAAAAAAATGATATTGCCACAACTGAATTTAAATACAAAGGTTTAACTATCTCCGCTAAACTTCATAAATCGGGCGTTAAGTTTCCGAATGACAAAACAAGTGATTTGCTACATAATCAATTTAAGGTGGCAATTACAAATGAATCCACAGGAGACACAACTAGTTTTGATTATTACGGCAGTTTTAACGACTACAAGGAATGCAAAACTACAATCGAAGGTAATGACCTGCTAAATGCGTTTGAGTGCTTTATAAGTGATGCAATTGCAGGAAATGAGGAGTTCGAAGAATTTTGCTCAAACTTTGGTTATGACTCCGATAGCAGGACAGCCGAACGCATACATAAAGAGTGTGTTAAATCACTTGCGAAAGCTCAAAGCATTATTGATGGTGATTTGTATGACTTCGCAAACGAATTACAAGAAGTAGTAAATAGTTAACCTCCCTTAGCAGGGACTAAATAATAAATGAAATGGATACAAAAAAGTTTTTAGAAGAATACCTAAGCGATTTAAAAGGCGGTGAAGTTAATTTAATAGACTTTACAAATAAAGGGACTGTAATAGAAGTCGAAGCTCAAAGGCATAATATGTACGGTAAAGGATATTTTAAAGAGAATGTCGATTTATTAGATTTATTGGTTTTTATTCATAAATCATTAAAAGATGCGCACGATTAAACTAACCTGCCTTATCCTGTTAATGAGTTTAGCGGGATTTGGCCAACGTTACAAAAGCATATTAGTAGCGGATGAAACAACGATCAAACAATTAAAGTATTCATTCATATTTAATACTTGTAATGACACTATTTTTAAGCTCATACACCAACGTTTTAATGTTGATGTGTCTGATTACTACAGAAAGAAAAGAAAGTCCTTTAAAACGCCTTATTTCGATTACACGATTAGGTTTAGACAAACACAATTAACAGATGTTGAACAATATTTAAAATCACTATAACATGAAGTACACAGGCAAAAAATACGTAGCAATTGATAATAGCTATTCAATAAATTTATCTAATGAGTTGAAAAATGAACACATAGCAGGTAGTAAATGGAATGTGCCATTATTGACAACAATAATTACAGAGCCTTTTAAAGTAAATATACCAAATCGTAATGGGGCAAACTACCATGAATTTGTTATAGTAGAAACTGAACACAAACAAAATTATTTTGTACTATTCTTTGAGCATGGGTTGATTACTAAAACAAATGACTTTGAATCATTCCTAAGAAAAAACAAAGAATTTCAAGAAGAAGAATTTTAATACACACCGTTGGTATAGGCAGGAACTAAATAATACGTTCATCCGTTCGAATCGGAACCAACGGCAATAAATGAACAGGTGGCGGAATTGGTAAACGCATGGGCGCTATAAAACCCTCATAGGTGCAGGTTCAAGTCCTGCCCTGTTCACAAACACAAAACATATAGTGTATAAATGTATGTCGGATTTCATTTGTCCGTAAATGAAGGTGTGCTAACCAAAAAGCTAGGGAGAAAAGACCAACTTAACCCGAATCAAAATCAAAGGCGTAACTTATCCTTAACGGATTTGCAAAAGGAGTCTAAACAACTCGCATCGGTGAACAATACAACACCATGTAAAACGAGCCCCATGTATTTGAGTGATTAGCTTGCATGGTAAATTATGTAAATACGCCTATGCAAGTCCGAAGCCTTGATGAAAAAGTATGACGGCATAAACCTAAAATAAATGAAATATGATTTGTAACAGTTGTGGCGGTGTATTAGGGCGTGACTGCTTTAATCCCGTAGAATGTGAATGGATTACTAGGCAAATGGAAAGAGAAGATTATAGGCAAGAAATAGAGCCTCTACTCAAACAGGCTAACGATACTATTCTTACCCTTCAATTAGCTAATGAGCAATTGCAACATGAGGTTGAACTATTGAAACAACAAATAAAATAAGGATATGGAACAAAACAAAATACTAATTGACGTTGAGGACGTTGAGAAGACTTTAGAACAAATTGATTTTAAAGGGATGCGGGTAAAAAACAGTTTAACTCTACGTCAAGTTGAGGGTTTAACTGGAATATCAAATCCTTATCTATCCCAAATAGAGCAAAAAAAGGTGCCAAACCCATCATTTAGGGTGGTAATGTTGCTACTTAAAACATACGGGATTACATCGGCTTGAAATAAATCGATTGATAAAATGGTAGTTATGCTTACTTTTGTAATGCAAGTTATCCAAAATACTAAGCCATTCAGTCGCCAGATTAGAGTGGCTTTTTTATTTAAGTAACAATTCGTAATATTGCATATCGGTTGTAGATGTTGTACCGATCGGATAACTTGCAGAAATCCACACAAAAATAACAAGTTCAAAGTTCTGTCCATTAACAGTGGGAGCAATGATTAGGCGTCAACTCTCGACCTTGAAGTGAAAACAAGATAATAAATGGAATTGCTGATGAATAAGAACCTACGGTAGGAGTACACAAAGGGGAGGGACATCAGGTAGACGGCGAGCATGGATAGTAAATGCTAAACCAATCAAAGGTTAATTACACTATCAAATTCTTTAAAGGCTTAAATTATGAGTCTTCAAGGGATATAAGCCTAGCTATGCACAATCAACACTAAACATAATCAAATGGAAACTATACTATTCCTTACCCTCCCTATCATTCTATTAATACTAATTGCTTTGTTTGCTGATTGGCTGACGAGTAAGTTTGATAACTAAAACCTAAAACAAATGAAAAACACAAAATTCAGAGAAACACAACTAAAGCTAATTGAAAAATACCTCAAACAACCTAAACCGCCGATGATAAAGATTCATTCCGGTTCTATGGCTCTACGGTATTCTATGAAAGTATTACTTCACCCCAATATCGAACAACTTTATTTATAAGGATATGGAAACAAACGAAGCAGTAGAGAGAATGAGGAATCAAATTCGTTACCTCATTACAAAATATCAAAAGTACATCAGCAATATTGATTGGCATAACTCGACAAATAAGCCAGATGCTAACGAGTTGTATACAAACAGACAACGAATAGATGACTTTAACGAAGTAATCACCTCATTAAGGCAAATGTTATGATAACAATTCTAATCTGCTTATATGCTATCCTCATGGATTGGTTAATAAGTGACTGCCAAGTACTAGACCCGAACGATACTAACTTTTGAATAACATGGAAAAAGATTTATTACCCGAACACTACACTTACAAAAATCAACCTTACTACAAAGGTGATGGAGTGTTAAACGTTACACAGCTTGAAACATTAGCTAAGGATTTTACAGAATATGTACATCAGCAAGCAATTATAAAAGACAAGTTGATAAAAGCGTTGAATGAGATTAACGATATTGATACATCTTATGAAAAGTCAATTAATGACACATGGATTAGAGGCAGATCTAGCGGAGTATTAAAATGTCAAAAAATAGCACAAGAAGTACTTTAAATAAAAACAACATGGAAACTAACACACGTATAAGCCTCACTAAGGCATTAAAAAACAACAACAGCATAATTGACTTACTTACTAAATATAAGACCAGAGAACAAGGCATTGCGCTTCTAAGCGAGAAATCAAATGTATCTGTTAACTTTCTTACTATTCACTTTGCAGAGGTAAGGAGAATGGTATTTGAATTAAGTATGTAGGGGATATGGGAAAATTAAGTGAAATGCCAGAAATTGTAGATGTAGCGAAAGACTTATTAGCACACAGACCAGATTGTCATGAGTCAGCACAGGTAATTTACAACAAACTAATGAGCATGTCTCAAAATATGTGCGTATACGTAATGCTTGCTGCGTATGAAGCTCAAAAAGAAGAAGCGGAACGGCATAAAAAAGCATTAGAAGTTTATTTAAACAACAGATAAGAAGATGAAGGATTTTAAAGAACAGGAGATTGCAATCAGAATTGCTCAAAACATAAGGTCAGAAAGATTAAAGCAGGGGATTAAAGCCGTAGACATGGCAGACCTTTTAGGTATTAGTGCCCCAAGCTATTCTCAACTTGAAACAGGCAACATTCTATTTAGTGTAGAACGTATTCTTAAAGTATGTCAGGCATTACAAGTGCCCTTACATGCAATAATTGAACATGAGCTAGTACCTAAGATAGATGAAGAGATTGAAAGGCTTAAACAGCAAGCGGTAAGGGATAAGGAATTGATTATTGATTTACAGAACAGACTTTTGAAAGAGAGTCGTAAAAAGAAACTATTATGAATATAGCAGAAGCACAAGCGTTACGATATGGCGCACAAATAGTGAAGACATATCCCGATTGGATACCAACATCTGAAAGATTGCCAGAAAGCAATACTACGGTGTTAGTAGTAGCCAATAAAGGCTCTATTTTTATGATGTATTTTGGATTAGGGAATAGCGGTGTTGATGAATGGTTTCACAACGATTGTGAGATTAGGCCTTATATGATTCCTAAATATTGGATGCCATTACCCGAATTGCCCAAAGAATAGAATATGTCAAAGCATGATAAACAAACCGCTCAATTCGGCAAGTATAAAGGCAAGCTAATTTCATGGATATTAGAAAATGACCCTGCTTACGCTGAATGGTTAGCTAAAAGGTCTAACTCCAAAACAAAATCTAAAAGAGCGGCACAGTCATTAATAGATAAATCAAAATGAGTAAACAGAGATACTACCCAATAGCAGAAACAGTACTCGCTATAGCAGGTTTATTAGCTTTAATAGCGCTACTAGACTACTTTAAAATTATTCACCTCACACATTAAAACTATGAAATATCTTAAAATTGCCAATGACGGCTTATTAGACCTTCGCCTCTTATCGTTAATGGGAGGCACAACAAAATCCAATGACGAGTTTAAGATTGGTCAATGGGGGAGCGGATTAAA
>Ga0247817_10002085_pt1 | contig 10325 bp, 8 predicted proteins | sample UWRJL212509R1_FD_178010 | JGI IMG/M metagenome (GOLD analysis project Ga0247817, IMG submission 178010) | Plant litter microbial communities from Arlington Agricultural Research Station in Wisconsin, United States - UWRJ-L212-509R-1 | ecosystem: Environmental > Terrestrial > Plant litter >... | reverse complement strand
TAGGCTGCGGAACTGCGCAAGCAAAGAAATTAAACAAAGACGATCGCTTTGTATATGTATTGATGGGCGATGGCGAACAGCAGGAAGGACAAGTTTGGGAAGCAGCAATGTATGCGCCGCACAACAAACTGGACAACTTGATCGGCTTCGTGGATTATAACGGTCAGCAGATCGATGGCCCATGCGATAAAGTATTATCATTAGGAGATCTTGAAGGTAAATACAAAGCATTCGGCTGGAACGTGATCACATGCGACGGACATGATATGGCTTGCTTAGAAGAAACGATCTTAAAAGCACAGGCTAATAGAGGATCAGGCATTCCTACAATGATCTTAATGAAAACAGAAATGGGTTACGGTGTAGATTACATGATGGGTTCACACAAGTGGCATGGTACAGCACCAAACGATGCTGAATTAGCATCTGCGTTAGGTCAACTGGAAGCAACACTTGGCGATTATTAATCCATTATTAAAGAAAGACATTACAACAATGAAAAAATATCCATTTACTGAAAAGAAAGATACACGTTCCGGCTTTGGTGACGGAATGACTGAATTAGGAAAAACAAATCCAAACGTAGTTGCACTATGTGCCGATTTAACTCCTTCATTAAAATTAAACGATTTCGAAAAACAAAATCCGGAACGTTTTTTCCAGATCGGTATTGCTGAAGCAAACATGATCAGCATGGCTGCAGGTATGACGATCGGCGGTAAAATTCCATTCACTGCAACATTTGCAAACTTCTCTACCGGCCGTGTGTATGATCAGATCAGACAATCGGTTGCGTATTCAGATAAGAACGTAAAAATCTGTGCATCACACGCAGGCTTAACACTGGGTGAAGATGGTGCAACACACCAGATCCTTGAAGATATCGGTTTGATGAAAATGCTTCCTGGCATGACAGTGATCAATCCATGTGATTACAATCAGACAAAAGCTGCTACCATTGCAATTGCAGATCACGTAGGCCCTGTGTATTTACGTTTCGGTCGCCCTGCTCTTCCTGTATTTACAGATCCAAACCAAAAGTTTGAGATCGGTAAAGCTTGGATGGTAAACGAAGGAACAGATGTAACAATCATCGCTACAGGTCACATGGTATGGGAAGCAATCCTTGCAGGACAGCAGTTGGAAGAACTTGGCATCAGTGCTGAGATCATCAACATCCACACGATCAAACCAATTGATGAAGAAGCGATATTGAAATCTGTTGGCAAAACAGGTTGTGTAGTTACAGCTGAAGAACACAACATCTTAGGTGGTTTAGGTGAAAGCGTTGCACGCGTATTAGCAAGCAACCTTCCTACTCCTATTGAGTTTGTTGCTGTTAAAGATACCTTCGGCGAAAGCGGTACACCGGATGAATTGATGGAAAAATATGGTTTGAAAGACCGCCATATTGTTGAAGCAGTTCAACGTGTGATCAAGAAAAAGAAATAAATATTATTAAGATACGAAACCTATAAGGTTTTAAAAACCTTATAGGTTTGTCCTTTATAAAAAACCGATACGTTCATACTTATCGGTTTTTTTATGAGATTAAAAGAGTAAGTGGTTGGTTGTTTAAGTGAAATTATCATTCAATATTCTATTGAAAGTACAGGCACTTAAACGTACCGAACCACGGCGTATTTTCAGTCGATCCAAAATATGCCGTGGTTCGGTACGTTTACGCAGCTTCAATTTATTTGGATAACAAAAGGTTATTTGCGTAAACTACCAACCACTTGTTAGCACATTACTATAATAAAACCATGCAACTACATTCACAACTTATAGGAACGGGCCATTATGTACCCGAACAGATCGTAACCAACAACGATCTTACTGCTTTCATGGAAACCTCAGATGCATGGATACAGGAGCGTACTGGAATTAAAGAACGTCGCTTCTTTAAAGAAGGCATTGATACCGTTTCAAATATGGGTGCAAAAGCAGCGGAGATGGCTTTAGCAAACGCAAAGATTGAAGCAAAAGAAATTGATCTGATCGTATTTGCAACATTAAGCCCGGACTATGCATTCCCGGGTGCAGGTGTATTGTTGCAGCGTGAATTAGGTATCCCGAATATTCCTGCGTTGGACATCCGTCAGCAGTGTGCAGGTTTTATCTATGCACTCTCCATTGCGGACCAGTTCATCAAAACAGGTATGTATAAAACTGTTTTGGTTGTGGGTAGTGAAATTCAATCCAACATCATGGAGCTTTCTGATCGTGGTCGCAACATGGCCGTGATCTTTGGAGACGGTGCTGGGGCGGTTGTATTAAAAGCAACAACAGAAAACAAAGGGATACTTTCAACGCATTTACATGCCGATGGTACGCATGCAGAAGAATTGATGTTAGAACATCCAGGCAGCAAAAGCAAAACGCGTGTAACCCCTGAAATGATTGAGAATGGTGCGCTGCTTCCGGTCATGAACGGACAAGGTGTATTTAAACATGCCGTACAAAAATTCCCTGCAGTGATCATGGAAGCATTAGAAGCGAATAATTTACAAACGGCAGATATCAGTTTATTGATTCCGCATCAGGCAAACCTGCGCATTGCAGAGTATGTACAGAAGCAATTGAAGTTGGAAGATCATCAGGTATTCAATAACATTCAGAAATATGGCAATACAACGGCTGCTTCTATTCCGATCGCATTGAGCGAAGCGGTACAGGAAGGCAGATTGAAATCCAGTGACTTATTATGTTTGGCTGCATTTGGCAGTGGCTTTGTTTGGGCAAGTGCGCTGGTGAGGTATTAATTTTAATGCATGGAAATCAAACATAAAATATCAAATGGTTGGGTTTATTATTCTGAATATGGAATAACAATCAAACCACTCTTTTATTGGAATACATTTTTCATTCCATGGGCGGAAATTGATTTTGTTAGTCCTATTCCTGCTGTTCATTTTGAGAATGGGGAATGGTTGACATTTGAAAAAAATAATTTAATGGCAGACAATGCTTTAAAAAGTATAAAGTTTTTCGTGTTAGATATTGTAGTAAAAGATTATCGTCAATTAAAATATGGAAACAATTTTATCGAAAAAGTACTTGGTTATTGCTTCTTCCCGATTACACAAAGTTTGATAAATGCGAACGATAAACCAGATTTAAAAAAAGCTTCTTTTTCTTATCAAATAAAGAAAAAAAGCTTGAATGTTCCACTTAGATTTCTTTTAGACTTAATACAAAATAAGAACAAATACGGTTTGTTAGGTCATTTTGATTAAATGCTCAACCTATATATTTATTTGAATAGGTTTAAAAAATATCAAAAATAGTATCTTTACACACCACAGAAGTATCCATAGTTCAAGTATGTTTATCCCATAGTTATCCCACCATTAAGCCACCTATATGTCATAGTTATCCCACCTTTATGGCATATACAAAGTACTTAGATAACCTCTACTGCATTATTAAGACTTCCCTAAAACCACTATATTTACAAATTACATAACAACAATGCATTATGGCAATTGAATGGAAAACAGTAAAAGAATTTGACGACATCACATATAAAAAATCAAATGGTGTAGCACGCATCGCATTTAACCGTCCGGATGTGCGCAATGCCTTCAGACCAAAGACAACCTCAGAGTTGTATGATGCTCTTTACGATGCCTACGAAGATGCTTCTATCGGTGTGGTATTATTATCTGCTGAAGGTCCATCGTCGAAAGATGGCATCTATTCTTTCTGCAGCGGTGGCGATCAAAAAGCCCGCGGAGCAAAAGGGTATGTAGGTGAAGATGGCAGACATCGTTTAAACATTTTAGAAGTACAGCGCTTGATCCGTTTTATGCCCAAGGTGGTTATTGCTGTGGTGCCAGGCTGGGCAGTTGGCGGCGGTCACAGCTTACACGTTGTTTGTGACCTTACACTTGCAAGCAAAGAACACGCAATCTTTAAGCAAACCGATGCAGACGTTACCAGCTTTGACGGTGGTTACGGTTCAGCGTATCTAGCTAAACTGGTTGGACAGAAAAAGGCGCGTGAGATCTTTTTCTTAGGCAGAAATTATTCAGCTCAGGAAGCCTTTGATATGGGTATGGTAAACGCTGTGATTCCGCATGATGAACTAGAAAGTACTGCCTACGAATGGGCACAGGAAATATTAGCAAAGTCTCCTACTTCGATTAAGATGTTAAAGTTTGCTATGAACTTAACAGATGATGGCATGGTAGGACAACAGATATTTGCAGGTGAAGCAACACGTCTGGCATACGGAACAGACGAAGCCAAAGAAGGCCGTAATGCATTTCTTGAAAAAAGAAAACCGGACTTCGGCGATGTTGGCTGGGGACCTTGTTAATCGAATACAAATTAGCAATACAAAAAGACCTTCAATAGATGAAACTGTTGAAGGTCTTTTTATTTAACTACTTGATACTACTGAATGGAATCTTGATTTTTTTTAATTAAATTATGTACTATGCTAATCAATCATAGCATGTGCATTGTAATCAATTATACATCTCTTTTTAAAAATGCTTATTTTCAATACCTCTCCTACTCAATTTAAAAGTCCTGATGAAATATACGGAGACTTATTTATTCGCATACAGATCGAAAAAATTTTTCCTGATGATAAAACATTTACAGACTGTACACCTAAAATTTCTTCAGAAAAAATTCTTTCAGATTATAATAAATTAAAAAACAACCCTGATTTCAACCTGAAGGATTTTGTTTATACAAACTTTCAACTACCTGATCTGAGCCATTCTCAATATACTGCTGACACGACCGTTACAATAACCAAACATATTGACAACCTATGGGAAGTATTATCACGACAAGTCACCAGCCAGGTTCCCAATTCATCACTCATTAATCTTCCTTATCCATATATCGTTCCCGGTGGACGCTTTAGAGAAATATTTTATTGGGATAGCTATTTCATTATGCTGGGTCTTCAGGAATCAAATAAATACGAAATGATCCAAAGCATGGTTGATAATTTTTCTTTTCTGATCCATACGTTTGGTTTTATACCGAATGGAAACCGAACCTATTTCCTGAGTCGTTCTCAGCCGCCTTTTTATTCTTTAATGCTGGATATCTTATCAGATAAATATCCTCTGATACTTACTAAATATTTACCGTGTCTGGAAAAGGAATATGCATTCTGGATGAAAGGTACTGAATTGTTATCTCCTGAAAATAACTGTACCGAGCGTGTGGTTCGAATGAAGGACGGAGAACTATTAAACCGTTACTGGGATGACAAAACACTTCCCAGGCCTGAAGGCTATTCCAAAGAGATTCGTTCATCAAAAGACATGTCAGCAGAAAAAGCTGCTGACATGTACCGGGAGATCCGTGCAGCCTGTGAATCCGGCTGGGACTTCAGTTCCCGCTGGCTCAAAGATGAAAAAACATTTCAAACAAGTTACATAACAGAGATCATTCCTGTAGATCTGAATTGTCTTTTATACCATCTTGAATTAACCATCAGCAAGGCTTATAAGTTAAAGAATGACTTAGAAAAAGAGAGCGAATTTTTCTCTCTTGCTGTTAAACGCAAAAATGCTATTTTAAAATACTGTTGGAGTGATCAGGATTCGTTTTTTATGGATTATGATTTTGTTCAAAGAAAAACTACACCATGTTATTCTCTTGCCGGATGTTTTCCTTTATTTTTTACTATTGCAACTCCCGCTCAGGCAAAGGATGTTGCACGAAAGGTTAAAAATGATTTTTTACAACCCGGAGGATTTCTAACGACATTAAAAACTTCTCCCTTTCAATGGGATAGCCCTAATGGCTGGGCGCCTCTGCAATGGATCACGGTTAAAGGACTTCTAAATTATAATGAAAGTGAATTGGCAGGTATAGGTGCTCAGAGATGGATGGAGATGAATGATAAAATTTACCGCAGTACAGGAAAATTACTGGAAAAATATAATGTCATAGATATGAGTATACATACCGGAGGCGGTGAATATCAGCTTCAGGATGGCTTCGGCTGGACAAACGGTGTCTATCTGAAATTATTAAGTGTTTTATAATACCAATCAAATCAGTAATATAAAATACTTTTAATATATAAATCTGCTATTTGATATTTTCAAAAACTGCAATCGGAAATTTAGTAAAGGCAGACAAGACAATTCCTTGTTGTATTGTCATTATCTCATTTGTAAAAACATTTTTCCAGATGAATGTAGACGCTTCAGGTAATTTTATTTCAATCGATTGAAGATCCTTGTCAATTCCATATTCCTCGTCAATACACAACGGTATAAGTATCAAAATAGAATTATTTCCAAGCTGGCGCATGTATGCCAATACATTTGTATTCACTTCCAAAGGAATATAATTTCCATTTAAAAAAACATCTGCATATTTTTTGCGAAGCAAAAGCATCTTTCTCGTCACATACAACTGTTCTGTACCTTCGTCTCGATATGTTTTCAAATATTCAAACAAACTTTCCGGTTCTTTTTCTTTTTCTATAATCTTATTTAGAAGCCTTTTGCGGCAATCATAATCTATATACCTGCGGTTATCCGGGTCTACATAACTCAAGTCACTTAATTCACAGCCCTGATAAAAATCAGGAATACCTGGCGCTGTAGTTTTTAGTACGATCTGTGCAATAGCAATTATAGCAGCACAATCTATCACCTTTTCCAATAAAGGAATGAAGGTTGTTAAAAAAGTGCTATCCGTTTTTATTATAGATTCAACAAACTGCAGACAAGCTTCTTCATACTCAGTATCGGGAGTATCATAATTTGTTTCGGTCTTTGCTTCCCGCAATGCTTTTCTCAGAAATTGTTTGCTTCGTTCTATAAAGACTTCATCTGCAATCAACATTTCAGGATAACTTCCCAAAAGCGATTGATAGATAAAATATTCATCATTTAAAGAAGGTGCTGATCGTCCTTTAACCTGCTGCACATATATTTTATTTTCGTCGTGCCACTTTGGTACCAATGACATCCATTTCTTGTGGAGATGAGACAAGGCATTGATTCGTGCACGTGCATTTTCACCTCTTTTAGTATCATGTGTAGAAGTAGTATTTAACGAAAAACGGCTTTGCTTTTGACGTGTATACATCTTCTTGTGAAATTGATCTATAGTAAAAGCCAATGGTGAAGGAGCATCTCCTACCTCATTGTGCGAGATCAAAGGATTATAAATATAAAAGGTTGTATCCTCAACACCTTTCGCTGATAAAGGTCCGGTGAATTGCATAAGCCGTTTAATAAAGCTTAGTTTCCTCGCAGCTATTTGAGTATCCGTTTCTTCAAAAAGGCTTTTTATAAAAACGAATTCTTTTTCCAGATCAGGAGCTTTTTGTGATGCCCGATCAAAAGCCAGTTGCAGTATCTTCATTTCAACATCAGGCAACGGAAACTGATCCGGATAAATTCTATATACAGGAAATGCAGCCATGAAAACTCCTAAGGCGTCTTTCAGTAATGCATGATCTATTCCTTCATCGATTAAAAATAATTTATCCAATAAAGTCATCAGGTTATCAAGCTCTCCCAGCATATATCTATACAGAAATGTATGTTTTTTATCATATACGATCGTTTCATACGTTTCATGTAAACCGGTAAAATCTTTATAAAATGTGATCAGTTTGTCACTTCCTTCTTTATCCGTTAAAATCCTATTGGTAAAAGCAAGAAATTCGTAACCGGTTGTACCTTCAATACACCAGTTTTCAGGGAGCTCTTCGTTTCCATCAAGAATTTTTTCAACGATGATATAACATTCTTCACCGGTTTCTTTACGCAAGCGTTGGATGTATTGCAACGGATCATACAAACCATCTATGTGATCCAGCCTGAATCCATGTACAAGATTTTTCTTATATAATGATAACAGCAATTGATGATAATCGTTGAATACAAACTCGTCTTCAACCCGCAGACAGATCAGATTGTTGATTGTAAAAAACCTTCTATAATTCATGATAGAATCAGCTGTTTTATATGAAACAAACTGATACGGTTGCCTTTCCAAAATATCTGCTACCAGCTGAGAATCTCTATTGATTGCATCTGCAAATTTTTCTAACGCTTTTCTATCTTCAATAGAAAGCTCTTCTGAAAATGTATTTTTTTCTGAAATCCATTCTGACAAACCTTTACCATTTGAAGATTCAATTAAAGCCTCTATTTTATTGATCAAATTTCCAGATAAACTCTGTTGATGCATAAGTGGCATTATAGCTGCAAAGGCAGTAACTGAAAGTGGGTATTGCTGTTCACCATAAAGAAATACCTTAAATCCATGATCCGTAAAACTTAGCTTTACCTGTTGATTTTTAATACATGTATTTAAATCATCCCCTAAGATCGGAACCAATATTTTTCCCGGAGCCTGAGAATGATTCCAATTGATATCAAAATAAGTATAATAAGGCGATATCATTCCACGTTCCAGAACATCCATCAATTTTGAGTTATCTGTAGAAAAGGCCATGTGATTGGGAACAATATCCTGAATCCAATTCATGTTTTTTTTCTTTAATGTCTCTGCTAATTGTTCCAGTTCTTCATATGTCCCAATCTGTGGATTCAAAATCCCCGAATCTGTGACATCATACCCATGCGAACTATCTTTTACAGCAGAAGTGATTGGTGATGCATACACAGTGGTGATACCAAGCGTTTCCAAATAATCAATAATTGATGCTAGTTCTTTAAATGTAAAAGAACTATTAAGCTGAATTCGATACGTTGATATTGGATAGTTCATATAGATATAATGCATCTAGGCCTATGATCGGGCATCTAATACTGTTACCAGATTATATTCAAAATGTTTATAATGTATTTATTCAAATGTTAACGGATCATACATACCGAAGCAGCATATAGATAATAATGAAAACAATGATGGTACCGAGACATCCGCCGCCTAATTTTTTGGCACCATAACCTGCTATAATTGTTCTGAAAAAGTTATTCATAAGTGATATGTTTAATTTATACATGATTTATAGTACAAAAATTCTCATAATCACATTCTGATATGTTACGTTTATTTCAGTATAAATTACACAATTGTAATATTGGTAAAAAAAATCAACACAGTACGTTTACTGCTTAGGAAGGACTTCCTGAAATTAATTGGTATCAATTTATTTTTTCACTTCAATCACAAACTCATTATCCGATTGTGTATTTACAGTGGTATAGTCTTCACAATCTTTACCTTCCGGACCAACAGGGCAATGTGCTATTTTTATCGTATCATAACCTACTGCTATTGCTTTAAACCTATATGTTACAATCCCTCCACAACCATCACATTTTAATATTGAACGTATTCCAGGTTCATAGCTTTCATCTAACTTTTGTACGATTTTGAATTCACTTTCATTAAGCCAGCAATTAACGATACCTGTTGAACCATTTTCATGAAGCTTTATTGTAAACGTTTCGCCAACACTACATTCAAATCTATCAGTATCACCTATTTCATAATAATCGAAATAGTTAAAATAAAAAAAGGATGCGATACCTATGAATAAGACCGATAAAATAATATAGAATGATTTTTTCCCCATGATTAATATTAAATATGTTGTGATGTTTTGTATTCAAAACTATTAATACAATTATTTCAAAGTACCGATTTTAAATAATATCAACACCTCAAATATACACAGCACAAATGTGGATCTTCTCTTGCTCATAAATAAGGATCAGGAACTTTCTCTATGTTTTGTTCCTTGTGTTGATGCTGATAAACTGTTTCTTTTGTTCCCCACAGTGTGTGCTTTAATAAGCCAATCAATTTAAAATCCGCTTTATGATGAACTAAAATCTCCTAAAAATATTCAAAAGCAAACGCAATAACCTAACTGTTCTAATACACCAGATATTTTGAGATCTCTAAAAATTCCCTATAAAATAAAAAAGAGTCTCAAGTAAACCTGAAACTCTTCAAACAGTCGGGGTGGCAAGATTCGAACTTGCGACCTCCTGGTCCCAAACCAGGCGCGATGACCGGACTACGCTACACCCCGAACTCAATCAAAACACTGCATTAAAAAAGGAACGTTTTTATCCGCTCCTTAACTATCTGTGATCCCGAAGCGATTCGAACGCTTGACCTACTGCTTAGAAGGCAGTTGCTCTATCCAGCTGAGCTACGGGATCAATATTTTTAACTCAACTTCTCAGCTGAACTACAAGATCAATATTCTACAATACTGACTTTATTACTGAAAAAAAAAGTTTCAAGTAAACCTGAAACTTTTGTTAAAGTAAAAGTCGGGGTGGCAAGATTCGAACTTGCGACCTCCTGGTCCCAAACCAGGCGCGATGACCGGACTACGC
>Ga0247817_10002084_pt1 | contig 10330 bp, 8 predicted proteins | sample UWRJL212509R1_FD_178010 | JGI IMG/M metagenome (GOLD analysis project Ga0247817, IMG submission 178010) | Plant litter microbial communities from Arlington Agricultural Research Station in Wisconsin, United States - UWRJ-L212-509R-1 | ecosystem: Environmental > Terrestrial > Plant litter >... | reverse complement strand
ATACAACGCTTTCCCGTTTATTATTATATCGCTATATTCAAAACATTAAATAAAAGGCAGCGTTAGCGCATTAGTTTAAAAACAGAATATGATATCAAAAAATACAATTGCCCCTTTTTATGAACGTTTAGCCTTGATACTGATAGGCTTTGCAGTGTTAGGGTATCTTATTGTAGCCGGAAAAGAATTGCTTGACCCCTTGATGTTCGGTTTTTTGTTTGCCGTATTGTTGTTACCGGTAGCTAACTTTTTTGAACGCAAATGGCGCATGCCGCGTTCCATATCATCGTTTTTATCGGTTATGCTGCTGGTGGGGCTGGTTACATCCATAATTTATTTGGTGGGGGCGCAGATATCGCGTTTAATGTCAGACTGGCCCATGCTTAAAAATCAGCTTACGCAATCAGTTACTGAAATGTCTCATTGGCTGCAGGGTCGTTTCAACCTTAACCTGGAGAGCCAAAAAACTTTGGTTGACGATACAGCAAAAAAAATCCTCTCGTCTGGCAGTCAGGTTATAACTACAACTTTTGGCGCGGTATCATCATTAGTGTTATTCTATATTTTTATAATGATCTTCACGTTCTTTATACTCTTTTACCGTCGGCTGTTGTACCGGTTTGTACTGAAAGTATTTAAAGGCGACCATGAGCCTATCGTAAACGATATTACTCAAAACATTCAAAGCATTCTGCGCCAGTATATTCTGGGTTTATTATTTGAAATGATAATAGTAGCTATCATAGCGTGTACTGCTTTTTGGATGATAGGCATTAAATACGCCGTGCTATTGGGCCTGATAGTAGGCCTCTTTAACATAATCCCCTACTTGGGTATATTTACGGCGCTTATTTTTAGCGTGCTGATAACATTTGCCACCGGGCCGGTAACTAATACCGTAGCCGTAGCGGTGAGTATAATAATTATACACGCCGTTGACGCCAATGTATTGCTCCCTACAGTTGTTGGCTCTAAAGTGCGTCTGAATGCCTTGATAACGTTTTTAGGTATCATTCTGGGCGAGATGCTATGGGGCCTATCAGGCATGTTTCTTTCCATCCCGGTTATAGCCATTTTGAAAATTATATTTGACAGGATAGAAAGCACAAAACCCTGGGGCTACCTGCTAGGCGGCGATTATGAGGTTAAACCTGCCGCTAAAAAAAGAATGAAGACGGAGTGAGTGATGGTTGACTAGTTGGCTAGAGATTAGAGGATTAGAGACTGGTGGATTAGTTTTATTGAACTTACTTGACCACTCAGTACTAAGCTAATTGAGTAATCAACGTTAAGTTGGTGTAATCAATTAATGTTTAATTTTCTGCTCTTGAATAAACTAATCTCTAGTCAACTAATCTCCGATCAACTAGTCTCTAATCACTAATCACTATCTTCGCTACATGAAGTACCTGCGTTTGCTATTATTTCCATTCTCGTTGATCTATGGGCTTGTTGTAATAGCGCGTAACTGGTTTTATGATGCAGGACTATTTACAAGCACGGAGTTTGATTTGCCTGTTATTGCGGTGGGTAACCTGGAGGTAGGCGGTGCCGGCAAAAGCCCCATGACAGAATACCTGATACGTTTGTTAAAAAACGACTACAAATTAGCCACACTTAGTCGCGGTTATGGCAGGGACACGAAAGGTTTTTTGATTGCCAGCAACAACACTACCGCCACGCATATTGGCGATGAACCGGCACAGTTTAAACACAAGTTCCCGGAGGTTACAGTGGCCGTTTGCGAGAAACGTGTGGTGGGGATTGAACAGTTAAGGGGTGGCAATGACCTCATCATTCTGGATGATGCCTACCAGCACAGAGCCGTAAAACCCGGCTTAAGCATCCTGTTATTTGATTATAAAGCCGTTACCCACCCCCAGTTTTTATTACCTGCCGGAAATTTGCGCGAACCATTTAGCGGGCGCTGGCGCGCGGATGTGATCGTTATTAGCAAGTGTCCGGGTGATGTAACTGAGGCTAATCAGGAAAAGATCGCTGACAAAATAGCGCTCCTGCCCTATCAGCAATTGTACTTTACCGCGATAAGCTATTTGCCTTTGCATGATATGGTCGGACAACTGGCTAACGAAATTATTGATGCGGAAACAACGGTCTTTTTGCTTACGGGTATAGCTAATCCTGTGCCTTTGGTCGATCATATAAAAACCCGGACTTTAAATATAGCGCATCATAATTATCCCGATCATCACAGCTTTAGCTTAAAAAATATCATTAAACTTGCCGAAGATTTTAACGCGTGCAAATCACAAAAAAAACTCATCATCACAACAGAAAAGGATGCGCAGCGTTTAGGATTGCATGAACTAAAAGAAATATTGAATAAGCTGCCGGTGTACGTACAGCCCATAGGCATTAATTTTTTACACCATCAGCAAAATTTTGATCAAACAGTTTTAAACTATGTTAGAGAACATATATCACACAGTTAGTTATATAAAAAATCGCATTGGCGATTTTCAGCCCGAAGTTGGTATAATATTAGGCACCGGCTTGGGTGGCCTGGTTAACGAAATTGAGGTTGAAAAGCAGCTGATGTATTCCAACATTCCTGATTTTCCTATCTCAACACTTGAATTTCACTCGGGTAAGTTGATATTCGGCAAATTGGCAGGCATCAACGTTGTGGCTATGCAAGGCAGGCTTCACTATTATGAAGGTTACAGCATGCAGGAAATTACCTTCCCGGTTAGGGTAATGAAAATGCTTGGCATAAGCACGCTGTTTGTATCAAACGCCAGCGGCTCATTAAATCCCGACTTTAAAAAAGGCGAACTGATGGTGATTGCAGATCATATCAATCTGCAACCAGAAAACCCATTGGCCGGTAGAAACAACGAGGAATTAGGCCCGCGTTTCCCGGATATGAGCGAACCTTACAAACGTACATTAATAACTAAGGCGCTTGAAATTGCTAAACAAAACAACATTACCTGCCATAAAGGTGTATATGTTGCCGTACCCGGGCCAAACCTTGAAACTAAAGCCGAATACCGCTACCTGCGCATTATTGGCGGCGATGCTGTAGGCATGAGCACTGTACCCGAAGTAATTGTTGCAAAGCACATGAGCTTGCCTGTTTTTGCAATTTCAGTACTTACAGATGAGGGCTTTGGCGACGAGCTTGTACCAGTGTCGCTTGACGAGATCATAGCTATTGCGCAAACCGCCGAGCCAAACATGACGTTGATTTTAAAAGAACTGATAGCAAGTTTAAATGCCTGATAAATTTAAGCTCCTTTTATTTTTATTTATTTGCCTTTGGGCTACCACTGTTGTTGGGCAAAGTATACCATACAACAATGGCGGCTACAACAATGGTAGTAATAACAACGGTGGCTATAATAACAACGGCAATTACAATAACGACCCGCGTTACCAAAACAACTACAACGATACCATCCGAAACCGCAGCAAAGCGTTAACGTCAGATCAGATGATAGACACGCTGCGCAAGCGCGAAAGGCAGCGTATGGATTCTGTTATATTTAACACGCGTTTTATTAAAATCACCAATGAGACATTGCTGCGCGATAGTACACAGCTGTTTCCGCTTGATACCTCGCTTGTTGATTTTGAGAACTATAACCCGCTTTTTTATGCGCGCAATCCAAAAATAAGTTTAGATGGTACAATGGGCCGTGCGGCTCGCCCTTTATTATTTGAGCCACGCAAAACAATTGGCTTTGATGTAGGCTTACACGGGCTTGATCCGTGGCAGTTTACTACTGATGATGTTTACTATTTTAATGCCAGGGTGCCCTACACTCTTTTAACAATGGCTACAAGCGGCTCGCAGGAACAGCATTTTAAAGCCTTCCACACACAAAATATAAAACCTAACTGGAATGTAGGCTTCAGTTTAAACTTTCTGGGTTCAACCGGAACCTACGCCAATACCAGAATTTTAGGACAAAACGTGAGCAATTTAACCGGCAATGTTTTTAGCTGGTACGAATCAAAAAGCAAGCGGTATAATTTATTAACCACTTTAATTTTCAACAATCTTAAATCGCCCGAAACGGGGTCAGTATTGAACGATTCGCTTTTTACCAGCGTACGCGGATCATTCGACAAGAATACAGAGCGTGTACGCCTGCCGCAATCTTTCGCCAACTGGAAGGAAACCACGCTGCATATTAAGCAGTTTTATTACGTGGGCCGTATTGATACCACTTTGGTTAAAAATAAAAGCAGCGCCAATATTTTACCTACGCAACGCTTCTCGCATACTTTAAACATTAGTCAGAAAAAGTATATCTACCAACAGGCTGATCAGGATGTTTATCATGTATTTCCTGATTATTATTTCAGTTCAAACCGTACTAAAGATTCACTAACGGTAAACGATATTCAAAACGAGTTTTCGTACAGTTTTTACCTGCGGGGCAAATCAAGCCAGTTTGTAAAGAATGAATTTAAGCTGGATATTGGCCTTACGCATGATCTGTATAACTACAACCAATACGTAGTTGATACTACCTTAAATGAATCCGGCGTAAAAGTGGTGGTGCCTCAAAAGCAGCAACAGGCCAATTTTCAAAACATCACCCTTAACGGTAAGGCCAGCTATAGATTAAGCGACAGAATAAATCTGCAGGCATCAGTTAATCAAATAGTTGTTGGGCGCAATTTTGGTGACTTCTTATATGATGCCAAATTGCTCTTATCTGGCAGCGACAAAGCCGGCAGAATTATATTAAATGCGTACCAGCAAAGCAGTTCGCCATCGCTGGTGGCAACCAATTGGATAAGTAATCATTACATATTTAACAACAAGTTTGCCAATCAGAAGACAACAGCCTTGTCATTCAATTATATTAACGATGCTTTAAAATTTGATTTTAAAGCCGAGTATTTTTTATTGAATGATTACCTGTATTATGAATCATCGCCGGGTGGAACAGATGCGCACCCAGTACAGCTCTCTACCCCAATAAACCTGCTTAAAATAAGCATAGGCAAAAACCTGGAGTTTGGCAACTGGCACTTTGATAACTTTGTGGTTTACGAGAAAACAGATTATCAAAAAACACTGCGTATACCCGAAGTTTACACTTACAGCAGCTTATATTTTAATTCGTTTTTGTTTAAGGTGCTACGTACGTCAACAGGTTTAACCGTGCGTTACAATACGCCTTATTCGGCGCCATCATACGCGGTTGGCTTAGGGCAGTTTTATAATGGGCCAGATGTGCAGTTCTCCTCCTACCCTTTTGCCAGCGTATTTTTGAAGGCCAACATTAAAAATACGGATCTGTTGGTGATGTATGATTATGCCAACCAAGGCCTATTCAGCAAAGGCTATTACACCGTTAACCGCTATCCGCAGTTATCAAGCATGTTGAAGTTTGGGGTGAGATGGAATTTTTATCAGTAAGATTGCTTTACTTACAATAACGCTCTATTGCGTCAAATATCATATCAACAGTATCACCTAACTCAACGCTCTTAGCCAAATCAGCACATATTTTACTTTTGTCTTCCAAAGGAATTTCTACCTTATCCTTTGCCGCCACTATGGTAACTTGTGATGTCTTTGATAGTGTTCTACCATCTTTAAACTCGTATTTTCTTATTCTTGAAAATGCCCTGTTGGCAAGGGCTTCCATGTAAAGGGGTTCTAATTGTATGGCTTTATCAAAATCAGCTATAGCGTTGTCAAAATCCAGATCGTTTAATTTCGCCGTTCCTCTGTAAAAATAAGTGTCGGCATACTTACTATTCAAAAGAATAGCATCATTTAGTTTTTTTATCGCACCCTTATAATCTTCATTTTTCAGCAATTCAATCGACTTGTCTTGCAAAGAATAAAATTTCTCTTCTTCTTTTGATACTACTGCCTTTAAGTTTACAAAATTTATTTGCCTCTTGATTTCTCCAGTCGAGTAAAAATCTTGCCATAAACCATCATCCAATCCTTTCTTAAAGGTCCCCTTCTGTTTAATAGCTCCGTTAATAAAGTACTCCTCTGAATAACCATCAGCAATTCCGTTTACGTAATTTCTAAAAAAGCTTTTATTGCCATTTAGATAATAAGTAGTTCTAACCCCATCAACAACACCTTCGTTAAAGGTTCCATCCCCTTCTTTTTTTCCATTATAGAAATAATCAATAAAACGGCCTGTGTAAGGCGTATTAGCACCTTTCAAATACCAGACACCTTTTTTCTGTTCCATTATTTTAGTAGAGGGGATTCTCCTGATATCAACAGGTCTTTTGGCGTACTCTTTAGTTATAACAAATATTAATTTATCTAAATTAGAATAGCCGCGCATTTTAATGCTATCGGGATTGGTGATAACTGTTACGTGATCGATATCTTCATTTTGGAGGGTGCCCTCACTTTTGTCCGGCTCATCTATAACAGGGATGCTATCAACAATGAACATTACTTTTTCCTGCTTTTGATTATTCTGACAAAAGGCGCATAAAGAAAAAAAGACTGAGGATATTACGAGAAAAATAAATTTCATGATCAAGGATAAGTCCTTAAAAATATCACTTTAATCAAAAGAAACAAACATTCAGGTTTAAAGAAATCAGGTTTTCTGTTTCTTCTTCTTAGCCGCCGGGAATAATACATTATTCAATATCAAACGGTAACCAGGAGAGTTAGGGTGCAGTTTAAGATCAGTTTGAGGCGAACCCGGCGAATGTTGATAATCTTCCGGGTCATGTCCGCCATAAAAGGTCCATTGGCCTTTACCGTACTCGCCATGAATGTAACGTGCTTCGCCTTCGGTTTTAAGTTCGCCCATTACGGTAACGCCGGGTTTTAGCAGGTCTTTATCAAAAGCTGTAGCCAGGCCAATAAAACCCTTTAAAACACGCTCATGGTCTTGTGTCAGCATGCTGGGCACAATATCCCATTTGGCAGAGAAATCAAACAGGGTAAAAAAATCATTCTGCATGGGTACCCTACCCAGGGTACGTGTATCTATATTGCTAAATTTACGTGCCCGCGGACCTAACTGCAAGGTGAAGTTCTGGAACGCGAAGGTTTGCGAAAAATCTAGTTTTTGCTGGGCATTATCATCAATCGGGTCACCATCATATTCGCTATCTACAATATCAGTATTATGCGCAGCCAGTGCAATGTCAAAGCTATCCGCGCCAGAGCACATGGCAAATAAAAAGCCTCCCCCGGCAGTAAAATCCCGTATTTTTTCGGCAACTGCCAGTTTCATTTTTGACACTTTGGAATAGCCAAATTTCTTGGCTACCGCCTCTTGCATCTGGCGGTTACGTAAATTCCATTCGTAGTTGCCAAAGCCGTTGCCAAACTTGCTAAACTGCCCTGTAAAGTCTTCGTGGTGCAGGTGGAGCCAATCGTATTTAGGCAGATCGCCGCTTAAAACGCCGTCATCATAAATATAATCAAATGGTATCTCAGCGTACTTAAGCACCAAGTCAACAGCATCCTCTAAAGGCCCTTTATCTTTCGGCGAGTACACTGCTATGCGTGGGGCTTTCTGCAGTTTAACCACATCCATGTTTACAGATGGATCATTTATGGTAGCCATAATTGTGCTTACGCTGGCGTCGCTTATCACCTCGTAGCTTACACCGCGTATCTTGCATTCATCTTCTAAACCTTTGCTGTATTCAAACAAAAAACTACCTGCACGGTAGTTAAGCAACCACTGCACTTCCTTATCGGCTTTTAAAACCCAATACGCAATGCCGTAGGCTTTAAGGTGCTCTTTTTGCGCCTCATCCATTGGTAATAAAATAGAATTGGCCTTGCTGATAAATGGTAAAAGCAGTAAGGTAAAAATCAAAAACTTCCTGATCCGCTTCATGTAATTGGTTATTGAATTCAGCAGTGTTGCAATAACAAATATAACAAACAATATATGAAGCTGTTAGGGCAACAAAAGTTTTACAAAGCTATTCGGCGGTATCTACGTCAATACCTATCTGTTTAAGCAGCAGGCTGGCGTTAAAAGTTTTGCACTCGCCATGCTTCAATTTGTAGTCAAAAAGCATTTGGCCGTTGCTTATTTGTATATCAAAATAATAGTTTCTAACGTAGGCAGGATACTTGTCTTCTAACCTGGCAATCTGCAGATCATGCGTAGCAACCATCCCTACGCCTTTCTTTTTAATTAGTTGCTCAATCACCGCTTTTGAGCCCAGGTATTTATCTACCGAGTTTGTTCCTCGCAGCATCTCGTCAATCAAAAAGAAAACCTTTGGCTCGTTCTCAACAGCAGCTAACAGCATCTGTAAACGGTCCAATTCGGCTTTAAAGGTTGAGGTACTTTCGTTAAGTGAATCTTTGATACGCATATAACTCACCAACGTAATTACCGATACCTGCATACATTGCGCGCATACCGGCGCACCGCTAAGTGCCAACACGCTGTTAATACCAACGGTACGCAAAAAAGTACTTTTGCCGGCCATATTTGAGCCGGTAATAATATCAACCTTAAACGTGTCGGTTAATTCGTAATCATTCTCTACACGCCCTGATGGCTTAATAAGCGGATGAGCCAACGCCTTACCGGTTACTGTGTAACCATCACCCTGTGCAATTTGCGGTATAGCCCAATCGGGGTAATTGATGCGCACACCAGCAATGCTATATAGGGCCTCAAATTCGGCTATTACATCAAATGCTTCTTCCAGATCATGGTAATTATCGCGCTTCCATTGTTCAATAGCTATAACCTGTTTAAGCGCCCATAAAAAGAAAATATTGAGTATAAAGTTCACTATCATTACCAGGTTGTAACCCAGCTTGTGGATATACTGCGCTAACTCTGCTATATTTTTTGATGTTTGTTTATTAATGATGCGCCCCGCCAGGTCCTTTGTTAATGTCGACTCCCATTTCTCCGTCTCAATTTTATTAAAGGCGATAGCATAGGCAGCTAAAACATCGCTTATCTTATCAGCAATAAAAGACGACTTAACAATATAACTGCCTTTTGATGCTACAATACTAAGATTGGCAACCACCAAAACAAGCGTTATCAACTTAAAAATCGGAAGAAAAAAAGCGCCTGCAATTGCCGCAGTTAACAATATCGGTGCTATTGTAATGTACTTTGATAAGGCTTTCTCTCCTGGAATATTCAGCGGACTTTTTAGATAGTTGAACAGCTGCTGAAAGCGGTTGAACTCTGTACCATTGGCAAACAACAGTAAAGTTTGCAATTCCGGTTTCCATTGTCCCTTACCGGCAATTTCGCCTGCCGCTTGCTGGCGTAGAAGAATAACATCGCGTGTGGCGGGTGCGCTTAGCCATTCAGCCAGCTTATTATTGCCTAAAGAGGTTGCTGCTCTATTGATAAGGTTAAACAAAGATGCCTTACCAAAAATATCCAGATCAGATGTATAAAAATGCTTTTCGTTACTGTATTGCGCGCCATTGCTGTAAAGGTTAACCCCTTGTTGCATGCTGGTTATTTCGTTGGTATTAACACGTTCCAGATCAGTAAAATATTTTCTTTTTTGCTCGTAGATGCTTTGGTTCTTCACCAGCCAGGCAAAACACAAAAGCAGTATTATAAAACATAGCGCTATGATAGAAAAGCTATCTAACTGTATACCTAGATACACAGAGAAAGCCATCATAAAAAAAACACCTAAACGCAATAACGAGTATTTATCGGCCAATTTTTTATAGCGATAGGCCTCTGCGGCAGCGGCAGTGGCGTGGCTTTGGTAATTGTTTATTATGTTGTCCATAAATTTGAGGCTAAATAAGCACTTATATTTTAATTTAGCGCTATGAAGATCACATTCCTTGTTATAGGTAAAACAGAGGACAATTATCTAAAAGAAGGTATTGATAAGTACGTTAAGCGCCTTAAACACTACACAAAACTGGAAGTGGTTGAGTTGCCAGAGTTAAAAAACACCAAAGCTTTAACGCAGGATCAACAAAAAACAAAGGAAGCCGAGCTTCTGTTAAAAAAAATAAACGTTACAGATTACGTGATACTGTTGGATGAGCGCGGCGCCGAATTATCCTCAAAACAGTTTGCAACTTACTTAGAAAAAAGAGGGCACTCAGCGGCTGATCTGATTTTTATTGTTGGCGGCCCCTACGGTTTTGATCAATCTGTTTACAGTAGAGCGAATGATAAACTCTCCTTATCCCGCATGACATTCTCGCACCAAATGATAAGGCTATTTTTTACAGAGCAGCTATACAGGGCGTTCACCATTTTAAAAGGCGAGCCCTATCATCACGAGTAAAGACTTATTGCTTATTGATCTCGGTCCAAAGCAGGTCCTTCAGCTGATCGATATTTTTTTGCGCTACAGATGATATAAATACGGATGGGATACC
>Ga0247817_10002083_pt1 | contig 10334 bp, 12 predicted proteins | sample UWRJL212509R1_FD_178010 | JGI IMG/M metagenome (GOLD analysis project Ga0247817, IMG submission 178010) | Plant litter microbial communities from Arlington Agricultural Research Station in Wisconsin, United States - UWRJ-L212-509R-1 | ecosystem: Environmental > Terrestrial > Plant litter >... | reverse complement strand
TCGCCAACCGACGTCGTGTTATTGCTGGTCTTTCGACTCAAGCAGCGGCCTTCCGCCTGGTTGATGTGATTGCTCCACAACTTGCTGGTCGCACAAGCGGTCACGTACGTGTGGAACGCACTCGCATTCGTATCGGTGACGGTACGCAAATGGCAACGATCGCTTTTGTTGATGAAATTAGCGAAACACCTAAGGTTGCTGCTCCTGCCGTGAAAGCAGAAGCTAAGCCAGCTGCGAAAGCCGCTGCAAAGCCTAAGGCCGCTACAAAGGAGACAAAATAATGGTTAATGCTAAAACTTTTAGCCAACGAACCGAAGATGTGAGCCGCGAATGGTACATCATCGACGCTTCTGAAGCGCCTATGGGCCGTGTGGCTACTCAGATCGCTAACTTACTGATTGGTAAATCTAAGCCAACCTACACCCCTCATGTTGATAACGGTGACTACGTCGTTGTTATCAATGCAGGTAACACTGTCGTGACCGGTGACAAAGAAATTGGTAAAGTATACTACCGTCACAGTGGATTCCCTGGTGGAATTAAAGAATCAACCGTTAAGGAAGTGCGCGCAAGGGCTCCTGAACGTTTGATCGAAGCTGCAGTTAAGGGAATGATTCCTCGCAACAAGCTTGCTGCTGGACGACTTGCTCGTCTTCGCGTGTTTGCCGGTGCGGAACACACCCACACTGCACAAACTCCAAAGAAAGTAGAGGTTAAGTAATTATGGCAACTGGAACCTATTTCTATGGCCTAGGACGACGCAAGAGCGCCACTGCTCGTGCACGTTTATACAAGGGTAAAGGCACAATGACCATCAATGATAAGACTGCTGCTGAATATCTTTCAGATAACAAATCACAGCTTGCCGAAATCACTGATCCATTGGCACTTGTAAACAAGCAAAGCGACTACGACGTGACGATTCGCGTTCAAGGTGGTGGTGTTGCTGGGCAAGTTGATGCAATCAAGCTCGCAATTGCGAAAGCTTTGACAACTGCTCACGCCGACCTTCGTCCGGTGCTTAAAAAAGCCGAACTATTGAAGCGTGATTCTCGTGAGAAAGAACGCAAGAAGTACGGACTCCGTTCTGCACGTAAGCGCGAACAATTCTCGAAGCGTTAAACCTTCAGCAACAAAGACCGCCTTTACCGGCGGTTTTTTTGTTTTTCAAGAAAAGGAAACAACCAGTAAATAAGCTTGCCATAGGTTTTTATGATGTAAATCTCTGCTTGAATAAAGGCCCTTCGGCGGTTGTACATACGGACTGCTATATCGTCATGCGTTCGACTGATAAGCCGAGGATCAAATATATTAGTAAGGCCTAAGGTCTTTGCAGTATAGGCGAGAGGGAGAATATCATCCTCGCGGATGTGCTCATCAAACCCACCGAGTAGCGCAAATGTATCTGATCGTATGACAAGGTTCGCCTCACAAGCCCAAAAAATATGGCGGCGCCGGGGTTTTACGTGAGGGTTTGGCCAAGATCTAAAGATAGTATATATACCAGAGAAATTGCGCGTACCTCTGGAGTGAGATTCAATTCGTGATATAAAACTTAGGAAAACAGCGTTCAAGGTGTTGGGAAGAGATCTTTTTGGGCCATAATTCCAAAGTGATTGCAGCCCGGTTTTATCAATCACGAGTCCGGAGACAAACCCGACAGTATCATCAATACCAAGCTCTCTAATGATGCTCGCATTGTTTTCGGAGACCACAGATACATCGGCGTCAATGAAATGAATTAAAGTAGGAGCACTTAGCTCTGCAAGAATGAGGTTTCTCGCTGCTCCAGAACCTTTGTTCTTGGTTGATTTAATAAAGCTGATATTTTTGCCAAAACTTTTGACAACCGCTTCGCTATCATCCGTCGAGGCATCGTCCAGCACATAAATATGATCATAATCTTGCTTCAAAAGCTGCGGAAGTAGCCTCTTCAGGCCTTTGGCCATATTGTAGTTGGGGATGGCCGCGATGACGGGAAGTCTTGTAGACATATTATTTTTTAGTATACTACAACTATGAGCACACAAATCACAGCACGCTTTTGGTTTTACCACGTCACTCGTGACGGTTTGCTCTGTGTTTTGAAGTAAGACTTAAGAATATCGAGGAAATCGTCACACTTGTGGCGATTTTTTAATTAACAAAACCAAAGGAGAATGCTATGGAAGGCATCAAAAAAGCACCTGTTCCAGAGATCACAGAGACTCTAGAGCAAGTTGTCGCGAGCTCAGCGCCGATAGAGCAACCGAAGAAAATAGGAGGCGAGGTACTGAATCAAGCCGAACTTTCTAACCGTCAAAACACAACAGCGTCAAACACAAAATGGAGATCAACCTACTTCGGGCACTAAAAAATCAAAGAAGTTTATTAAAGTTGTCGTAAAAACAAGAGACGAGCTGGCAATGCAGATCGTCGTAGCAATAATCGTAAAATTCTTGATTACTATCCTACAAATGTTCATGCATTAACAAAGTAAGTTATAATAGGAACAACTATGAGTAACCCCGTTATCTTAACTGGCCTACGGGCAAATAATAATCTGACAGTCGGTAACTATTTTGGCGCTATGTTGCCTATTATTGATATGGCCAAGAATCGTTCGGCTGAGTATCAGGTGAACATGTTTATTCCTGATCTTCATAGCTTTACGACGCCAATCGATCACGCTGAATTGCATGACAATATTATTCAGACAGCGATGCTTTTTGCCGCTGCCGGGTTACCACTTGATAATCCAAATATTTATATCTACCGCCAAAGCTATATTTCGGCCCATAGCGAGCTGACTTGGATTCTTGATTGCTTTACGGGTACTGGTGAAATGGCCCGCATGACACAGTTTAAAGATAAGTCTGAAGGTGTGGGTGATCGCGTGAGCATGGGGCTCTACAACTATCCAGTTCTCATGGCGGCCGACATTCTTCTCTACGGCGCATCATACGTTCCGGTTGGGGACGATCAAACACAGCACCTGGAATTCACCCGTGACATTGGTGAACGCCTTAATGCTCGTTTTGAAAACATATTTACGATTCCAAAACCTGTGAAAGAACAGCACGCCTTCTTTGGTAAAGACCAAGGCCTTCGGATTAAAGATCTTCAAGATCCTGCAAAGAAGATGAGCAAAAGTGATGATTCTGTTAAGGGTGTTATTTTCTTGAATGACACGCCAGAAGAAGCAGCTCAGAAAATCATGAGTGCCGCAACTGACGACAAAGCTGAAATTCACTACGACCGCGAGAATCAACCGGGAATTAGTAACCTGCTTGAGATCCTCGCCCTGCTTCGATCAGCAGAACTAAAGGATGTGATTGCGGAATTCGAAGGCCAAAGCCGCTACGGCGACTTTAAAGCGATTGTAGCGGAAGAAATGAAGCGATTCTTAACTGATTTCCAAACGAAGCTGGCGAATGTTGATGCCCAGGCGGTTATGACGAAGCTTGCTCAATCAGAACGAGACCTGACGGCTGTTGCCAACGGGACACTCCTTAAAGTCCAACAAGCGGTCGGATTGCGCCCTCGGGAATAATATGGCGACTAAAACACTACCGAACGAGATCATGGGGATCCTCCGCCAATTTGGCGTGGCTGATGAAGATTCAAGCAAGGCTTCAATTACGCAGCCCAAAGAACTTGAATTTAAACTGACGACTCGTTTGATTTCATTCCTCTTTGGCCAAACACGCTATTACATTATTTTTGATAATACAGCCGACGATAACAAGCATACGGTGATTGAACACGTTCAAGCAGTTGTGCCGCATATTGAAGGCCACTTGGTAAAGAACCCCCACGATGAAACCACGACCTATGGATTGCGCTATAAATTTAAAGAAGTTTATTTGTATAAAGTCATCTCTCCAAAAACTCGCTTAGACGTTGAGCTTTCGACTCGCTACCCTGATCTTTCGCGTAGTACGATTCAAAAATATATTAAAGCTGGCCATGTTCGCGTTAATGATCAGGCTGTGATGCAGCCGAAATTCGATGTGATTGAAGCTGACATCATCGCTATGGTACCGCCAGATGCGATTGATCACTCTGAGCAAACTATCCCAATTCTCTACATTGATGATAATGTCATTGTCATCAACAAACCAGCTGGGATTCTTTCACACAGCAAAGGTGCCTTGAATGATGAGTTTACCGTTGGTGAGTTCTTCCGCCGCTATACGACCAATGCGCTGGAAACTTCTCGCCCGGGTATCGTGCACCGCCTCGACCGCGACACGAGTGGTGTCATGATCGGCGCTCGTAATGATGAAACAGCCCTTCTACTAAAAGAACAATTCTCGACTCGTAAAACCAAGAAGCAATACGTAGCCATCGTTCGTGGAGTGCCGAAAGTAGGGAATGCAGTGATTGATTTGCCGATTGCGCGCAACCCGTCAAAGCCGAGTACCTTCCGGGTTGATCCTGCCGGCAAGAATGCCATTACGACTTATGAAGTGCTCGCGAGTAACGCCAAAGACTCACTCGTTGAACTCTGGCCAAAAACTGGCCGTACTCACCAGCTGCGCGTCCACATGCAATATATCAACACGCCAATTCTTGGTGACCGTATTTATGGCGATAAAGACAAAGCCGATCGTTTGTATCTACACGCCCATACTCTTGAACTGACCATCCCAACATCAAAGAGGGAAGTCTTCACTGCCCCTGTCCCTGCAGAATTTACTAAACATTTCCCCGGAGTAAAGCGTGGCTGATATTCATCTGCACCCAGCAACTCGGGCGCAGATTGAGGTTCTTGGCAAAGATTTGCCCCAATCATTACTTATCTCAGGTCAAGTTGGGGTCGGATTAGCCATAGTCGCAAAATACATTGCAACAGAGGTGGGGGCATTGCCGCAGATTGTTCTGCCTGAAAAAGATGAAAAAGTGGATCTTGAAAAAGGCACCATTTCTGTTGATATCATCCGCAGGTTATATGCAGCCACAAAAACTGTCGAAAGCGGCAAGCGCATTATCATTATTGATTACGCCGAGCGCATGGGAGCCCAAGCTCAGAACGCTTTCTTAAAATTATTAGAGGAGCCCGGCAAAAACACATACTTTATGTTGCTGACTCACGAGCCTGGTCGATTGCTACCGACTATTCGCTCGCGTACTCAGCAGCTTGATGTGCGCCCAGTTACTAAAGAACAATCAGAAGAAGTACTTGATGGCTTAAAAGTTTTTGATGCTAAAAAGCGATCGCAATTACTCTTCATGGCGAGCGGCTTGCCCGCAGAACTACACCGACTAGTGGCTGATGAGAAGTATTTTGAAAGCCGTGCCCAAATTGTGCGCGATGCTCAGCAATTTCTTAAAGGTAGCCAGTATGAGCGCCTTGTTTTGGCTCAGCAGTACAAAGATAGTCGGGGGCAAGCATTGTTGTTGCTTGATGATGCCATGAAACTCTTGCAAAAGAACATTGCTGGCGGCCGTACTGATTTGATTGTAAAAATTGATGAACTGCTCAAAGCATATGAGCGGATTGCCACCAATGGCAACGTCCGCTTACAGCTCGCAGCGGTTATGGTATAATTACTCTAATATGTTAGGCCTTTTAGTCATTGCATTGTTCGGCGCCTGGGCGATTTACCAACGACAAACAGTCGGTGAAGTCGCGAGTGACCTGCCATCAAAATTATCTGATAAACTTGATCAGCTCTGGTCTATTGCCCAAACCTCTTTGGTGGATCGTAAGTATTTGCGTGCCGAAAAAGCCCTTCTGACCATTCTTCGCGTTGATGAGCGCAATGCCAGCGCCTATAACCGCCTCGGTATTCTCTACGCCAAGCAGCAACAGTTTAAAGAAGCAATTGAATGTTTTGAAATTGCTCAATCTTTGGAACCAAGCGCCAGTAGCCTCCACAACGTCGGATTGATTTACTACGAGACGCATGCCTACGAAAAAGCTGCACTGGCATTCGAACAAGCGCTGGCAATGGATAGCGATCTTCCTTCGCGTCACATTGCGTATGCCAAGGTACAAGAAAAGCTAGGTAATGATCGCAAGATGATTGAATCACTCGAGCGTGCCGTTGAACTCGATCCTATTCCTCAGACACTGACGATTCTTGCAGAGGCCTACGAACGGACTGGTGATGTGCAACTTGCTCTAGAGCTTCGGGAACGTGCCGCTAAGATCATCATTCCACAAGGCCAGCCGGCACGCGTAAGACAACCTCGCAAAGTTGATATGTAATTAAGGAGTTATTATGAGCGAATTAGACCACAAAACACTTGCCTACAACCGAGCAGCTACAATGCTTAAAGTACAGGGAGTAGTGTCGATTGTCATTGGAGCATTGGGGATTCTATTGAGCCCACTGCTCGTTTTACTTATGATGGCAGAACCGGATGGCATTGGAACGGGTGACTATGCCGAAGTCGGCTTTATTTTTGCCGTGCTATTAGGCCTCTTCTTTATGGTGTTGCCTGGAATTTACTTTATCGTCTCTGGCTCTTACCTTGTAAAAAAGCCGACGCCTTCGCTTGCTCGCGGGCTGACGATCACAAATCTTGTACTTGGCGTCTTGGGAAACACAATTATACTCATCTTTGCAATAATCAGTCTCGTTCAGGGTAGTGATTACGAGCACGGTTACAAACACCACAAATAAATTTATTCCGAATAGAAAATAGCTCACCTTGCGATGGGCTATTTACATTGGTGCTGGAAGTAGGACTCGAACCTACGGAGCCTTACGGCGGGAGATTTACAGTCTCCTGTGATTGCCACTACACGATTCCAGCATAATACCTAAATATGGAGCCGCCTCACGGATTCGAACCGTGGACCCCCTGTTTACAAAACAGGTGCTCTAACCAACTGAGCTAAGGCGGCAGACTCTTTAGATACTCAACTATTCTATCGGAGTGGCAACAGATTATCAAGGTAATGGAGCCACGACAGGGATTTGAACCCTGGACCTCATCCTTACCATGGATGCGCTCTACCAACTGAGCTATCGCGGCATATATTGTAAACACGCAGATGCGTTCTACTCATATTGACGAGCAACCGCGGCGTACTCGGTCGATTTTAACATAATCGGAAGCACTTTTCAATCTGTTAGCATGGCATTGAATGTATATTTCACCCCTTTAGCGTCTTGATTCATAAGAGGTAGTTTGCTATAATCGACCTCTGAAGTTGATATTATTTTAAGAAAGACGTTTAGAGAGCTATCATGGCAAAAAAGAACACCAAGCGCAAACTCATCGGACTCGTGAGCGAACTCACTGGTCACCGTACGTATTACACTACCAAGAATACTCAGAACACTACTGAGAAGATTTCTTTGAAGAAGTACGACCCAGTTGCTCGTAAGCACGCTCTGTACGTTGAAACCAAGAAGAACCTTGGACGCAACGAAGTTAAAAAGCGCAAAAACTAGTCTTAGTCTTCTGATTCTTGGCTCAGCACTCGTGCCAGCCACATCGCCGATTCGATACCTGCTTCAAGCAGTGTCGAAGTCAGCGCAGTATCAGTCGTATAGAGATACAATTTATTCTCGAATATCTCAATCGCATGCGGCCATAACCTGGCCGCTATTGTGTTTGTAATGGCCGGTGTAAATACTTGCTCTAATGCCAAGGCTCGAGCGGGTGTCGTATATAGCTCATATCGGCCATGAAATTCAGGGCTGTGGCTCGCATCAAGCATGGCATTGACCGGCTGAAGGTGGTGAAAGGCGTTAAAGAATTTATCATATGATTGCTGGCTATGATTGAGTGGCTTAAAGAAGATATGCGGTAAGCTTTCTGCTGGGTGAAGGTCAAGTTGCATAATAACCCAGCTATGTTCGGCTGAGTGCCCGGTGTGATCTGTGATGACATCAAAACGATCAACAATGCTGATGTCGAGGCCATCATAAGAACCGACCGCGTAATGGGTGTCTTGGTGAGTCGTTGAAACGGTCAAACCGCGAATAACTTCGTGCTCATCGACGTGTTGATCAACGGCACCTAGGTATACGAGGCCGAGTTTTTTGGCGAAGCGTTGAATCACGCGTCCGCGCGCCCTGATAGATGGCTTGTGCCGGCGTAAAGCGGTTTTTAAGAGTCGTGAGATGGTCATGAGGGCTCCTTTGCAATGTAATCGAGCATCGTTGAGAGATATTCGGCGTGTGACCAGGTGAGTGGTGCAGGGGAAATAATCGAATCGTCAGTTGGGCTGATCTGCTCACCAAGCATGCCAGTTGAGTGGGCGTGGGCCTTCACCCAGTCCAGAATCTGACGGGTGGTTTCATTATCATTCTTTTCGCTAGCGTACTGTGCCATCCAAAGTGTCGTGATGTACCACCAGTTGCCAGTGATTTCAGCGCCATCGCGGCGATAGGCATCGTCTTCGTAACGTGGCAAGCCAGGGCGTTCTGGGCTTGTTTTAAAGACATCCTGTGTGGTTTTGATCGAAGCTGCAATTTCTGGCCCATCGGCGTCAAAGAGGCCGTACATAAAGGCGCCAAAAACCGCCGACGTATCGATAGTCGCATTCTTAATAATCTCACCATCCTTCACGATTAAGCCCTTGTAGAATACCTGGCGCTCTTCATTAAAGAGATGTTTGGTAGCGGCCGCTTGGATGTCTGTTGCGGCGCTGCGCCATTTGACGGCACTGGCTTCGTCGCCAGCTACGGATGCAAGATCAGATGCCGCCAGAAGTGCGCCGTAAGTCACGGAAGTTGTATAAGTAGTCGTTAAGAATACTTCTTCCCAAAGATCATAGCTGGGCTTAGGGAGGCCGGTGTGGTCATCGATATGTTCAGCCAGGAAATCTGCCATTGGTTTGATCATGGTGCCATAGAAGTCTTTAATTAATGAACTCGATTTGTGGAGCTGGTAGAACTGCGCAAAGACAAAGACAACGAGAGCTGTTTCATCTTCCTGGATAGGGGCCGCTACAATGCCATCATGAAGATACGGGTGCCAACTACTGCCCAGTGCGCCATCGGCTCGGTATTTATGCATTAAGTAGCCGCCGGGGTGCAGCCCAGTTTTGCAGAAGTCGAAGAAGCGATACGCTTCGTCGTAATAGCCCATGCGAATCAGTGGCCAAATAGTATAAGCCCCATCGCGTGGCCAGGCATAGGCGTAAGCATCCTTTGAATAGTTCAACATAGTGCTATCTGTACTCGCAATCACTGCGCCGCGTTTGTCCATCTGTGACTTTAAGACCATGAGGCTTTTAATAAAGAGCTCCTGATGTGCCTGGGGAACCTTTTTGCCAACTTCCAGTGCTGGCTGCAGCCATTTTTGCCACCAATCAGCCGTAATGCGTAGGCGAGAACTTAACCCATTTTCTTGAATTTGTTTGTGAATATAGAGGGCTTCGCGAGTAGACATGCCGGCGCTAATCCAATAATGAACTCTTTCTGAACTCTGGGCTGGGATTGTTAAGCTAAACCCGAGGGTTGAATCAACACGACCATGTTCGACTGGGTTACCACCCAAGATGCCATCGTCGGCATCGCGGAATGACCCTTCGTGATATTCGTCGCCAAACATACCAATAGAGAATTGGTCGAAGGGCTGATCGTTGTGAGTCCCTGAAATAACGAAGGCTCGGCGGCCGCGGTAATGAAGAATCGCATCGCTGTCAGGCAGATACTGTGCAGTATCGGTATTACTCCGGGAATCGCCAATCGCAAAGGCTTGGTGCATAAAGAGGCGAATCTCGCGGGTATCATTCGATAAGTTCACCACGTGGATGTTACGCATAAAGATGCTCATTTCAGCATCAACCGTATCGTCAAATTCCAGCACAATACCGAGTGCCTCATTCTTGGCCTGAGTATGTCCGATGAGTGACATATGCGGGTAGCGAAATTTAAATGTCCACGCACCTTCGTCGTCTAGCCAACTAATGACGCCATTAATCCACACACCGACTTTGTGGCGAAGCTTGCTACCAGCGGCATGGTTTTCAAACCCAACATAGGGGTAGTAGAAATCATGCACCAGCCCATATTTGTTGAGTCCGACATGTAATTCACCGTTGCCCAGGACGATTGGTCTAGCCACGCAGACCACCAGTCTTATGCGTTTCGTGCAGGCGCCAACGAAGATCGCGAATAACGTTTACAAAATACAGGAAAGCGTCGTAAGGGGAGTCGTATGGGCTAAAGTAGGCGTGGACATCACCGTCCGTAAACCACTTCGTACACATGTAGTAGGCATGATCAGAGGTTTGCAGGAGCCGCCAGTCATCAATCAGCACTTGGTCATTAGTGCGGAGGATATCGTTTTCTAAGGCGTAGAGGTAGCCGAGCGCTTCTTGTTGCATAGCATTACCCGTCCAGGCGGTGAGGTCGCGTTCGGCATCAGCCCAAGTAACGGTA
>Ga0247817_10002082_pt1 | contig 10335 bp, 7 predicted proteins | sample UWRJL212509R1_FD_178010 | JGI IMG/M metagenome (GOLD analysis project Ga0247817, IMG submission 178010) | Plant litter microbial communities from Arlington Agricultural Research Station in Wisconsin, United States - UWRJ-L212-509R-1 | ecosystem: Environmental > Terrestrial > Plant litter >... | reverse complement strand
GCTTTCACCGCCCGAGTTGGTGAGATGTCGGCGGTTTCAGCAGGAGTCGGTCTCGGCTTCAACAGTGGCGAAGTTGGTGCGCGGGCAGGCTTCCAGCACGCCTGGTAAGCTCGCCGTCAAAGGATCGTCACGCTGGGCCAGGGCACCTGCCCTGGCCCTGCTTTGACCGTCGGGCTCGTTGCCTCTGTCAGTGCAAATGCACGGGATAGTAAGGGAGTGAGGGCAATGGCGCTCCGGTGCCCCGGCCCTGCAAGCCCGCCAGCCCGCTTTGCTTCTTCAACTCTTCACCAGACATCATCCGGCTGATGGTGATGATGTACGTCCGCTTTCCTTTAAGCTTGCGCAAAGTCGAAGACTTGCTGGCCGAGCGCGGGATCGACATCTGCCATGCGACAGTGCGGCATTCAACTTCGAGCGCCATCTGATCGACCGCCAGACCCACAAGGCCCGCCGCTCAGCCGCATTGGCCGAGTGGCAGATGCTTATGGCGTGAGGCTTGGCGTGGAAGGGGAGAGCCTCGCCAATCGGGGACGAGTTGGGGTTAGACTGACAGCACCGCCAGTTATCTAGAAAATCCAATGATCCAATAGATGCTGATCTTCTGGCGATTTTTAAGGTGTCTCAAGTCAAAACAGCAGGGGCAGACGACCCTCAGGATGACAAAGCTCACACGAACTAGTTAAGGACATTGGGCGGCCCGCAAAGTGATCCCCGCGGATGTCCGCGAGGCCTAAGACAAGCGCGAGGAGAAGACGATTTGGCTCGCTTCGCTGAAGCATGATCAGGCTAAGGCCGAGTTCGGTGATTGGCTCTTGGCGACGGGGGAGCGCATTTCTTCGGATGTGCCGATGAGAACCGCAAGATCACCGCCGATCCTGCGACGTCTGCTCATGAGGCGCCGTTTGCATCGGATCCAGGCTTCAGCAGCGCCCTCCGTTCGCCGTCCACACCAACCCGTCTCTTAGGACTGGTCAACTATGTGAGCCGCACTGTTGATATTGCTGAGTGGTCTGGCTAGCTAGCCAAAGCGATGCACGGGATCGCTTCCCCATATCATTACGTTCGGCCGTAGCGTTGTTTTTTGTTGGCCGCCGCAGGGATAAGAAAATCGATGCACGAGGGACTGCAGACCCTTACTGACCGCGAGAAGGAGGCGCTTCGGCTACTTCTGATCGGACACGATGCGAAGTCGGCGGCAAGCGCGCTGGGTTTGTCGGTGCACACCGTGAACGAACGGTTGCGCGATTCGCGGCGCAAGATCGGCGTCACAAGCAGCCGCGAAGCAGCCAGAATTCTTGGGGAAGCCGAGGACGAGACACCCAAAAAGTTAGGGGACAAGAAAATTGGGGTCGCCGATGGCCGGTTTCCCGCACACCCTGACCAGGCAATAAAAGGACTGAGCAGCAAAAATAAGCTGGTCCTGCTGGGTGGGGGGATAACCGTGACATTTCTTTTAGCCGCTGCGTTGCTGTTTGCGATATCGGGGGCCGACGATGCGGCTTCGGTTGCGGATAACAATGCCGCTCTGCAGGCCGAGCCGCAGGAAGCGCCGCCGCCGCCCGCTGGGGGAGCAGGGATACCAGCGCCAGGAATGGCAGTTGGATCAATGGACGTCATGCCGATCGCCGATACCGATGGCAACGGCACGGTTTCGCGGCAGGAATACCAGGTATTTTCAGCGCAGGGATGGGGGTTCGTTTCGCAAGGGAAGGACAGCGTCCATTTCGCCCAACTTGATGCTATGTCTCAGACGGCGTTCTTTGGCATAGCGCCCAATGCTGACGGAATAATTACCCGGCAGATGTATATCGATGCGATCCCGAACCGTTTCGTTATGTTCGACCAGAACAGTGATGGCGGGTTAAGCGCAGCCGAGATCAACGGTACCGCTTTTCAGCAGTGACCTGAGCAGTCCTCGCACTGAGGACTGGCTGTAAATTTTCCGAAACATGAATGGGCCGCTTTACGGTGCAAGCTTGCCGATGGTGTGAACCCATGCCCAGCATTACTGGCCAACAAGAACAAATAAAATTCCAACGATAAAAACCCAAAAAATAACAGGGAGTGTCGGATGAGATATATTTTATCAACTATTTCAGCAATCGCGCTTGTATCAACTATGGCCGCACAAGCTGTGGCTCAAGAAGGGGCAGTGTTCAGGCCGACGAGTTCTTGGGCGCTCGATTATGGTGAAGATTATTGCCGTTTGATGCGTGACTTCAGTGACGGTAGCGATACAGTTGGGCTGTTCATTGAGCGAACCCAGCCCGGTCCGCTGATCCGCTTGATCGTGATTGGCGACGGTGTGCGGCTGTTTCGCGGTTCTGAGCAGATCGGCTACCGGATGAACCCGGCGGGCGCACCGAGAATGGTTCAGAAGCTTCGGTTTCTGACCGGGGACGGTCAGCAATATCTCAATCTTGGACCGACTACCTTCGCCGATCCGCCTGTCGTTGCGCCAGGATCGCCACCATCCTTTCCAGCTCGATATACCGCTGAGGGCGAAGCCGCCGCGGCCGCGCAAGTCATCGGTCTGACGCTAGAACAAGGCCTTACCAGTCCGGTGAGCATTGAAACCGGCAGCTTGGGCAGTGCTGCAACCGCGCTACAGGCCTGTGCCGATGACTTGCTCACATCGTGGGGCCTCGATGCGGAATTGCACAAGGGTCTTACGCGCCCGGCGCTGCCATCAGCGCCAACAGCTGGATGGATAGCTGCGGACACGATCCCGTTTAGCGACTTTGCCAAACTGAGCGGCGGGAACAACGAATTGCGCGTCATCGTGGATCAGCAGGGCAGGCCGCAATCCTGCCACGTGCAATGGCCCGCGCTAGATGAAGCAACCAATCGGCGGATTTGTGCCGCTGTGATGGAGAAAGGCACCTTCTCGCCAGCGCTGGATGCGACGGGTGAGGCGATGACCAGTTATTGGACATCGAGCGTATTCTTTCTTCTGCCACCATTCGGAGGATAGCTATGAGGCAATCAATTCGCGCGATTGATTAGGTTATAAATGATGTTGAGATATGATCATAAATAACAATCTAACTATTATTTAACGCTCAATGCAGAATTATTGATAAATTGTGATTCCTATACAAGGATTCGCAAATGGTAGAGTTGCGCATAAATTATGTGATAATTATATGGCAATTATTTAATAAAATATTACAATAAGACTGTTGATTTTGTCATAGACAAATCTAATGTCCGATAATAGTTTGCTATCAGAACTATTAAAAAGTCTATATAGCGATTCGGTGATGTTGATCTAACTATATATTAGATCAAATGGAAAAGTTTCGCCTAGATTTTGTTTAAAAAAATAGCATTATTGATATGGTTTTATTGAGAGCTGATTATTTGAATCGCTGACGGATAATCGCCGCAGCGGATACTAGGGGAGTAGGGATGATGAGAAGTTTCAGAAATTCGTGGGGGCTTAAGGGCCTGCTGTTGGCGAGCGGAGCCAGTGTGTTGGTGTGGGCTGTGCCTGTGATGGCCCAGCAAGCGGCTGATGATGAAGAGAGAGAAGCTGAGGCGGAGACGACCACCGACGACGCGATCATTGTGACGGGTTCGCGCATCAGGCGTTCCGATTTCGATGCATCCAGCGCGACTTTGACCTTGGATGAAGATTTCTTCAACCAGTCTAGCACGTCCGCGATCGAACAGCAGCTCAACCGCCTACCACAATTCACCGTCTCTCAATCTTCAACTCTGTCAAACAACCAAGGTTATCTCGCGCCGGCGGCGCAAGATATCCAACCTAGCGCGACGAACACTCCGGGCGCAGCCACGGTTTCCTTGCGCGGGATCGGCGCCAACCGAACGCTGGTGCTGGTGGACAGCCGTCGAGGCGCTCCGGGCAACGCGTCCGGCGCGGTCGATGTTTCGACAATTCCATCTGCGGCGATCGAGCGCGTTGAGATCATATCGGGCGGCGCTTCGGCCACATATGGTGCTGACGCCATCGCCGGGGTCACTAACTTCATTCTCAAGAAGGATGTCACCCGGCTAGAGCTCGATGCCAGAGCGGGCATCAGCCAATATGGCGATGCGCTGGACTATCAGTTTTCAGGCATCGTCGGAGCCGACCTCAACGATGGCCGCGGCAATGTCAGCCTAGCCATGTCGATGAATACGCGCGAAGCGGCATTCGAACGAGATCGTCCGTGGTATCGTGATCTGTGGAGTAACCCCAATGTCGGTGCCGGTGGCTTTGGCGGCAATCCGCGGCCGGGCGTCAATCTGACGAACTTGACCCCCGCAGTCGTCGCATCCGTTTTCGGCAGCGAGTTTCCGCTCGATCCGGCGAACACTTCACTAACGGTCTACGGCAATCAGGACGGGTCGCTGTTCACCCCCGGGTTTGAATCGCCGGGTGTAAATGGCTTTCAGGCGTGGCCGGATCTGGATGCTTCCGGCAGCTGGCATGAAACAGCCGTGGGGACCAAGGCTTACAACAACACTTCGAATTACCTCACGGTGCCCACCACCCGGTACAATTTCCTTGCCCGCGGTAATTATGAGCTAAACGACTGGATCGGTGCTTTCGCCACCGGCATGTTCAGTCACAGCGAAACTTTCACCCGGACCGAGGCCAGCCGGATTCAGAGTGGGTGGAGCGTCGACATCCCTTGGGGCACTGGCACTTATGTCGGCAATGCGGGAACGCCGTCATCAGTCATCCGGAACGGAGATAGCGTCTTCAACCCCGCCACCTTCGTCACCTCGCCTTACGTCGATCCCACTCCCGGCACGCTGGCGGACAATCCCACCAACGCCGCGTTTCAGACCCAATATGGCAGTATCTTAGCCTGCGCGAGAAGTACGGTTGGCGGTTGCACCAATACTCAGGCGTTTGAGCAGGTAATCCCTGATGACCTGCAAACTTTGCTCAACGGCCGAACGCAGCCAAACGGGCCGATTGATCTGACCGCAATGTTCCCGAACAAACGCGAAACCTTTTCTGATGTGGAGACCTATAATCTCGTCGCCGGGCTTGAAGGATATATTCCTGGGACTGACTTCACTTGGGAAGCATTCGTCAATCACAGTGTCTCGACCACGTCATCCCGCCAAACGGGGATGTATAGCCTCGCCAGAGTGCGTTCGGTGTATGGCTCGCCGAACTTCGGCCAGAACTTCAGCTATCGCGGCAACCCGGAAGATAATGGGTTCGGCGCAGTTACGGGCAAATGCACGAGCGGTTTCGACGTGTTCAACAGTCAAGGCAACGCGGCGAACCCATCGCAAGACTGCCGCAACTCCATTGCGTCGGACATCAACACAAAGTCCGAAATGCGACAAACAATCGCTGAGGTGAACGTGCAGGGCGGGCTTTTGTCCCTTCCGGCAGGGCAGCTTCGGTTTGCGGCGGGCGCAAGTTACCGGGAGCTCGACTACGAATTCGTGACCGATGGGCTGACCTCATACGGGCGTTCATTCCTCGATCAAGCTATCGGGATATACCCCAGCAGCAACAGCAACGCCTTTATGGATGTCAAGGAAGTGTACGGCGAGCTGCTGATCCCTGTTCTCAGTGATCTCCCGCTCATCGAACAATTCAATATTGAACTTGGTGGGCGCATGTCGAATTACAGCACCACCGGCACCAGCTATACGTTCAAAATCCTCGGCGATTGGGAGGTTACCGATTGGCTCCGCTTCCGCGGCGGTTTCAACCGTGCAGAACGCGCGCCGAACCTTGCAGAGCTGTTCCTCTCGCCGCAGCAGACGTTCGGCGTCGACACTGTCGGCGATCTGTGTTCCACCCGGCTCGCCAACAATGCCTCAGCCAACCCGGCAAGCAACCCCGGCGGTGCTGCTGATGTCAAAGCTGCATGCCTCGCATTGATGACGCGCGACAATGGCGGGCAACCAATCCCCGAAAGCGATTTCTTCAGCTATTACGGGTCGTTCTACTCCCCGTTCCAACCCACCGGAGCTGGTTTCAGCTTCAGCTCAGCCGTGGGCAATTCGGTCTATCGTGAGACTTTCGATGCAGGCATTGATGCATTGCGGCCCGAAGTGGCGAGCACTTGGACTCTTGGAGCGGTCATTCGTTCGCCCCTTTCAAGCGGTCCTCTTTCCCGCCTGAATTTGTCGATCGACTATTTCAACATCAAGATCGAAGATCCGATTGGCTTGCTGTCTGTCGGGGCGATGCAGCAACTCTGCCTCGATCCCAGCTACAACCCGTTGATCACGGGCTCAGCCGGGCCGGACGGAATAGCGGGCACGGCCGATGACTCGGCGGCGGCGGCTATCGCTACTGCCGAATGCCAGCAAGTCGCGCGCAGCCCTTCGACTAGCTTCAGCGGGCTGAACTCCAATGCCATGACCACGACCTACCGCAACGATGGCGTGATCCAACTATCGGGGATCGATGCTCAATTGAGCTGGACCGGTGATATTGGCCCAGGCTCGGTCTTTACCAACATTACCGCCAGTTACATGCTGGACTTCAAGGCCAAGGAACTCGATCCGACCCCGTTGGTCGATTATGTTGGAACCATCGGCACCGGTGTGAAGGGGCTGAACTTCGGCGGATCTATCGAATATCGGATATTCGGCAGTATTGGATACAACTTGGGCCCTGCGAACGTGTCGTTGCAATGGCAGCATACGCCCGCAACGGAAGACACCCAGGAAGCAATCTCGCCGACTGAAGACCCAGGTTATCCCGCATCGAACGTCTTCAATCTGAATGGCGGCTATCAGTTGAATGAAAATGTCAGCTTCCGCTTCGGGATCGACAATCTTTTCTACAAGCGGCCGCGGTTGATCAACGTCAACGATGACGCGGACCCGGCAGAAGGCGAACTCACTGGCGGTAGTTGGAACTTCTTCGATGACACCCAGGGACGGCGCTTCTCGTTCGGAGCCAATATGCGGTTCTGAATGATTACTACCCTTGGTGACCCCTCCCTTGCTCGGCGCTCCCTGCCAGGCACGGGAGGGGTTTTTGAGTCAATGTCAGAGGAAATGCACCGGAGGTAAGGGCTTGAGGGCTATCGGCTTGGCAAATCGTCCTATCGGATGCAGGATGAGGGCCAGAATATCGCACGGAACATAAGTTCTGGCGGAGGGGATGAACATGATGCGCAAATTGTCTGGCCTGCTTCTATTCGGCTCGCTTATTCCGGTGACGCTCGTGCTCGGCGCGGGAACCGGTGTTGCCGCGCAGGAGAGCCACGGCGGCGGGTTCCGACCAGATTGGTTTCTGGATGGCGTTTCCGACGCATCCGACCGGCCAGTTCGAAGGCACTGAAACCAGTGAAAATATTTGGCCTGGGCGGACAAGAATTCGCGAATTCAGCGGCAATACCGCGCATTCCAATTTTGATGGATTGATGCTCGATCGCGGCCCTCGGCCTGACGGAACCTTCGGTATCGCCGGCCCCAACCTGACCAGCTACGCCGATCCCTCCGACACCAGCAGCGGGGTGGTGGTGTCAGTGTTCGACAGTTTCACAGGCTACAAGAACCGCAACGGCGCCATCTGGGGCCAAGGTGAGATGCACCTCTATACAAACCTCAAGCTGGCCGACAACGCGATCGGCTTTACGCACGCATCTGCCGCCCCCGGTATCGCGGCGTACACGTCACGGGTAATTGACTCGCTATTCGTGGGTGAGAGCGACAATATCGGCGACCCAACCACGCCCGAGGAGATCGCATACGGCCGCAGCCTTCCGTCTGCATCAGCCGATTTCCCGATCCGTGGCTATGAGTATTACGATTTCCACCACGAGGTTAAAAATACTACCTTCGTGAACTATGTTCCCAACAATCTTCGTGATGCGGGCGCGATCTCTTATCTATTGTTCACCAGCTTTGGCATGAGCACAGAGAATTCGGTCGCTTGTTTGACCTTCGTTAACGCCCAGCCGGTCAGCTTCCCTCCAATCCAGCGCCGCTGGGCGTCAGATTACGGCCGCAGTGCGGCCTATAGGAGTGCAGCTTTTCGCGATCTGGACGGTTCTGTCAGCGGATTTCCCGGCGCTACTATCGTGATCGATAACGGCATCGCATCGCACGAAGAAGACTGCGAAATCCGGCCGAGTTGGAACGCCGCTATCTGCCGGGGGGACGTAGGCCGCTTCAGCATCTCTGGCGATTTCCGCGAATTCGAGACTGGCCCCATCGCCGACCCGATTATCCTCCAACGCAATGGTCGGCGGTTCGAATATAACGGGGAAACTACGATTGGCAGTGGTGCGGAACTTAGGGTCGAAACAGGCAGGGACAGCCTGTCCCTTTCATTGCGGGAAATGGATCAGTCTTCCTTCGTAATCTTCGAGCTCCCCGGTTTTGCAGTCAGTACTGGCGGCGCGCAAGCCGACAATCTTGCTGCGCTGCACGACGCAAAAGAGACTGCCTATTTCAAGGACGGTGATACCTTGTGGGTCAAACTAAAAGTGGAAGATGCTGATGCGGAAGGCCCTGTCGTCCTTCAGGTCGGCAATATGCGCGCTCAAGCAACCATCGACGTCAGCAGAGAAGCTGGGCCCGGTGCAGCGTTGTTGATTGGGGCAGCAACTTGGCGCGAGTAAACGCTAGGGGTTTCGGAAATCCAAACCCGCTGGTTGGCGGGGCAAGCAATGCATCCACTGGGCGCTTGCGCAAGCGACGATCCGTATCGGCGACATCGCAGACGCGCGCAATACGCCTGTCGAACCAGATGCAGATGTTCTTTGAGGAACCTTTCAGAGCAAATGCGCTTTATGTCAGTGCTAGAATGCAGTGCGTTTGAATGCGTCGGACCTGCAAACGCCCGACCATTCCGCGATTTCAACTTCTCGCCGATTGGCTGAATGAGGTGCGTTTGGGCAATGCGCGCGGCGGCTACCAATTAGCTAGAAAGCATTGAGCTGTTTCGAGAACCGCAACAGAGGCTACTACACGTCTGCTACTAACTCCGCCGCCACCCCCGTTGGCGGCGCCACTAGTCCTCAATGGTCGGGCGCCGATCAAGTATCAATATCCCGCGCCGATTGACATCTGACGAGCGCGGCGAAGGTTGAGATCGCTGACGGACTTAGTCAATCAGGGGGTGAGCGGAGATTGCGCGGGCCACTCTTGCTCTGAAAGGGGGAGGCCAACGCCATTCTATTCCGAGGGAGTGCGTACTGTGCGGCATGACTAAACTGCGGACTTGGGGCATTATTTCGAGATTTGCCGCGCTTTGTTATACGATTATTATGAACTGCTTAATCACCAGTGACATTTGGTAAGAGCTATGACATTCTCAACCCATCGAGTCGCGCAACGATGTATCTTAATCTAGGGGGATTTATGTATACCTTTCAAGATGATGGAGTTGTGCAACTCACTCGCAGGGAGCGGGAAGTACTAATTTTCGTGGCAGAAGGCCGATCGGCCAAGGAAACTGCCATGAAGCTCCGGATTGCACCCTGCACGGTCGAGCGTCACATCGAAAACGTTCGCCTGAAGACTAGAACAAGAAATCGCGCACATATGGTGGCTTATGTCATCATCAACGGGCTTCTTCCTAGTGGGGAAGTCACTGAATACGCGTGATTTTTGGATGGACAATTTCTTATTTCATAAATAAATAACTTTGGGTATTTTAATTGCCCAAGAAATAAGAGCATTCTCCAGTTTATAGACTTCACTATCAACAAGTGTGCCTTCTACCTCCAATGACAGCCGCTTCATTGATGCCCCGCATTCAAATGATGCGGGGTCGATCTGAAGCCCTCGTCCAACTGCCTTCAAGCATGCCTCCTTCCGGACCCACACAGAAAGGAAGGAGGCATGAAACCTAGGAGTGTCCGAAGGGATCTCAGCTAGGGCCGCACTTTCTTCGGGTGCAAAGTAATGGCGCATCAAGCTGCAGGCATCGGGGATCGGTCGTAAGAATTCCATATCAAGCCCGATCGCCACACCGTGCGACCAGCCCAAGATGGAGAGGTTTGCGCTATAGCTGATACTGCAGTGCAGGTCTGGATGTTCCAACAGTTTCGGCTTGCCGTAGGCGTTAGCTGAGTAATGCTGGCGACCAGCGGGTATGCCAAAAGTCCGCTCACCCAATATCCGCAGCGCTCCGTGTGCTGCGATATAGCGGTTGCGGTCAGCCTCGAACCGGAACCGCCGTGCCCTTTCCCTTTCGGCATCCGACAGCGTATTCACAATAGTCGGACCGGGCTTGCCGCAAGCTGCGACGATCCAGATGGGGAACGGCGCGGCAATTGCCCTCACCATGATCCCTTCGACGACTTGGGTGTAACGGTTCTCATGCTCCTCGATGGGTGGGCTATCGATAGTCATGACTAGGGCCAAGCCGGGACGAAACCGCAGTGCCGC
>Ga0247817_10002080_pt1 | contig 10335 bp, 10 predicted proteins | sample UWRJL212509R1_FD_178010 | JGI IMG/M metagenome (GOLD analysis project Ga0247817, IMG submission 178010) | Plant litter microbial communities from Arlington Agricultural Research Station in Wisconsin, United States - UWRJ-L212-509R-1 | ecosystem: Environmental > Terrestrial > Plant litter >... | reverse complement strand
TGGGAAAAGAAAAGTCTGATGGCGTAAATACGGCTGATTGCGCGTACTGAATATCCATGTTGTGTACTTTGGGTAAATTACCCACACTGCCGGCTATAGCCACATAGCATTCGTTTTCAATGGCCCGGGCCTGGGCGCAGCTGCGCACGCGGGTATATCCGTTTTGTGTATCCGTCATAAACGGTACAAATAAAATTGACATGCCCTGCTCTGCCAATAACCTTGGCAACTCCGGAAACTCAACATCATAACAGATCAATATGCCTATTTTACCGCAATCGGTATCATAAGTTGTAATAACGTCGCCGCCTACCATACCCCAGGCACTTAGCTCCGCAGGCGTTAAATGGATCTTGCGGTACATTTCGTAAGAGCCATCCCGACGGCATAAATAACCTATATTTTGCAGTATGCCATTTTCCAGATACGGCATGCTGCCTGTAATAATGTTAATATTATAACTAATGGCGTACTCCACAAATTTATCGCGCAGCGGGATGGTATATTTTGCAATTTCTCGCATGGCTCCCGCACCGCTCATGTGGTTGTAGGCCGTCATCAAAGGGGCGTTAAATAACTCCGGGAACAACACAAAGTCACTTTGATAATCGCTTATCACGTCAACAAAAAACTCAATTTGTTCGCATAACGACTCCAGGTTTTCAAAGGGACGCATTTGCCACTGCACAAGCCCAATGCGTACTACCGATTTGTTAGAGTTAATATGAGCCGCTTCTTCGTTGTAGTAAATATTATTCCACTCTAATAACGAGGCGTACTCCAATGATTCTGTATCGCCCGGAAGGTACCCTTTCAATATTTTTCTTACGTGAAAATCATTTGCCAATTGAAAAGACAGCGTCGGGTCATGAATTTCCTTACCTTTTACTTTCTCCAAGTAAGCTTTGGGTGTTAACTTATCTGCATAATCTTTATACTTGGGTATACGGCCACCTGCAATAATAGCGCGCAAATTATGGCGTTCGCATATTTCTTTGCGGGCGTCATAAAGTCGGCGCCCAATGCGCATGCCCCTGTGATCGGGGTGTACAAAAAAGTCAATACCGTAAAGCACATCTCCATCTTCGTCATGAGTAGAGAATGAGTAATTCCCGGTTATTTGCGCGTAGGTGTGATTATCGCCAAATTTCTCATAATCCACAATCAATGATAGTGCGCAACCCGCTATTGCACCATTAACCAGAATACATATTTGCCCTTCAGGGAAAATTTCTACCAGCTTGCTAATATGGGTCTCGCCCCAATAAGACGCTCCTTCCCATTCAGCATAGGCTTCAATCATAGAGCTTTTTAAACCTAAATAATCATCCTTTGTAAGTGTTCGTAACTCTATTTTAAGGTCTTCGTTCTTTATTTGCTTCTCTTCCATAATGACGTTTCTGTACAACAAAAGTACAGTGATTTTAATAACAAAAAAAAACATCTTCCTGTTGGGGAAGATGTTTCACAATAATTTTATAGTAAGTTAAGCTACTTTTACGTTTACTGCGTTTGGTCCTTTACGGCCCTGCTCAATGTCAAAACTAACAGTGTTATTCTCGCGAATATTGTCAATCAGACCTGAGGAATGAACAAATATTTCGGCCCCACCATCGCCTGGCGTAATAAATCCGAAACCTTTTGCGTCATTAAAAAATTTTACTGTTCCTTGTTGCATTATTTTTTTTTATTAATAAGATTACAAGGTAAGTATAAGTATTGATATATTTTCTTTTCAGTAAAAAAAATTAACAAATATTTAACCAATCCATCCAAGCGTGCGCGCTTGGATGCCAAACAATTTAAGCGTCTCGCTTAAATTGAGAACCGAAATTTTTGTCCCAAAATCTTGTCCCATTTGTCCCATTTTGTCCCAAAAAAGTGTAAACTTTTCAATTTTTCAATCGCTTGATTATTAGACTTTTGTATAGATTTTACAGGTAAATGCACTAACTTGAAAGTAGTCCCAAATAAAATCAAACAAATAGTTGTTAATCAGATATTTAAAAAAAAATATCGGGCAAAATTTAATGTGTTATTCCAAAAAAATGGGACACCACTATTTCAGGACAAATCGCCATTGTTAAGCGGTTTCAAAAAGTCAATATTTCGTTTCAGCCCGGCAAACTTAGTTCGTTTAACTGCCGATTTTTGAAATACTTTTTGGAAAACATCCTCGGTAATTTCGGCAATGTCGCTGCGCTTTAAACCCAACAGATCAGGGTGCGGATCAAATGCCGGCTCGCTATGAATTACAGAGAACCGGTTCCATGGACAAACATCCTGACAAATATCACAGCCAAACATCCAGTTATCCATTTTGCCTTTAAACTCTTTAGGTAGCTCGTCCTTAAGTTCAATAGTGAGGTAAGATATGCATCGGCTGCCATCAACCACGTAAGGGCCAACTATGGCATCGGTAGGGCAGGCATCAATGCAACGGGTGCAGGTACCGCAATGGTCGGCAGTGGGTTCAATATCATACTCCAACTCGATGTCGACGATTAGCTCTGCTAAAAAGAAAAAAGAGCCAGCATTCTTATTCAGCAAGTTACTGTTTTTGCCAACCCAGCCAATACCCGCTTTTTTAGCCCAGGCCTTATCTAATACCGGAGCCGAGTCAACAAATGCCCGGCCACCAACAGGGCCTATTTTTTCGTTAATTATAGCTAACAGCTGTTTTAGTTTATCTTTTATAACGGTATGATAATCTTGACCGTATGCATATTTTGAGATCTTGGGCGCAGCGGGATCAGCCTGTGCATTATCTGTATAATAGTTCAAAGCCATAGAAATAACCGACTTAGCGCCATCTACCAGCAAACGCGGATCAAGGCGCTTATCAAAGTAGTTTTCCATGTATTGCATTTTGCCGTGCATGCCGGCTTCAAGCCAGGCTTCCAGTCGCGGCGCTTCTTCTTCCAGAAACTCAGCTTTAGCAATGCCGCAAAACATAAAGCCCAGTTTTTTGGCTTCATCTTTGATTAGTTTACTATATGCCGACCGGTTTTGCTGCATTGTGAGCAAAGATAATACAATTTAAAAACACAAATTTACACGCTTGTTAAACCCAAAAACTACTACCATGGAAAACTTAAATAACAACCCGATAGACGAGCAGATAACAAACGCCGATAATTCTGTAACCAATAAAGACGGCGATAACATGCTGGAGCAGGAGGAAGGCACCAACGTGCAAAACAAGCCAGATGAGGTACGCGTGCCGACAGTTACACCCGGAGCAAGTGTAGCCAGTAACGAAACGGCAAACGATGAGGAAGTGAGCGCCGAAGATAGTAAAGATGCTGATCCATCTAACACCCACAACGGGCCCAAGGGCGAAAATCTATAAATAACAAAAAGCCCTTTAGCGTTACGCTAAAGGGCTTTTTGTGCAGAATTGTTTTTTAATTATAAGCTCGCAAATGTTTTAATTCCTTTTGTGATTAGAATAGTTTTAGGGGCTTCAATTTCTCTTTCAGTGCTTGTATAAGCTTCCAATTCTGATTTATTTACAGTTGATGTTTTGCTGTAATCTAAGTGATAGTTTTCTATCATGCCAGATAAATTAGCTTTAGCATCATCGTTCACTGCAATATTAGCAGCTACAGCATCAAGATCCAATGAAGCAATAGCTTTGTTATTCAACTTGATGTCAAGATATAAGGCAGAAAGTTTGCTGTTGTATGATTTTATAATCGCGTTATCGTTAGCGGTAATGGCACGCAGATCTGTTACGGTAACTATAACAACAAGGGCGTCGGTTTTGTACGATGCAATGCGTAATACACCGTTCTGGTTCTGCACCAGGGCGTTATCACCGTAGTAATCATTATAAATTTTTACACCGTCCTCTTTACCGTTGGTGATGTAAACCTCCACGTTTCCGCTGGCTTCAATTTTATTGATGTTACCAACTTCGGTTAAATTAACCGCGCCGTTATCATTTGTGGTTTTGGCGAAAGTTTGAGTAGTTGAGCCGATTAATAATGCTACTGCTGCGATGATTGTTGCGAATTGAGTTTTCATTTTCTTGTTATTTTAAAGGGTAAAATATTTTTCTGTTATTTTAAATACACCCTTATGACTGGCTGAAAAACAAAAAGTTAAGTGCACGTTAGTGTATAGTAGACAACGGGGTGAGTTGTGTAGGCGAACACGCTAATTGTGTCGTCCAGAGATGTTAAACCAAACAAAAAAAGCCGCCTGAAAAGGCAGCTTTTATATTTTTAATGTTCCCCTTTCAGGGGGTTAGAGGGGCTAATAACTATTTTTGATAGCGTTATGTAATGTTTTGGTGCTCCAGTATCCGCTATCCAAAATACGGCGAACCGTCATCAACGGATCATTGGGGTCGCGTTTATCTGCTAACTGGAAAGCTATTTTAAAACCACGTTTGTGTAGTTCCGGCAAATTAGCAGAATTCCATATACCAAATGGGTAAGCAAAGTAGGTTATCTTTTTGCCGGTTATTTCTTCCAGCTTTGCAGTTGGCTTGTCTAATTGCGTAACCCAATCATCTGTAGGCTTAAGGGTGATCTTGCCATTTTTGCCCAAAATTTTAAGTGATGACGTGTGCGACAAACGATCAAAACGGTGATGATCCCAGGTATGGCTGCCAATTACGTTGCCATCGTCAGATAGTTTTTTAATCTGTTCGCTGGTCATGTAGTTTGGCCTGCCTATCGAAACCGTCATTATAAAATAAACAGCCTTAAAGCCATATTTTTTTAATTCAGGAGCGGCAATGGTAAACTGATCCAGATCAGTATCATCAAAAGTTAACATAATGGGTTTGCTTGGCAAAGCCGCACCAGTGGTTAAATAAGCATATAATTGATCGGGCAGTATGGTATGGTAACCGCTATCGGCAAGGCTCTTAATTTTTGCTTTAAAGTCGGCAACAGGCACAATATAGTCTTTGGCACCTTTTGAATCCTTAGCGCGCCAATCGCGTATCTGGTGGTAGCAAAGTATAGGCACCTGTTTGCGTGCCATTATAGCCGGCTTATCAATTTTTACAGGGCCTTGCGCCGTAGCAGCAGGTTGTTCGGCCACTTCGGTATTAACCGGTGTTACAGAATCTGCTAAAGATGCTTTTTTTTCTGATTTTGATTGGCATGAAACCGCAAGCACAAGGGTTGCTGTTAACAATAGGTGGTAAGATTTTAACATAGTAGATATAATGCAAAAGGCCAATTAAAGTTTTGGCAGGCCACAAATATATTTTAATTGATTGAAAAGTTTAAAATAAAGAGGGAGTACCGCCCGGCTTTATTCTGCCCAAATGCTTGTAAGCGGCCTCTGTAGCTTCGCGACCACGAGCAGTACGCATCAAAAAACCTTCCTGTATTAAAAAAGGTTCGTAAACCTCTTCAATGGTACCTTCATCCTCACCAACAGCGGTAGCAATAGTTTTAAGACCAACGGGGCCGCCTTTAAACTTATCTATAATGGTGGTAAGAATTTTATTGTCCATTTCGTCCAGGCCGTGCTCATCAACATTTAGAGCATTAAGCGCATATTTTGCAATGGCGGTATCAATATTGCCATCACCTTTTATCTGGGCAAAATCGCGCGTGCGGCGTAGCAGGGCGTTGGCAATACGTGGTGTACCTCGGCTTCTACGGGCAATTTCATATGCGCCTTCATCGCTTATTGGGGTTTTTAATATGGATGAAGAACGAAGGATAATAGTGGTAAGCAGCTTGGCATCATAATATTCCAAACGGGCGTTAATGCCAAAGCGCGCCCTCAAAGGTGCTGTAAGCAAACCAGAACGGGTAGTGGCGCCAACTAAGGTGAACGGATTTAATGATAACTGTACAGAGCGGGCATTAGGGCCGCTCTCCAGCATAATATCAATCTTAAAATCCTCCATTGCCGAGTAAAGGTACTCTTCAACCAGCGGACTTAAACGATGGATCTCGTCAATAAATAAAATATCGCCGCTCTCCAGGTTGGTTAGCAAACCTGCCAGATCGCCGGGTTTATCTAACACCGGGCCCGACGTTATTTTTATGCCGACGCCCATTTCGTTGGCTATGATATGCGACAGCGTGGTTTTACCCAATCCGGGGGGGCCATGTAACAAAACATGGTCAAGTGCCTCGCCGCGTTGGCGTGCGGCCTGTACAAATATGGTAAGGTTAGCTAAAATTTTATGCTGACCGGTAAAATCCTCAAATGCCTGCGGCCGCAACACTTTTTCTATATCGCGTTCGGTAGAAGAGAGGTTTTCCAGGTTAGGATCAAGATGCTCATTCATTGCCAACGAATTTAGTATTTTTTATTTCGAAGTTAGAATTTCGGATATCGAATTTTCAACATGCAGTTTAAAAAAGCAATGCAGGTGAAAAAGAACGTTTAAAAATCAGAAAAATGAAATACTAAAATGCCGGATATGCCTATATTTATATAAGCAATTAGATAAGCATTTATGAGCATTGAAATAATAAATTCCGAATTGAACCTCTCACTTCACGGATTTGCCGGGCAGGCCGTAAACAGAAATTACCCTGAAACGGGATTTAAATTGATGAATAAGATGTGGAGTGTGGTTAAATCAAACAAATTACCTAATAAAGGTATAAATGTTTGGGTGTACGGAGCAGGGGACACCATGTTTATAGGTGTGGAATTAAGTGAAATACCAACTGATAGCTTTGGCTTAGAACAAATGGATATAATACTTACAAAATATATCAGATACAAACACATAGGTGCTTATTCTGGTCTGCCGCAGGCCTACAAACAAATGCGCAACTTTTTATCTGAAAATAATTTAAAAAGCCGGTTTCCGTGGCTGGAAATATATGGCGATTGGAATGCTGACGATTCTAAATTGGAAACCGATATAATTATGGGATTAGAGTAAAGCTTCTACAAGCAGCACCTTAATTCAATAAAAATCCGAAATTGAACATCCAAAATCCGATATCAAAATTATCCTTCCGGATACTTTCTAAACATGGCGTTAATACGCATTTGTAAAACTCCCAAAAAAGCTTCCTTGAATATTCCTTTTGACATTTTTGATGTCCCGGCGGTACGGTCTGTAAAGATAATGGCTGTTTCCTTCACGTCGAAGCCATGCCGCACAGCAGTGTATTTCATTTCTATTTGGAAAGCGTAACCTACAAATTTTATCTTGTTTAATTCTATGGTTTCTAGTACATTACGTTTATAGCACATAAACCCAGCGGTAAAATCCTGTATTTTAACGCCGGTAATAAAACGTACGTAAACCGATGCAAAGTAGCTCATTAACACCCGGCTCATAGGCCAGTTTACCACATTTACGCCTTTAATGTAGCGCGAACCTACAGCAACGTCAGCCCCTTCTACGCAAGCTCTGCGTAAACGAAGCAGATCTTCCGGATTGTGCGAAAAGTCGGCGTCCATCTCAAATATGTAATCATATTTACGTTCAATTGCCCACTTAAAGCCATGAATGTAAGCAGTGCCAAGTCCTTGTTTACCATTGCGTTCCTCTATAAATAAAGAATCAGGATAAACGTTTTTTATTGATTTAACAATTTTGCCGGTACCGTCTGGCGATCCATCGTCAATTATAAGAATATGGAAATCATGCGGCAAAGCGAATACCTTACGGATCATCTTTTCGATGTTCTCGCGCTCATTGTAGGTGGGGATAATTACTAAGCTATCAGGCACTTATTGATTTAGATAATGCAGCTTTAAACTTCGGCTAAAATAACAGAAATAGCGGCTATAAAAAATAAAAAAGCAGGAGCGTGTGTAACACTTCCCTGCTATATAACGGTAAATTGGGTTTATAAATTGTTGGTTTCAGCAATTACCTCGTTGTCAGGGTCGGTTATGTAGTTGCGTTCTTTTAACCGCGGCGATATAAATAAGTAAACTAAAAGGAAAGCTATACATAACACTACAAACATCCAGTAAAAATCTGCACCGGTAAATTTAGCGAAAAAGCCGCCTTCAGAAATGTTACCGTTTATAAGGGCGACAAAAAGATTGCCTGCTGCAACGGTGAGTAGCCAAATAGCCGTCATGGTGCTTTTCATGGATTTAGGTGCCTGTGTATAGGCATATTCCAAACCGGTTATTGAAACCAGTACTTCTGCTGCTGACAGTATCACATAAGCCAATATTTGCCACCAAACCGATGGATGGCCACCGGCATCAACGCGTTCCTGAACCAAAGCTATAATTACGAATGATAACGCGGTTAACGCCAAACCCGTTCCTATGCGACGGAGTGGGGTTGTTTTTATGCCTATCCTATCAAAGAAAGGATACACAAAATAAGTAAAGATAGGTATGAATGAAAGCAGGAAAACCGGATTAGCAGTCTGTACCTGCCCAGGCAAAATGGTAAAGTCAATAAAGCCCAGATTGATATGGCGATCCAATTTAGCAGCTTGTAGCACCCACTCAGAAAGATTTTGATCCCACATGGCCCAGAAAATAGGTGCGAATGCGAACACGGCCATAACGCGGTAAACCGCTTTTACGCCCTCTACTTTGGCCGGATCAAAATTAGTTTTAGCAACATCAAGCATTGATTCGCCTTTTTTCTTTTTGCCTATGTTAAGCAAGGCGTAAACGGAGATAAAAACAAAGTTATTTCTGTTGATACCTGATGGCGGAACGCGCCTATACTGCTTGCGTCCTGAGAAGAAAATTATAGTAGCCAAAGCCATTAGTAGGCCAGGAATACCGAATGCCCATTTTGCGCCATAAACATCATACACCCAGGGAATAAGCACGGTAGATATTACTGAACCCGCATTAATGCTAAAATAAAACCAGCCGTATACCTTAGACATTAGGCTATCGTTAGTTTTATCAAACTGATCGCCAACGTTGGCAGATACGCATGATTTTATACCACCAGCTCCTATAGCTATCAGTAGTAGCCCAACGGTGAATAAGTTAAGGTTATCATCAAACAAGGCCAAAAAGAGGTGCCCCACGCAATAAACTATAGATACGTATAAAATTATCTTATACTTACCTGTAAACCAGTCGGCAACCAGGCCGCCAATAAACGGAAGGGTATAGGCCAACGTTACAAAGAAATGCGTACTCTCATTGGCCTTAGCCTCTGCCACGGTTTGTAAAGCCGGGTTTAAAGTTGGATTGAAAAATTGAGCCACCAAAAAAGTAGCCAGTATAGACCGCATGCCATAAAAGCTGAAACGTTCAGCAGCTTCATTGCCAATAATAAAGGGGATACTTCTAGGGTACTGGGGTGTATGCGCAGCTACCGCTGCAGTTGATTTTTCGGACATAAGATCAGTTTAAAGGGACGAAATTACTATTTATATCGTGAAAAAAAATTTCCTTTCAATTTAACAATTTCCCGGCGCTTACAACTACTGTACACGCTTTTTTGTAATAGGTTTAACTTCCAGCTTTGGAGCCGGTAACTGGCCAGGGTCTATAAAAGCGGCATCACTCTCGTTGGGTACGTTGCGCATATCCAGGTTTTCAATTAGTTCCCACCGCCCGTTTTTCAACTTGTACCCATCGTATGATAGGTCTGGGCCATACGTTTCAGGCTGATCCTTCATTTTTTTATCCGGTGGAGCTAAATTATCAAAAACAATCAGGTTTTCGCCCGGTACGTAACGTAGCAGCATTGAGGCCTGCCGGGTATATTGAAAAACAACGCGACTGCGCTTTTTCGCCTTAGAAATAAAAACAGGCATGCCTAACACAGGTTTATCGTTTTTGAAGGATAGCACATCTATCACTTTTTTGGTTGACCTGTCTGTATAACCCTTCCAGCCTAGTAACACATAATGTGGGTTGACTCCCTGCACCGGTACAATGGTATAGTACTGGGCACCGTACCACTTGGTATTATCTGTAACGGTATCCTCAGGATGCGTAATAAGAGGGGAGTAGTCGTCTAGTGGATATAGCTTTAGCGCCCCGCCTGTATTCATTTGAATGGCCCCGTAAAAGCGATAGCTGCCATCATCATTGGCTATATGCCAACTGAAGATCCTAAAGCGATTATCAGGAGAGTTGAGTATGCTGATGGCCTTGAGCGAATCAAATTTGTAAAGGAATGAGTTTTGGGTTTTAAGTGTGCTAACCAAAGTTTTGATGAACGTATAGTTTGCATTTTTGCGGGCAAGATCGTCAGCGTTGTTGATGAAGGTGTTACCTAAACTTTGCAGGCTGTCCTGATACATGTTTAGCGTTACCAGATCTTTTTGCGGAAACTGTGCAGAGGCGTTGTAAAAAGTAAATATCGCTAACAGCGTAATGCAGAGGTGTTTTATCACTAACTATTTGGGTTATAATATGTGTTTAACGTAAATTTTCAATAACAATTGC
>Ga0247817_10002079_pt1 | contig 10336 bp, 9 predicted proteins | sample UWRJL212509R1_FD_178010 | JGI IMG/M metagenome (GOLD analysis project Ga0247817, IMG submission 178010) | Plant litter microbial communities from Arlington Agricultural Research Station in Wisconsin, United States - UWRJ-L212-509R-1 | ecosystem: Environmental > Terrestrial > Plant litter >... | reverse complement strand
ATTCCTCAGGTTCATGGTGCTTCAAAAGACGCGATCGATTATGCGAAAAAAGTATTCCGTACCGAAGTCAATTCGGTTACTGACAATCCTAATATTTTTATCGAAAGCGACCAGATCATATCGGGCGGCAATTTTCACGGTCAGCCTTTGGCTTTGGCTTTAGACTTCTTAGCGATTGCTTTAGCTGAATTGGGAAGCATTTCAGAAAGGAGAACCTATCAGCTTATTTCAGGTTTAAGGGGATTGCCCGCCTTTTTGGTCGATAATCCCGGATTAAATTCAGGGTTTATGATTCCGCAATATACCGCTGCCAGTATTGCAAGCCAGAACAAGCAATTGGCTACACCGGCGAGTGTTGACAGTATTGTATCGAGCAACGGGCAGGAAGACCACGTGAGTATGGGTGCCAACGCAGCGACGAAAGCACTTCGTGTGATGGATAACCTCGAGCGCATACTCGCTATTGAATTGATGAATGCCTCCCAGGCAATTGTTTTCAGAAAGCTGCCATCAGGGGATTTTATTGAAATGTTCCTGAAATCCTACCGCCAGGAAGTCCCTTTTGTAAGTGAAGACCGAATTCTGCATTACGATATAGAAAAATCTGTAGCATTTTTGAATAGCTTTCAAATTGAAGAAGAGTTACTGTCATGATGATAGCAGAATAGCTTAAAATCCATCACGCGCATGCAAATACGTTCAAAATTTTATATATTTGTACGTATAAATATTGATAATATGGATGCCAAATTAACATTAAAGCTTAATCAGGAAGTAATTGAGAAAGCAAAACAGTATGCTTCAGACAAAAAATTAAGCTTATCTCGCTTGATCGAAAACTATTTAAATTCTTTGACTTCTGAAAAATCCAATACAAATGAATTGGAAATATCTCCTTTTGTGAGAAGTCTTACTACAGGAATCAAGTATTCAATTCCAAATGACTTCGATTATAAGAAGGAACGCACAGATTATTTAGAAGAGAAACACAAATGATAAATATATTTCTGGATACGAACGTAATTTTAGATTTGCTGGCAAAACGAGATCCATTTTATGATTCAATTGCAAAAGTCGCTACGCTCGCAGATGAAAAGAAAATAGGATTGGTTTCTTCTCCAATTTCATTTACAACAGTTGAATATGTTTTGCGCAAATATGAATCGTCTGAATCTGTTTTAACCAAACTGCGAAAATTTAAAATTATTTGTCATATTTGTGAAGTAAATGAAGAAACAATAGAAAAAGCTTTGAACTCCGGTTTTGCTGATTTTGAAGATTCGGTTCAATATTTTAGCGCAATTCAAGCTTCCTGTTCTATAATCATAACTCGAAATGGAAAAGATTTTAAAAATTCTTCAATTCCAATTATGACAGCTGAAGAGTATTTGAGTAGTTTGGTCTAAGCAACTTTTTCCAACAGCCGTTTCACGAAATTGCCGGGTTTTCGGTAACGCGAAGTTTTGTTTCACGAAGAAAGTTTTAACTTGGCAAAGAAAAATCATTCAACTTTAATAGGCAACTTCTTGAAGCGGCAACACGTTAATAGCAACCTGCGTACCCTAAAATAATAGTATCAAAGCGTAACTCTTAGTTGCAATAAATATTGACAAGAGCACAAATAAAACAAAGCATTGTCCAAACTAAAATAGACAATGTCCCAATCGAACAAGACAATGTCCGAATCGAACAAGACAATGTCCCAATCGAACAAAGCAATGTCCCAATCAAACAAGACAAAGTACAAAAGCAGAAAGGCAAAGTCTTAACCGGAACAAGGCAAAGCCAAACGTTAATTAACGCTCATAACTCTTAAGAACCTAAAGTGTCTATTCAAAAGGGAATTTTTGGCTAACTTTAATAATGTAATCAAATGAAACATTATGGAAGATTATAAATATGACATGGACAGCATATTTGACTTACGCGACCATGAAAGCAGGTCGCATGACTATAGAAAAGAAGAATGGCAGAAAGAGCATTCGGAAAAAAATCTAACGGAAAGGGAAAAACGCACTCAGGAACATACAGATAATAAAGATTTCTACGATAATCGCTCTTCATTAGTGGGTCAGCCGCAAGAAAATACCCATCCGGCACCGTAAAGACACTTTTAGGTTTTATTTATTTTTATTTGGAAGAAAAATGGCTTGTATGATAAATGCAAGCCATTTTTTTTATTCATAAAAAAGCAAATCAGCCAGTGCGAAAACTATTACATTTTTCTATATTTGCGCCAAAATAAAAATCAATCATGAAGAAAATTCTATCGTATGCTTTGGCATTTGTAAGTCCGGCACTTCTGGCGCAAGTAACCCTCGAACACCATTATGTAAGCTCAGGAGGATATGCCAATGAAGTAAAAAGTTATGCTTTTTTTACAGCAGCCGGAATCAACTATTACACTTTGGATGGTGATGCCAGTCAGGTGAAATTTTATAACGCATCGCATGTTTTGTATAAAACCGTGACGCTTAATTTGGGAGCAGGATTTGAGATGGTAAGCCTGATGATGCCAACAGACGGTTTCTTTAATACCAACCCGAAAATTGAATTCATCATGGTTTATTCCAATTACCAGGAAATTCCGGGAATCACCAAAATGACGCTGTTTGATGAAGATGGTAACAACCTTCAGGAGTTTGGCGATCGTTTCGTTGCCGATTACATCAAAATCTCCGATACTTCCTTTAAATTAATTGTAAGCCAGGACCAGAGTTTTGAAAATGAATATGACATTTATAATGCGCCGGGCATATTATCTGTACAGCAACAGCAAATGCTTACTTCCGGAACAAATGCTTATCCCAATCCAACAGCTAACAGGATCAACATCAGTAATCCGATGCTAAATGGAGAAAACGGAGCTGTTAAAATTTATTCTGTTACTGGCGCTAAAGTTTTAGAGCAACCGGTGAACGGTAATGAAAATACTATAAGTGTGGATGTTTCACCATTAAGTAAAGGAACTTACATCTATAAAATAAACAATCACTCAGGAAAGTTTATTAAGGAATAACAAAAAAATAAAAATCCGGCACTGTCCGGATTTTTTTTTATATGTCAACCCATTCGGGTAAGGGTCTTTCTGTTCTTTTTGCGTTTGTAATGTGTTTGTTTCAAAGCCTTGTCACCGCTAATAATACTAATATTGCCATCTACTTCAAGTATGGCATATTTAACATCTGCAAAATGCTCAATACCATGTTCATGTATGGCTTCCATCAATTCGTCATGGGTTATATTTAGCCTTGAAAGTATTTTATAATTAGGCTTTCCGTTGCTGATCAGAATTTCGGTTTTATCTTCGAGTAAAGTCTGAAACCATTTGAACCTGAACTGTAAAAGTTTCAGAATATAATTTAGAATAAACAATACCAAAGCAGCCGCCAAACCGCCCCACAAAGTTGCATTGCTGCCTACCATGGCATTTTGAACAGAATTGCTGATGAGAAGAATCAGAATAACGTCGGTAGTATTGAGCTGCGAAAGTTCCTTCTTTCCGAATACACGCAGTGCGATAATCATAAAAAAATAAACGGCGACACAGCGAAGTATAATATCCAGGTAGTCGTTCATAATTTATGGATTACAGATTTTAAAGCAATACGCTTAAATTTTTCGGAGCAGCATCGTTGTATGCATGCAGGAATAAATGTCGTCCGTTTTCTTGATATTCCAGTCTTTCTCGACCATATTGGCAATAACCCTTGATTTGTAATTGCTGTTAAGCGGCAGCAGATTCAATAAAATTCCATATTTGCTCCGTCCTAAAACGCCTCTGATTTCTTCTACCTTAAAATTAGACTGAATTTTACGCATGACCGATTTTGTAAATGGCCATTCCCAGTCTTTATCATCCTGAAACGGACGGTAAATGGCACGAAGTACTTTTATGGGAAGACTAGTTTCCAGTGGATCGTAAGAGATAATCGTTCCGCCCGATTTGAGTTTTTCCTTTAATTTGGCTACTAATAAATCAAAATTCTCGAAATGGTGCAGTACGCCGTAAGCATAAATGATATCGAAATCCGTTTGATGAAATTCCGGAGAGAGAAAGTCGACTGCGATAGCACGTGCATTTTTACAATTGCTTTTTTCAATGTTTTTTTGGAGGCTTGCAATAGCTACATCGCTCAAATCAATACCGATGTATTCTTTTGCATTTTGAGCCATATAAATAGATAAGGCATTGCCACGCAGGCATCCCAGATCCAATATTTTTTTATCGCTGATATCGCCCAGCCATATTTTATGTTCGGCGTATACACGGTCTTTGATGTCAAATTGTTTCCTGAAATCACTCAAAGCACCATTTCTAAAATTTGACCATAGTTTAGAGGCAAAATTTTTCTGCGGATGGGTTTCAGAGTTGTAAAACTCTTTCTGGCGTTTGTTTAACTCTAATATTTCTTCGGTGTTTTTCATTGTATCAGGATTTTTGAGCGTGACAAATATAATAACTTTTGTAAAAGAAAAAACCTACTAGTTAGTAGGTTTTTCTGCTTTGTGAACTTTCACCGTCAGTTCTGTAGAGTCAGGTTCAATATCCATAAATATTTCATCTCCCATTCCAGTTTTTGAAGTGATAATTTCTTCAGCCAGTGCATCTTCAACATATTTCTGAATAGCTCTTTTCAAAGGTCTGGCGCCAAACTGACGATCAAAACCTTTTTCCGCAATAAATGCCTTGGCAGCATCAGAAAGATTAAGTGTATAGCCCAATTCAGCTACACGTGCATATAATTTTTTTAATTCAATTTCTATAATAAGATTGATATGCTCTTTTTCTAAGGCATTGAAAACGATTACGTCATCAATCCTGTTTAAGAATTCGGGAGCAAATGTTTTCTTCAATGCATTTTCAATGATACTTTTGGAATTATCATCGGCCTGAGCAATCTTGGCAGATGTTCCAAAACCCACACCCTGACCAAAATCTTTGAGCTGACGTGCGCCAACGTTTGAAGTCATGATAATAATAGTGTTCTTAAAGTCAATTTTACGACCTAAACTATCGGTTAAATAACCATCATCCAAAACCTGGAGCAACATGTTAAATACATCCGGATGTGCTTTTTCAATTTCGTCCAAAAGCACTACACAATATGGTTTTCTACGCACTTTTTCGGTCAGCTGTCCACCTTCTTCATATCCTACATATCCCGGAGGCGCACCAACCAATCTTGAAATTGAGAATTTTTCCATGTACTCACTCATGTCAATTCTTACCAATGCATCTTCGGAATCGAATAGTTCTTTAGCCAATACTTTTGCCAATTGTGTTTTTCCAACACCGGTTTGTCCCAGAAAAATAAAAGAACCAATAGGTCGGTTAGGATCTTTCAATCCGGCACGGTTTCTTTGAATTGATCGGGCAATTTTTAATACTGCTTCATTTTGACCAATTACTTTATTTTCAATTAATTCGGGAAGATTAGCTAATTTATTACTTTCGGTCTGTGCGATGCGATTAACAGGGATTCCGGTCATCATTGAAACAACATCAGCAACATTGTCTTCGGTTACCAGAATACGATTGCTTTTTGAATCTTCTTCCCATTGTTCCTGAGCAATAGCCAGATCTTTTTCGATGCGTTTTTCATCATCCCGAAGCTTGGCTGCCTCTTCGTATTTCTGCTTTTTAACCACAGTATTCTTTAATTCACGCACTTCTTCCAATTGACGCTCGAGATCCAGGATTTGTTTCGGAACTTCAATATTAGTAATGTGTACTCTTGATCCGGCTTCATCCATCGCATCAATCGCTTTGTCCGGAAGAAAACGTTCTGACATGTACCTGTTTGTTAATTTCACACATGCTTCAACAGCTTCCTGAGTGTAGGTAACATTATGGTGGTCTTCGTATTTGTTTTTGATATTGTTAAGGATAGTGATAGTTTCATCAACAGAAGTCGGTTCTACAATAATTTTTTGAAAACGTCTTTCCAATGCGCCATCTTTTTCAATATACTGACGGTATTCATCCAATGTTGTTGCGCCAATACATTGAATTTCACCTCTTGCCAAAGCTGGTTTGAACATATTTGAAGCATCGAGAGAACCTGTTGCGCCACCTGCGCCAACTATCGTATGAATTTCATCAATGAAAAGGATGATGTCGTCATTTTTTTCTAACTCATTCATCACCGCTTTCATTCGTTCTTCGAATTGTCCACGGTATTTTGTTCCTGCGACAAGGCTGGCAAGATCGAGAGTAACCACTCTTTTATTGAATAATATCCTGGAGACTTTCTTCTGGATAATTCGCAAAGCCAAACCTTCGGCAATTGCGGATTTACCTACACCTGGTTCTCCAATTAATAAAGGATTGTTCTTTTTTCGTCGGCTAAGGATTTGTGAAACACGTTCGATTTCCTTCTCACGTCCAACGACAGGATCCAGTTTGCCTTCTTCGGCCATTTCCGTTAAATCACGACCAAAATTATCAAGTACCGGAGTCTTTGATTTTTTATTGGATTTGTTCGCAGGATTGTTAAAGTTTCCTTCTTTTAAACTGTCATCCTGATTAGAGTCATCGTTAAATGATTCGTTTTTAGGAAGGTTTTCTAAAAAATTATCTTCGCTTGGTGTCATATTCAGATATTGTTCTTTAGCTGCGTCATAATCTATTTTCAATTTATTAAGCAGCTTGGTTGTAGGATCATTTTCGTTTCTTAAAATGCACAGCAATAAATGGGCTGTACTGATAGATGTGCTTTGGAATACTTTGGCCTCCAGGAAAGTAGTTTTAAGTGCACGTTCTGCCTGACGCGTCAGGTGCAGGTTTTTCTTTTCGTTGCTAACAATAACATTGGGATTGGCCGGACTCAGGATTTCAACTTTTCTTCGTAAATGATCTAAATCAATAGATAAATTATTCAGAATAGTAATTGCTTTCCCGTTTCCGTCCCTGAGAATACCCAGCATCAAATGCTCGGTACCTATAAAGTCATGACCCAAACGCAAAGCTTCTTCTTTGCTGTAGGTTATAACATCTTTTACTCTTGGTGAAAAATTATCATCCATAATAATTAATTGGTATGTAAATTTAGTAATTCTGTGCCGCAAAAGCAAAAACCGTTCCTGACAAATACTACTGTCAGCTAATAGACAAAAAATATTTGCAAATAAAAGTTAAATCCAAATTAACTTATTAACTGAAATACTGCCGTGTTTTGTTAATAAATCAGATAAATTTCTATAAATATATGTACGTAAAATATTCGAGAAAGGTTATATTAGCAGGATTTTTTGAAACAAAAATAATTTTTAAAATAACTATAATATGGCGGACGGAGAAAAGTTAATCCCTATCAACATTGAAGATGAAATGAAATCAGCCTACATCGATTATTCGATGTCGGTAATTGTATCGAGAGCACTTCCGGATGTTAGAGACGGCTTGAAACCAGTACATCGCAGAGTACTTTATGGAATGTATGATTTGGGGGTTTTCGCCAACAGAGCCCATAAAAAATCAGCAAGAATTGTTGGAGAAGTTTTAGGTAAATACCATCCGCACGGAGATACTTCTGTTTATGATGCGATGGTTCGTATGGCTCAGGAATGGAGTTTGCGTTATTTACTAATTGACGGGCAGGGTAACTTTGGATCTGTTGATGGCGACAGTCCGGCTGCAATGCGTTACACTGAGGCCAGAATGAAAAAAATGTCAGAAGACATTATGGCAGACATCGACAAAGAGACAGTCGATTTTAAACTGAACTTTGACGATACGTTATATGAGCCAACAGTAATGCCAACGCGTGTTCCTACCTTATTAATTAACGGATCATCGGGAATTGCAGTAGGTATGGCTACCAATATGGCACCGCATAACATTACAGAAGTCATTGACGGAACATTAGCTTACATTGATAACAATGAGATTGAAATTGACGAACTCATCAACTATATCAAAGCACCCGACTTTCCAACTGGCGGTGTAATTTACGGTTACGAAGGTGTTCGTGAAGCATTCAAAACAGGTCGCGGACGAATTGTCATGCGTGCCAAAGTTAATTTTGAAGAAGTAGACGGAAGGGAATCGATTATTGTTACCGAAATTCCGTATCAGGTCAACAAAGCAGAGATGATTAAGAAAACTGCTGATCTTGTAAACGATAAAAAGATTGAAGGTATAGCTAACATTCGAGACGAATCGGATAGGAACGGAATGCGTATCGTTTATATCTTAAAACGCGATGCTGTTCCAAATGTCGTTTTAAATACCTTGTATAAATTTACACAACTGCAATCTTCTTTTAGTGTCAACAATATTGCATTGGTCAACGGAAGGCCACAGATGCTGAACCTGAAAGACCTGATTCATTATTTTGTTGAACACCGTCATGATGTCGTTATCCGACGCACGCGTTTTGAATTGCGCAAAGCGGAAGAAAGAGCACACATCCTGGAAGGTTTAATCATAGCTTCTGATAACATTGACGAAGTAATCGCATTAATACGCGGATCTAAGAATACCGATGAAGCCCGTGAGAAATTAATAGAACGCTTCAAATTATCCGATATACAGTCAAGAGCCATTGTAGAAATGCGTCTCCGACAATTAACCGGATTGGAACAGGACAAATTAAGGGCAGAATATGAAGAGATCATGAAACTGATTGAGCATTTAAAAGCTTTATTAGAAAGTAAAGATCTAAGAATGCAACTAATTAAGGATGAGTTAATTGAAATCCGTGATAAATATGGTGACGAACGCCGTTCTCAAATTGAATATTCAGGCGGTGACGTAAGTATCGAAGACTTAATTGCCGATGAAAATGTAGTTATTACCATTTCTCATGCCGGTTATATCAAACGCACCAACCTAACAGAATACAAAACCCAAAACAGAGGTGGAGTAGGTCAGAAAAGCGCGGGAACCAGAGATGCAGATTTCCTTGAGCATATGTATGTAGCTACCAACCACCAGTATATGATGTTCTTTACCCAAAAAGGAAAATGCTTCTGGATGCGGGTTTATGAAATTCCTGAAGGCAGCAAAACCGCAAAAGGAAGAGCGATACAAAACCTGATCAACATAGAAAATGATGACAAAGTCAAAGCTTTTATCTGTACGCAGGACTTGAAAAACCTTGATTACATCAATAGCCATTATGTCATTATGGTGACTAAGCAAGGGCAAGTGAAGAAAACTTCGTTGGAGCAATATTCACGTCCGCGTGTTAATGGTGTTGCAGCAATTACCATCCGTGAAGATGATGAATTGCTCGAAGCGAAATTAACCAATGGTGAAAGTCAGATTTTAGTCGCCGTTAAGTCGGGTAAATTAGTACGATTCGAAGAAAGCAAGACACGTCCGATGGGAAGAACAGCTTCCGGTGTTCGCGGAATTACATTGCAGGATGACAAGGATGAAGTGATCGGAATGGTTTCTGTAAATGACATGAATAGTGAAATTCTGGTTGTGGCCGAAAATGGTTACGGAAAACGATCCAGCCTTGAAGAGTACCGTGTTACCAATCGTGGAGGAAAAGGAGTGAAAACCTTAAATATTACTGAGAAAACAGGAAAACTTGTTTCAATCAATAGCGTGACCGATGCTGATGATTTGATGATCATCAATAAATCCGGATTAACTATCCGTATGGCGGTTGAAGATCTGAGAGTCATGGGAAGGGCTACGCAAGGAGTTCGTCTGATCAATATCAAAGGAAACGATTCTATTGCCGCTGTGACCAAAGTAATGAAAGATGATGTAGTGGAAGAAGTAGCAGAAGGTGAAATTGCTGTAGATGAAAATGGCGAGCCGATCATTCCAATAGCACACAAAGATGATGAGGAATCAGATGGAACTGTCGAAGAAGAAGACACCGAAGAAACTGAAGAATAATTAATTAAATAAAACAATATGAAAAGTAAATATGTAATACTCGCATCAGCCGTACTGATTTCAGTTAGCACTTTTGCTCAGAAAGATCAGATCAAAGCTGCTGAAAAGGCACTCAAAAATGGTAATGCAGCCGAAGCAGTTGCTGTCCTTAATCAGGCAGAATCAGTAATTGCCAATGCTACTCCGGCAGAAAAAGCGCAATATTACTACGTTAAAGGCAATGCGTTTCTGGACCTGGCCAATAAAAAAATGGAAGTAGCGAAAAATCTTCCTGCTGCCGCTAAAGCCTATCAGGAAGTAGTAGCAGTCGAAAAAGCCTCAGGAAAGTCAAAGTATACTTCAGAAGTGCAGACTTCTTTGGCTGAAATCAAAAACCAGCTAATCAATAAAGCGATTGAAGAAGGAGGAAAAAAGAATTACAAACCTGCTTCCGATTTATTGTACCAGGCTTACGAACTTGATAAGACCGACGCC
>Ga0247817_10002077_pt1 | contig 10342 bp, 5 predicted proteins | sample UWRJL212509R1_FD_178010 | JGI IMG/M metagenome (GOLD analysis project Ga0247817, IMG submission 178010) | Plant litter microbial communities from Arlington Agricultural Research Station in Wisconsin, United States - UWRJ-L212-509R-1 | ecosystem: Environmental > Terrestrial > Plant litter >... | reverse complement strand
TCATCCGCTGGATCTTGATATTGTTAAGAAAACAATTGCCGCCTCTATCGCAAATAAACGCGTTTTTGAACTGGAGCACCGGGTCGTAAAGGCTGATCGGACTATGGGCTGGACGTTTTCCAGAGCGGTTCCCATACTTGATAGCAATGGAAATATTTCCGAATGGTTTGGTACCGCCAGTGATATAACCGAAAGAAAAAAAGCCGAACAAGCATTAAAAAATAGTGAAGAAGACTTACGTAATCTGGTATTGCAATCTCCCATAGGTATTTGCGTGCTGGATGCTGATACGCTGATCAGTGAAATTGTGAATGATAAATTTGTTGAAATAGCGGGAAAGCCTTATGAAGCTATTATGGGCAAATGGTATTGGGACACATTTGCCGAGGCCGCTGTTTATTATCAAGATGCTTTGCAAGCTGTAGTTGATAAAGGCGAAGCTTTTTATGTGAACGAGGTGGAGTTGATGTTGATCCGGCATGGAAAGGAAGAAATTGTTTACGTAACGTTTGTGTATGAGCCTATGAAAGACCTCACCGGTGCGGTAAAAAAAGTAGTCGTGTGGGTGCTTGAGAATACATTCCAGGTAAAGATCAGGAGACGAGTAGAAGAAAGTGAAAACCGTTATAAAGTATTATCTGAAACCCTTGAACAGCAAGTGAACGAACGCACCAAAGAATTGCAGCGTTCCAATGAAGATCTGCAGCAGTTTGCTCACGTTGCATCACATGATCTAAAAGAGCCGGTACGCAAAATAAAAACGTTTACAGGCCGCCTGGAAGACCAGCTCAATGGCAAATTGGATGAATCGGCAACACGGTTTATTGGAAAAATTCAGACTGCAGCAGAGCGTATGTCTATGATGATTGACGGAGTATTGGCGTATTCTACAATCAATGCTGGCAAACAAAAAACGGAATGGGTTGATCTGAATCAAGTCTTAAAAAATATTGAAACCGATCTGGAAATCCCATTGCAAAAAACAGGTGGCATTATTGAATATCGTAATCTTCCAACGCTGGAAGGTGCACCTGTGTTGCTTTATCAGCTTTTTTACAATCTCATAAACAACTCCATTAAATTTATTGAAGCAGGTATACCACCACGGATAACTATATCATCGGAAGTATATACTGAACCCAACACAAAACATATATGTATTAGGGTAGAGGACAATGGGATCGGTTTTGAGCCTGAGCTGGCTGAGCGTATATTTGAAACATTTACCCGACTCAATTCAAAAGATAAATACGAAGGCACAGGCCTGGGATTATCACTTTGTAAAAAAATAGTAGAGCGGCATGGCGGTACTATTGTTGCACATAGCAGTAAAGATGGTGGCGCTACGTTTACCATTACACTTCCGTTGAAACAGAAAGAAGCAGGAATATGAGGCAGTGGTCAGTGGTAAGTAGTCAGTACAAAACCTCCAAGGATTTTCGTAGCAAATCAATGCTGTTTGTGTAGGACTAAAGCCTTGGAGGTTTATGCACTTTATCGATATTCTCTGGCGCCAGTCTTAGCGCAGCGTGGACTGGTGACTTCTATTTTCCAGTCTTTGACTGCATATAATGATCCGTGTGAAATCATAGTTGCCAACTTATGAAATTGTTCGACCCCGCCGGGGTCATTTCTAATAAACCGTTTATTCTGATTTTAATAATATCCTCTAATTAATTTTATGTAAAAGTAAAAGAATATTGATAATGAGTAATGACCCCAGTGAGGTCGAACATTTCGAATGTAAATAAACACAGACATTTTCCTTAGCTTGACGCATTCTCACCGTGATCTGTTGTACACAGAACACCAATACAAGACCACAGTGAGAGAATACATACTTCAATAATTTTTTACGCTTCCTGTTCCTGTTTCGAAACCTGAATGTTTGCAATCAGTTTGATGTCTTCACCTAATCCTAAGCCACCGGTGTCTGTGAGTTTGTTCCAGGTCATCCCGAATTCAGCGCGGTTAACAATACCTTTTACCTCAAAACCATGTTTTATAACACCGTGTCCGTTATTTTCGGAACCGCCGTATTCTACAAGCAATTCAACCGGTTTTGTAACACCTTTTAACGTTAGATTACCGATCATTTTGAAAACACTGTCGCCGGTCTTTACAAACGATGTAGATTCAAATACAATTTGTGGATATAGATCTGCTGCAAAAAAATCCCCGTTTTGTAAATGTTCATCGCGCTGCTGCTGATTGGTATCAATGCTTTTTACATCCATTGTGAAATGTACCTTGGCATCTGTAAAACCATCTCCTGCTGTAACTGCACTGCCTTCAAATTTTCTGAATGAACCGGTTACAGTTGAAATAACTAAATGTTTTATTTTGAATTGCACATCGGAGTGCATTGGGTCAATCACCCATGTTGTTGCGTTTTCCATTTTTTTTAATTGTTGATTTAGGATTCAAAAATACATACATTTACTTACTAAAGTATAGCAGTTACCTGATAGTAAGTAGTTACCGACGGGTAAGTAGACCTCAAAACGATATGAATCAAAAGGAACACGTTTGTCAGCATAAGCTCATGATCACACGGGATACGATGGAAGTTATACAGGGTAAGTGGCGCATACCTATTATAATTGCGTTGACTTTTGGCGAAAAGAGATTCGGCGAAATACAACGAGATATCGGAGATATATCACCTAAAATGTTGTCTCAGGAATTAAAAGCATTGGAAGAAAATAAAATTATTTCGCGTACGCTGTATGATAGTATGCCTGTAACAGTAGAATATGCTTTGACTCCATTGGGTAAGTCGATGAAAAAATTGCTGGATGAAATCTTAAACTGGGGAACACATTTTCGAAAAGAAATTGTCGGGAAGTAAGTAATAGTAAACAGTGTTCAGTAGAAATGTTCTGTGTGTCACAGAACATGGTGGTGGTAGTTGTCAGTAGTCAGTGGTAATTAGTCAGTGCAAACCCTGCATTGATTTCCGTAGCAAATCAATGCTGCTGGTGTAGAACTAAATCCCTGGAGGTTTCATTGTCTCTGGTGCCAGTCTTAGCGCAGCGGGGACTGGTACCTTTTATTTTTCCAGTCTTTGACTGGTTTTTCATACATGCAGTCAAAGACTGCCAAATGGTACACACCAGTCTGGAGACTGGCGCGAGGACAAACTGTCTACTGACCACTGTCTACTAATTTTCAAAACACAGGAAGTATCAAATAGAAGGTAGTCCCTTGTTCAAGTCTGGATTTGCTGTAGAGTGCACCGCCATGGTTGTTAACGATTCTTCTGCACAAAGCAAGCCCTATTCCCGAGCCCGGGTAAATGTCTTTTCCATGTAATCGTTTAAACACTTCAAAGATCTGATCAGCATATTGCTCTTCAAATCCTATTCCATTATCCTGAATGGAAATTTCATAATATGTGTTGGAGAGAATCGGTTTTCGGATATGAAATGCTGCCTCATCATACGTGAGAGGTCTCGACACGATCTTTATTTCAGGAGTTCTATTCGGAGAAGTGAATTTAAGTGCATTGCTTATTAAATTATAAAACAGCTGATTCATCTGCAAGGGTACACCCTTAACAACCGGCAGCGGATCAATGGAGATGACTGCATGCGTTTCAGAGATCATCAATTCAAAATCAGATACCACATCTTTAAGTACTGTATTCACGTCTACGGCTTTTTCAAGTTCCGTTGATTTTGTTAACCGTGAAAATTCCAGGAGATCTTTGATCAGCATGCTCATCCGTTGAGAAGATTGATTGATCTTATCGACCAAAGGTCTGTTCTCTTCACTCAGGCTTTTATGTTTACCTAAGATGCCCGCAAACACCCGGATCTTGCGCAGAGGCTCCTGCAGATCGTGGCTGGCAACATACGCGTATTGAGATAATTCTTCATTCGAGCGGTAGAGCTTTTCATTCGATTCTTCAAGTTCTTCATTGGTAGCTGCGATCTCTTCGTTGCTGGATTGAAGCTCTTCTGTACGTTCCTTCACAAGCCTTTCCAGTTCAAACTCTGTATGTTTCTGAATAGTAACATCCCTGGTTGTACCCATGATCAAAGATGGAATGCCTTGATCGGTATAAAACATTTGTCCCTGCGTATGCACAAAGTACAAGCGTTGTGTCAGTTTATTTACGATGGTATATTCAACATCAATGGCTCCGTCCAAATACCGCTCTCTTGCTTGTCTTACAGCAAGCTTCAGTCCTTCGTTGTTTGGGATCCCGTCAATGATATCCTGAAAGGTCATGGTTTCTTCTTTTCTAAAACCAAACCAGTTTTTCATTCTTGGCGAAGCTTCAAATTTTCCGCTTAACAGATTCACTTCCCAGGTTCCAAGCTTTGCAGTTTCGATCGCGCTTCTTAACTGTGCTTCCGCTTCAATTATTTTCTTTTTGTTCAATACCTGTTCTGTCACATCAATCGCCATATCGATGATGGCATATACGTTTCCATCTTTATCAAACAACGGTTTATATACAAAATTGAAGTAGATGATTTGCGGCACACCATCGATCACCAACTCTGCTTTTGCTTCGTCGGCCTCAAATGCTTTACCAGTAGTGAATATATCATCAAGGATCTGAAGGAAGGGTTGGCCCTCAAGCTCCGGCAGTGCGGCTGCCAGCGGCATCCCCATGATCGATCCTCCTTTGCCCCAGAGCTTGATCATTTCTTCGTTTGCAATATCAATCACAAGTTCTCTACCGACAAGCACTGCTGTAGGTACGGGAGCTTCTTCTACCAGGCTTCTGAATTTCGCTTCGCTTGTTTCAATTTCTTTTTTTGCCAATACCTGCGCGGTAACATCTGAAGCAACGACCAGTACACCATTGATATTCTGATCCGCATCCCGTAACGGTGCATATACGAAATCGAAATAAAGGTCCTGCAATTTTCCTTCATGCTCAAGTTTTGCCAGTACTCCATTTCCGTTAAAGGGAACACCTGTTGTATATACTTCCTGTAATAATTCGGCAAAGCCTTGCCCTTTTATTTCAGGGAGCGCTTCTATGATCGGCAAACCAAAAATTGAGCTGTCTTTTCCCCATACTTTTAAAATTGTTGCATTGCCGGATTCTACGATTAAGTCTTTACCCCTTAACACACCAATAGCTACAGGGGCCTGGTTTACAATGCTTCTTGTACGCTCTTCGCTTTCCTGTATGACATTTGCCATTTCTACGCGCTGGTTGATGTCCATACAGAATCCTGCGTAGCCCGCATAGTTTCCATGTTCGTCTACATAGGGATCTCCTGCGGCACGGCACCAGCAAACTGTTCCGTCCGATTTATTAATTCTGAACTCGACATCGTAGTGCGTTTTATTTTCTATGGCAGCTAAAAAAACGTCTATGCTTCTTTGTCTGTCTTCTTCAACAATGGCATTGGTCCAGCCTGGGCCGAGCAATGCTTCATAAGGCATACCTGTCCAGTCAGTAAGTGTTTTATTGAGATAGATCAAGCCACCGTCAGGTCCCGACATCCACAAACCGGTAGGAGCGTTTTGTGTCACGTTTCTGAACATGGCTTCGTTGTCGCGCAATGTTTTCTGTGCAGCCAGTTCCGGTCTTAAGTCGCGGATGGTAACACTTTTTCCGATCACCACTCCGGTTTCGGGATTGATCACCGTTTCATAACTTCCAAAGCCGGGGATCAGCTCGCCCGTTTTAAAATGTTTAAGAAATACATTTCCTTTCCAGCTTTCTTTCCGTTGCAGTGTCTGGTAGATCTCGAGCATCAATGCTTTCTGTTCGGCAGGATAGAAGTCGGCCGACTTTAACGTGCCGATATCAATATCCTTGTCAATGCCCAATAAGTTAAAGGCAGCCTGGTTGAGTTCAATGATGATGTTATCGTTGTTGGAAATGCCCATAAAATCCGGATTGTTATCGATCAGGACACGTATCTTTTGGCGTTCTTCCAGTAAAGCCATTTCATGGCTGATATCCAGTGCAATACCCGAAAAACTTTTTGGACTGCCGTCTCCATTAAAAGATGCCTTGCCGACAAAGCGTACCATTCTTAAAATGCCGTCATCTGCGCCGATGGTACGGTAACGGATATCATAAATTCCACCGGATTCCGGATCAAGCGCTTTGGTCACTGCGTCCTGTACTTTCTGGGCATCTTCGGGATGGATATACTTAATTGCTTCCTCATACGGAAGTTTATTTTCTTTAACGATACCAAAAAGCTCCCTGCAGCGATCGTCCCAAATTACCTGAGAATCATTTCCAAGCGTTAAGTCCCAGACTCCGATGCCGGCAGTCTGGAAGGCTGAGATCATACTTTCTGCTTTAATAGGGGTAGCAAGAAATGTATTTATGTACGTATTCATACTTGGAAGGTACGAAAGTATTGTTATGTTATAAATCCTTTTATTATTAAATTTGATCCGGAAGGGAGAGATAATATGAAAACGTTTTTTCTGGTAGACGACGATTCAGATGACAGGATGATTTTCAAAGAAGCACTTGAATGTCTGGATCTACCACTCAACTACATCGAAGCCGAAGACGGACAGCGGGCGCTTGAAATGTTTAACCGGATGCTGACACCGCCGGATGTGATTTTTTTAGACCTGAATATGCCTAAGGTTAGTGGCTATGAGGTTCTTGTTCAGGCAAAAACATATCCTAAATACCAGTCTGTACCCATCTTTATGTACACAACCTCTTCCAGCTGGTTTGATAAGGAAAGATGTATGCAGGCAGGTGCGGCGGGTTTTATAACAAAGCATGATTCTTTTGACGACTTGTGTATAGAGTTGAAGAAGTTAGTGGGAAGTGGGCAGTAATCAATCTAAACCCTCCAGGGATTTCCTTAGAAGATTAAACTTCAGACGTAGGACTAAATCCCTGGAGGGTTCGTTTCTACAGACCTCGCCTTGGCTGGTGTTCCCTCGGCAACTGCATAGAGCGTATGAACCAAAGATTATTTCCTTAGGTCACCGGCCAATGTCAGAAGTATATTTCAACAGATTTTGCTTAAATTCATTTTTGTACCCACACAGAAACATTACCACCTTTAGTTCTGAATTCTGCCCAGCCGTTTTCATCAATTTTGATTTCACCTTCTGAAATATTGAGATAATCTGTAAAAACTTTTCCGGCGAATTTTTTACCTATTTCCATATGTTTAGTTCCATCATCACCATTGGATAACAGAACCGCGCATCCTGTTTTAGGATCATCATTGCCTTCTCTTATCCAGCCCACACAGTTTGCATGGTCAAAATAATCACGCTGTAAGCCATAGGCAAATTCTTTGCGGGCCTTCATTAATTTTTCCAGGACTTCACATTTAGGAAGCTGGATATTCAATTCATTTCCATTGCTATCCTTGTCTTTGTAAGATGTGCCATACAAATCCGGATAAAATATACATGGATATCCTTTTTCTCTTAATAAAGTCAAGGCATATGCTAATGCTTTAAACCATGAATTAACAGGGGCTTCAAGTGTTTGCAAGGGCTGAGTATCATGATTGTCAATTAGAGTGACTGCCAGCGATGGAGTATTTGCAACAAGTGTATCATCAAAGATCTGCCTCAGATCATAGTCCCGGCCTTTGTTTGATGCATTAAAAATATTCTGATGCAATGAAGCATCAAAGAGGGACATCCGGCCATGTACTGCGCCAAGATATTGCTGAAGGAGAGGAAGGTCATCGGCTGTCCAATATTCTCCTACAACAAACAGATCAGGATTAAGGCTTCGCACATAATCTATGAATTCATTTACAAAATCCGGATCCATATGCTTAATAGCATCAAGGCGAATGCCGTTAAATCCCACAGTATCGAAATACCATTTTGCCCAGCGTTTTAATTCTTCTCTTACAGCAGCATTCCGGTGGTCAATATCAGCGCTCATAAGATAATCAAAGTTGCCTTTTTCCCGGTCAATTACTTTTTCCCAATTGTGTGCAGATTCGTTTTGAATGCTGAAAATTGCTTTTTCATTATTGCGGAAATCATAATCAATTCCACTAAAGCATTTGTGATCCCAGATAAATTCTGAATACTGTCCTTTGCGGCCAGGGAAAGTAAATTTAGTGGCCGCTTCAATTTCATACGCGTCGCTTATAAATTCATTTCTGTTTTCAGGGTTTACTTTTTTTGCAAAAAATAGTTCCTTTTCATCCGCGCCCGCTTTGTGATTTATGATTAGATCTGCCAGTACAGTAATACCATTTGTCTGTAGTGTTTTAACACAATCAATATATTCCTGCTTTGTACCATAGCGTGTACGTACAGTTCCTTTCTGATCAAACTCACCAAGGTCAAACAGATCATACACATCATACCCTCTGGAAACGATGCCATCCGCACCTTTACAAGCAGGAGGGAGCCAGGCAGCTGTTATACCAAGGCTGGCAAGCCTTGGAGCCTCTTCTGATAAATATTTCCACAATGTTCCATTGTCTCTTGAGTACCAATGAAAAACTGAACCATGACACCATTTTCCATATGCCGGCCATTTATATTTAAAATATTTTAAAGAAGTCTGTCCTTGCGACATGTAAGCTTACAAGAGACAGCCTGATCAAAAGTTTATTGCTGAAAGAAAACAGAGACTGCGTTGTTGGAGCAGTCTTTGTTTGACATTATGCAGGTACTTTCCTGGGTTTTTCTCTTTCCCAGAATCGGTGCTGCGCAATGGCTTCAATGAATAACGCGCTTAATTCTTCCGGATTGTCTGATATAACAATGCCTTCAGCAAGTACTGTATCGCGGTCCATTTTTGAAGGAATTTTTTTAGCAAAATAAGTAGCCTCCAGTACCTGCATCGCATCAGCATCCGCTGCAATTGCCTTACAATGTTTAAAAGCCTCATTCAGAAAATGAATCGCATCTGCACAGTCTTCAAGAGTAGCAGCGCTATTGATCCCGCCCGGTACATAAACGGCATCGTAAAATACAGAAGCAGATGTAAGGAAGCTTTTATCAACAGCGATCTGTTCATCATTTTCAGAAGTGATGTAATTCTGGAACGGTGCAATTACATCGCAGCTTGCACCTGCAGCTATAAGTTCATTTTTTACAGCGTTCAACGTCTGTTCATTTACACCATCGGCTGCAAGAATTGCAATGTGCCTTGTTTTAATAGTGTCTTTAACGGTGTGTGCCATACTCAGCGCATCAGAAGATTTTATAAAACCTTCTTTCACGATGGATTCATAATCTGCCGGATTTGCATCAGCAGGGATGCTCTGATTAAGTGCATCCATACAATGTTTCGGAATATGGATCCGCAAAGCCACAGCTACCTGCGCAGCCAGACCTGTATCAATATTCATCAGGATCCGCAGCATACGTTCGCGGATAGATACTGTCTGCACTTTACCAAGCTCGAATGAAAGCGCATCAACAATGTGATTTTTTTCAGGTTCGGACTGACTGTTGAAAAACAATTTTGCCTGACTGAAATGATCCATAAAACTTTTACTGCGCTCACGGATCTTTTTTGAATCAATACGTTCAGCATAAGATGCAAATCCTGCGTCCATCTGCCCGGCCTGGAAAGGGCAGCCACCGCCTAATGAATTCGGGCTGTAGCTTGCTTTCCCTTTGTCAATGGTTTGGCGCATATGCCCTTCGCGCTGATTGTTGTGTACAGGCACCACAGGTTTGTTGATTGGGATCTCATGGAAGTTCGGTCCGCCAAGGCGTGACAGCTGCGTATCACTGTACGAAAACAAACGTCCCTGCAAGAGAGGATCATTTGTAAAATCAATACCCGGTACAATGTTTCCGATGTGGTAAGCTACCTGTTCCGTTTCTGCAAAGAAGTTATCCGGGTTACGGTTCAGCGTCATTTTCCCGATCCGCTGTACAGGTACCAATTCTTCAGGAACGATTTTAGTGGGATCCAGCAGGTCAAAATCAAATTTATGCTCATCTGCTTCGGGGATGATCTGCACACCCAGTTCCCATTCCGGGAAGTTGCCGCTTTCAATAGCGTTCCAAAGATCACGGCGATGAAAATCAGGATCTTTACCGGAGATGTTCTGTGCTTCGTCCCAGGCTACAGAATGCACGCCCAACAAAGGCTTCCAGTGGAACTTGACAAACGTTGCTACGCCATCTTTATTAATGAAACGGAATGTATGCACACCAAAACCTTCCATCATTCGGTAGCTGCGTGGAATGGCGCGGTCGCTCATAAGCCACATGATCATATGCGCGCTTTCCGGCATCAGTGAAATAAAATCCCAGAACGTATCATGCGCAGATGCAGCCTGAGGCATTTCATTGTCCTGTTCCGGTTTTACTGCGTGAACCAGATCGGGAAATTTAATTGCATCCTGAATAAAGAAAACCGGCATGTTATTGCCAACAAGATCAAAGT
>Ga0247817_10002076_pt1 | contig 10344 bp, 8 predicted proteins | sample UWRJL212509R1_FD_178010 | JGI IMG/M metagenome (GOLD analysis project Ga0247817, IMG submission 178010) | Plant litter microbial communities from Arlington Agricultural Research Station in Wisconsin, United States - UWRJ-L212-509R-1 | ecosystem: Environmental > Terrestrial > Plant litter >... | reverse complement strand
CAATCCGGAATTGTATTTTGATGAACTCATTGAAATCAACCTGTCAGAATTAGAGCCTTATCTTAATGGTCCTTTTACGCCAGATTTGGCAACGCCAATTTCAAAAATGAAAGAGGAAGCCATCAAAAACAACTGGCCTCTAAAAATCCAGTACGGTTTGATCGGTTCTTGTACTAATTCTTCTTATGAGGATATTTCAAGAGCGGCTTCTCTAGCGAAACAGGTATCAGATAAAAACCTAAAGACCAAATCCAATTTCACGATCACACCAGGTTCCGAACTTGTACGTTACACTATTGAGCGTGACGGATTTATTGACATATTCGACAAAATTGGCGCTACTGTTTTTGCCAATGCCTGCGGACCGTGTATCGGGATGTGGGACAGGGAAGGTGCCGAAAAGGAAGAAAGAAATACCATCGTACATTCTTTCAACCGTAATTTCTCCAAACGTGCCGATGGAAATCCAAATACCCTCGCATTTGTTGGATCTCCCGAATTGGTGACTGCTTTGGCTATCGCCGGAGATTTGACTTTCAATCCATTGACCGATACATTAATTAATGAAAATGGTGAAGAAGTGCGCCTTGATGAACCAACAGGAAATGAATTGCCGCCAAACGGATTTGCTGCGGAAGATGCAGGGTTTCAGGCACCTTCAGAAGACGGTTCAGGCGTTCAGGTTGTAGTAAGTCCAACTTCTGAAAGACTGCAGTTGCTTGCGCCATTTTTACCTTGGGACAAACAAAACATCTGTGGAGCGAAATTATTAATCAAAGCTTTTGGAAAATGTACGACTGACCATATTTCTATGGCCGGGCCATGGTTGCGTTTCCGTGGCCATCTGGATAATATTTCCAATAACATGCTCATTGGTGCCATCAATGCGTTCAACCAAAAAGCCAATCTTGTAAAAAATCAGCTTACCGGAGAATATGATGCCGTGCCTGCAGTAGCAAGGGCTTATAAAGCAGCCGGAATTCCGTCAATCGTTGTTGGAGACCACAATTACGGTGAAGGTTCGTCGCGTGAGCACGCTGCAATGGAGCCTCGTTTCCTTGGCGTAAAAGCGGTTTTGGTCAAATCGTTTGCACGTATCCACGAAACCAACCTTAAAAAACAAGGTTTATTGGGATTGACATTTGCCAATGAAACAGACTATGATAAGATTCAGGAAAATGACACGATCAATTTTGTTGACCTTGTGAATTTTGCTCCGGGTAAACCATTGACAATGGAATTTGTCCATGCCGACGGCACCAAAGATTTTATCCTTGCCAATCATACTTACAATGAAAGTCAGATTGGATGGTTTGTTGCAGGATCTGCCTTAAACCTGATTGCAGCGGCTGGAAACGTTTAAGCAATAAATACGAATATAAGATAAAAAATCCCGGTTTATCCGGGATTTTTTAATTTTATACCAATTTGGTTACTGGATTTTTACTATAAATTTCGATAAGCCCTGAATTCCAGCAGACCTTTTCATAATAAAAATTTACTGTAGTCAATGTGTCCTTTTTGCGGATAATACACTTCCCAATCACATTTGCATTGTTTCCGACAATGGTTATGGAAGTATTGCTGCGAATTTTATTTTCAAGGAAAAGTTTGTAAATCTTCTGTGCAATTTCCTGACGGATCTGTGTTTTGGAATTGAAAGTACTGATGATGATCATGCCTTGTTTGGAAGAAGCAATATACTCCATTCCGTTACACCCATTTTTGTAGGTTTGGGTTGTTGGCGTTTGCTGGGACATGACAAACTGGCTTGCTAAAAGCAGGCAGATTAATAGGTTTTTCATTGCAGATTTGGGTTCGTTGATGAAATAAATAGGGCGATATGGAAATACTAACGTGCTTTTTTTAATTTTATTTTACCTGAAAGGGAGTGGGTTATAAAATTTGAATATTCACAAATCGAACAAAGCACCGGCTCCATGCAACAAGGCATCCGCCAAAACCAACAAGGCTTCCGCCAAAACCAACAAGGCATCCGCCAAATCCAATAAAGCATCCGCCAAAACCAACAAGGCTTCCGCCAAATCCAACAAGGCATCCGTCAAAAGCAACAAGACATCCGTCAGATCCAACAAGGCATCCGCCGGAAAACAGTTGCCCTATAACTAAAAATTGTCCGGATACAGTACAATCACTTCCGTCTCAATCTTTTTCCCATCGATATAAATTATTCTGTATCCAAAGTAAGTAGCATCGCCTTCTATCCCGGCAGTATTCTTTTTAATCTGGTACGAAACAGCGGGAGTTACATATTGTGTAATATTGCCATCTGTAACCATATCCTCAATATGATAATGTCCGCAAAAAACAGTAACAGGCTTTCCATAAAGAGTCAACAGCTGCGCGACCTCTTCCCGGTTTTCCAACGGATATTTCCTGTCAACTGCTGAATCTACAGCCAAAATCGGATGGTGGATGAAAAGGATAATGTCCAGGTTAGTAGATGTGAGTTCGTTTCTAAGCCAGTCCATTTGTTCCGGGCTTATTTTGTCTGTTGACGAATCCAGAAAGATCCATTTGAGTCCGTTGTCTTCCTCCGAGGCATAAAACCCCGATTTACTCTGATTGGGTAATAGAGGAAAAAACTGGCGCACGTGTGCAGAAGTATCGTGATTTCCCGGGGTTACGTGTAAGTTTTTGAAATCGGCCAGCACCTCAAAGAAATCTGGATAGGCTGAAAATGCCCCAATATCACCGCCAAAAATTATCTGGTCAGGATCTTGTATGGCAAGTTCTGATAAAATGGTGTTCCAGTTTTTATGGGCATCGGCACCATGTTCGCCGGGACCATCTTCATTCAGATGCGTATCGGTCATGTAAAAAATCTTTTTCATAAGCTTTACGGTTGCGATGAATGTTTAATGTTTTAAGTGTTGCAATACCTTAAAATTACGCAATTTATCAAATGAAGCAGTTGGGCTATTTCACTTTATTTTATAAAATTTCGCTTTAGCGTAATCCTTCATTGTCACTATCAACTTTTTATTATCTTTAACAACCTAACCAACAAACCAAAAAAATATGGAAGACCACGACGCGTCAGATTTTAAAAGAGAACTCGGATTATTAGACGGCACAATGCTCGTCGTTGGTTCGATGATCGGATCAGGAATATTTATCGTCAGCTCAGACATGATCCGCAACGTAGGCTCAGCAGGAATGCTCATTCTGATGTGGGTTGCCACCGGAATCATGACCGTGATTGCCGCTGTAAGTTATGGCGAGCTCAGCGCCATGTTCCCCAAAGCCGGCGGACAATATGTTTATCTCAAAGAGGCTTATGGAAAACTAACGGCTTTTCTTTATGGCTGGAGTTTCTTTTCGGTCATACAAACCGGTACTATCGCTGCCGTTGGTGTGGCGTTTTCAAAATTCGCGGCTTATTTGTATGAACCTTTTAGTGATGAAAATATCCTGTATGATGCGGGCAATTTTAAACTCAATGCGGCACAATTGGTTTCTATCGTCACCATTATATTGCTCACTTATCTCAATAGCCGCGGTGTTAAAAACAGCAAGATATTGCAAACTGTTCTTACGATCATCAAAATAATGTCTTTGCTCGGACTCATTGTTTTTGGATTTTTGTTGGGTGCGAAGACGGAAATCTGGAACGCCAATTGGACCGATGGCTGGGCAACCCGTAATTATGTTGCCGATTCCGGCGAATGGATTATCATTGGAGGAAAAGCTATCGTTGCCGGAATGGCAGCTGCCATGGTTGGATCGGTATTCTCAAGCGATGCATGGAACGGCGTTACTTTTATCGCGGGTGAAATCAAAAACCCAAAAAGGAATGTCGGGCTCAGCCTGTTTTTCGGAACTTTAATCGTCACGGTTATATACATACTCGCCAACCTGATGTACCTCGCGGTAGTGCCGCTTGATGCCATTGCCACTGCCAAGTCAGATAGGATTGCAGTCGTCGCATCACAAATGATCTTTGGAAATATCGGGACTTATGTGATTGCCGTGATGATCATGATTTCTACTTTTGCGTGTAACAACGGACTCATTATGGCCGGAGCGCGTGTCTATTATACCATGGCCAATGACGGCCTGTTTTTCAGGAAAGCCGGATTTTTAAATCATGCAGGCGTTCCGGCATGGGCATTATGGGCGCAATGTGTTTGGGCTTCGGCGTTATGCCTGACGGGAAAATATGGCGCGCTGCTTGACTTTGTTGTCATTATTGTCCTGATATTTTACATCCTCACCATCTACGGGATTTTCAAACTGCGCAGGACAATGCCTGATGCCGAAAGGCCTTACAAGGCTTTTGGGTATCCGGTGCTGCCATTTATCTACATTGTTCTTGCCTCGGCACTTTCTGTCGCGCTGTTGATTTTTAAAACGGATACCTGTGGTTGGGGTGTTTTGATTATGCTCATTGGGATTCCTGTGTATTATCTTACGAAACCAAAAGCTGAACAAGATACTGAAGCCTAGCCCTGATGGCAGCGGTATCCTTTTGCGGAGTTTACGGAGCGAAAGATAAAGCGAACAGCAGGAAATTGCTACAAATAAAAAATCCGCTTCATTAACTGGAGCGGATTTTTATTTGGTATTGGATGCTAGTAATAAGTGTATCTTCTTACTTTCGAAATGTATTTCGCCAGGCGAATGACCTGATGGCTGTAACCATATTCATTGTCGTACCAAATATACAACACGATATTTTTGCCGTCTGCCGAAACAATCGTGGCATTGCTGTCATAAATAGATGGCGCCGAAGTGCCGATGATATCCGATGAAACCAATTCGTTGTTGAGTGAATACTTGATCTGTTCGACCAATTCGCCCTCAAGCGCATACTGTTTCATTATCGCGTTGACTTCTGCTATGGAAGTTTCTTTGTTCACCTCAAGATTCAAAACCACCAAAGAACCGTTTGGAACCGGAACGCGAATGGCATTAGAGGTGAGTTTGCCCGCTAAAGACGGAATTGCTTTTGCAACGGCTGTTCCGGCACCGGTTTCGGTAATCACCATGTTCAATCCGGCAGCTCTTCCGCGGCGGTATTTATTGTGCATGTTATCGACAAGATTCTGGTCGTTCGTATAGGCATGAATCGTTTCAAGGTGGCCTTTTACAACACCAAGTGTGTCTTCTACTGCTTTTAGTATCGGCGTGATGGCATTGGTAGTGCAGGATGCTGCTGAAAAAATGTTGACATCATCGGGATTATGGTCTCTGTGGTTAACGCCATGAACAATATTGGGAATTCCTTTTCCGGGTGCTGTCAGTAACACTTTTTCCACTCCTTTTGAAGTGAGGTGTCTTGCCAATGCTTCCTGATTGGTAAATGCTCCGGTGTTGTCAATGACAAGTGCATTGTCGATGTCGTATTGTGTATAATCAATTTCTTCAGGGCTATTCGCGGTGATGATGTGTACGGTTGTGCCATTAATAATCAGCGCGTTATTTTCGGGATCAGCAACTACCGAACCTTGGAAATCACCATGGATAGAGTCATACCGCAGCAAAGAAGCGCGTTTTTCTAATGAAACCGCATCATTTTTATCACGTGTTACAATAGCACGAAGCCGCAATTGGGTTCCTTTTCCGGTTTTCGACATGAGTTCTCTCGCGAGCAAACGGCCAATTCTTCCGAAACCGTAAAGTACGACATCTTTTGGTCTGTTGTTTTTAAAGTCTTTGGCATTGCGTAATTTATCAATTACAAATCCTTTGGCATTGTTGTGGTGGTTTTCATCAAGATGGTATTCGTATGTGAGTTTACCGATATCAAGTTTGGATGGAGGCAAATCGAGGGTAAGAATCGCTTTTGCAATCTCTACCGAATCAAAAATTGAAATAGGCTTTCCGACAAATTCACCCGCATATTCATGAAGATTCATGATTTCGCTGACATTTTTATCAATCAATTGGTTTCTGAAAAGAACCATTTCGATCGATTTGTCATACCAAAGATCACTGATGATTTTAATAAATTCTACTCCGGCTCTTCGTCTGTCGGTTTGAAAAGAAACTTCCTTTTCGTATAAAATTGTGTTGTTCATTGTTTGAAATTATAAAATAGTTAGTGTTGTTTATTTTTTTAATTCGGAGCAAAAGTATAGATTTCAATCGATTTCGTAAAACATTTTCAAGAAGAATTTTCAAATAAAAAAGCCATCCCAAAGAGAGATGGCTTTACAACAAATTGAATTAACCTTTAAATAATAATTCTTATCCGCTGTCCAATTTTATTAATCATTTCGATGCTGACACTTTGGTTCTCATCTTTTTTTCCTAAGATGCGCGAAATGGTTTCTACATCGGTTGCTTTTACATTGTCGACACTCAGGATGATATTGCCTTTGAGTTCGTCGTAATACGGTTTTAAATTCTCATTAGTAATTTCTTTGATGCGCACGCCGGAACTGATATGAAATTTCTTCTTATCGGAAGCATCAATATTTTCGAGTTCTATTCCTTTGAATTCTGTGCTTACAAATTCGTTTTTGCTCAATAATACCGGAACTGTCATGGTTTTATTGCCTCGAAGAAACGTTACCTGAACTTTGTCATTGGGTCTTTTAGTATTGATAAATCCCGATAATTCGGCGTAAGAAGAAATTTTCTGATTATCTAGTTTTACAATTACATCACCTTTGAGCAATCCAGATTTTTCTGCACCAGAATTTTTTGTCACTTTGTTAACATAGAAACCTTCCGTTTCAGGAATGCCCAATTCTTTTGAAGCAGAACTATTGAGTTCTCCGCCTTCGACACCTAAAATTCCGCGTTGCACATTGCCAAATTCCATAATATCCTGGATGATTTTGCGGGCAATGTTTGACGGAACTGCGAAAGAGTAACCAACATACGACCCCGTCATAGAAGAAATCATCGTATTAATCCCAATCAGTTCGCCATGCGTATTAACCAATGCGCCACCGCTGTTTCCGGGATTTACGGCAGCATCGGTTTGGATGAAGGATTGTATGCCGTTAGTATCTAAATTTCTGGCTTTCGCCGAAACAATTCCGGCGGTTACAGTCGAATTAAGATTATAAGGATTCCCTACTGCAAGGACCCATTCACCCACTTTTACATTATCAGAATCTGCAAAGACAGTGTAAGGCAATTTTTCAGAAGCGTCAATTTTGAGCAGTGCGATATCCATTTTAGAATCAGTGCCCACTAATTTTGCTTTGTAGGTTCTTTTGTTGTTGAGGGTAATTTCGATATCTGAGGCATCTTTCACGACGTGGTTGTTGGTTACGATATAGCCATCTTCAGAAATTATGACTCCGGATCCGGTTCCTATCTGTTCCTGTTGCTGTCCGCCTTTGTATCCGTAAAAGAATTCCATCATCGGATTGGAAACAGTGCGATAAGAAACATTTTTCACGTGAACTACAGAATGAACCGTTTTATCGGCGGCATCAGTGAAATCCAATCCTTCAGGAACCATTCCGACAGTTTTTGAATAATGTTCGGGTGCAAGGGTAACTATGTTTTTTTGCTTTGAAAAAAGTCCGTCATCGTCTATCAACAACTTATAGCCTCCAAGTGTTGCTGCACCACTTAACAATGACACTAAAAATAAACTCGAAATTTTTTTCATTTGAAAATCAAATTTTGGTTAAACATTTTGTTTGTTTATTAACGAACGTAAAATTATAAAAGTATTGCCTTTCAAAAAACAGTTTAACGCTCGTTTAACAGGGATTAACTTTTCTTTAATAACTGGGTTTTCAGCGCAATGAGGGAATAATTTTGGATGACGGATTTTATATATTATTTGTACATTTGCTATACCGAGCCGCGGGCAAACGGAACGGAGTTAATTCAAAACCATGATGCAATTTACATTTTATAAATATGAAGGCACAGGAAATGATTTTGTGATGATTGATAATCGTCAGGAAATTTTTCCGAAAGATAATATTGAACTGGTAAAACATTTGTGCGACAGACGTTTTGGAATTGGCGGAGACGGATTGATTCTCCTTGAAAATGATATTGCAACCGACTTTAAGATGGTCTACTATAATTCTGATGGCAATCCGAGTTCCATGTGTGGTAATGGTGGCCGCTGTCTGGTCGCTTTCGCCAAACACCTCAATATCATCAATGAAAAAGCTTCTTTTGTAGCGATTGATGGCATACATCATGCCTCAATTGAAGCAGATAACACTGTTTCTCTGCAAATGTCAGATGTCAATGAAGTGAAAATATTTCCTGAATATGTTTTTTTGAACACTGGTTCGCCACACCATGTTCAAATGGAAACCGCGCTTTCCCAATTGGATGTAAAAACCATCGGCAGCACTATACGCTACAGCGATTTATATGCAAAAGCAGGCAGTAACATTAATTTTGTAAAACAACTTTCTGAAAATACTTTTGCCATCCGAACGTATGAAAGAGGTGTAGAAGATGAAACATTATCGTGCGGAACCGGTGCCACTGCTGTCGCGATTGCCATGTATGCCCTCGGAAAAACAAGCGAGAAAAACATAGCAATCAATGTTGAGGGCGGAAAACTGGAAGTTTCTTTCGATACCATTTCTGATAATTATACGAATGTAATATTGAAAGGTCCGGCAACCTTCGTTTTTAAAGGCACTATTTCATGTTAACATTAAAAGGCACAACTATTTATTTGCGGGCATTGGAACCGAATGACCTGGAATTTGTATATGCTGTGGAAAATGATGAAGCCATCTGGCAGGTCAGCAATACGCAAACGCCTTACAGCAGATTTCTCATACGACAATATCTCGAAAATGCGCATCAGGATATTTATGAAGCCAAACAGTTGCGATTGGCCATTTGTAAAGAGGAAGATTTCCCGGCAATCGGACTAATCGACTTGTTTGATTTTGATCCGAAGAACAACCGTGCCGGCATCGGTATCCTGATCAAAGAACCCAACCACAGAAATACCGGAGTTGGAACTGAGGCATTGGGCCTTTTGATCGATTACGCTTTTGCCCATCTGAACCTCAATCAGCTTTATGCAAATATTGATGTTGAAAATTTACCAAGTTTGTCACTTTTTACTAATTTTGGATTTCAAAAAATCGGCGTAAAAAAACAATGGAATCTGGTTAATCGTCATTATAAAGACGAGGCCTTATTCCAATTATTCAACCTTACAGGCGACAGTAAAATGCCGCTTTAATTTTAAATTTTATATTTTGAGCTTAAAAAAAATCATAGGTATTGTTTCGGTCATTGTTGTAACTGGTTTAATCGTGTATGGTTATTTGCTGTACAGGGATATTTTTTCGGGGAATACAAAATTTGAAGAAAAAGAAGTGTTTGTGCAAATTCCTACGAATGCGGATTATGAGCAGATCAAACAAATTATGTCGGCTTATGTAAAAGACATGGATCGTTTTGAAACCGTAGCGGAGAAAAAATCCTATCCGCAGAAAACCGAAAAATCCGGACAATTTTTATTAAAGAAAGGCATGAACAGCAACGAAATCGTGAATGCACTGCGTCAGAACATTCCCGTGAAGCTGGCTTTCAATAACCAGGAACGTCTTGAAAATTTCGCTGGAAGAATCGGATCACAAATTGAAGCAGACAGTCTCGATTTGCTCGAAGCTTTTAAGGATAAAAAATTCCTGGAGGAAAACGGATTTACAGAACAAAATGTCCTCAGTATGTTTGTTCCCAATTCCTACGAGTTTTTCTGGAATACCAGAGCCATTAATTTCAGGGATAAAATGGCGAAAGAGTACCGTAAATTTTGGACCGATGAACGTCTGGCGAAAGCAAAAGCACAAAATCTGACGCCGTTGCAGGTTTCTATCTTAGCGTCAATCGTTCATAAAGAAACGGTTAAGGAAGATGAGCGCCCCAAAGTGGCAGGCGTCTATTTGAACCGACTCAATAGAGGAATGAATCTTGAAGCGGATCCTACTGTAATTTATGCTGTAAAATTAAAATCAGGAGATTTCGATCAGGTAATTAAAAGAGTTTTATACAAAGATTTGGAAACAGATTCACCTTACAATACTTATAAATATGCCGGATTGCCGCCTGGACCAATCGCTATGCCTGATATTACAGCCATTGATGCAGTTTTAAATCCGGAAAAGCACAATTATATTTATTTTTGCGCCAGCGTAACGAGATTCGGATACCATGAATTTGCCGTAACACCGGCACAGCATGAAGTCAACAGACAAAAATATGTTGCCTGGGTCAACAGCCAAGGTATAAAACGATAGGTATTGAAATCTGTAAACTGTTTATTCATATTCCTTTTTTTTCCAACAGTCTTTTTTGGGCAGGCAGTTGAGAATTTCCTCAAACCGGCAGACTCCTTAAATACATCGCGTAGAAACGGAGTCT
>Ga0247817_10002075_pt1 | contig 10344 bp, 8 predicted proteins | sample UWRJL212509R1_FD_178010 | JGI IMG/M metagenome (GOLD analysis project Ga0247817, IMG submission 178010) | Plant litter microbial communities from Arlington Agricultural Research Station in Wisconsin, United States - UWRJ-L212-509R-1 | ecosystem: Environmental > Terrestrial > Plant litter >... | reverse complement strand
AGCTTGTTGAACTGGTGCACGCGCAGGATTCCGCGGTTGTCTTTACCCGCAGACCCGGCCTCGCGGCGGTAGCAGGTCGACCAGCCGGCGTAGCGCATGGGCCCACCGGTCACGTCGATGATCTCGTCGGAGTGGAATCCGGCGAGCGCGACCTCACTCGTACCGGTCAGGTAGAGATCGTCGGCTGGCAGGTAGTAGATCTCATCGGCGTGCTCACCGAGGAAGCCGGTGCCGGCCATGATCTCCGGGCGAACGAGCGTCGGCGTGATCAGCGGAGTGAAGTTCTCGGCGAGCGCCTTGTCGAGCGCCATGTTCATGAGTGCGAGCTCGAGGCGCATGCCCACTCCCTTGAGGAAGTAGAACCGGCTGCCCGACACCTTGGTGCCGCGGGCGATGTCGATCGCGCCGAGCAACTCGCCGAGTTCGGCGTGGTCGCGGGGTTCGAAGTCGAAGGTGGCCTTTTCGCCTACCTCGCGCAGGGTGATGAAATTTTCTTCCGCACCCGACGGCACGCCGTCGACAATCGGGTTCTGAATAGCGCCGGCGAGCTTCGTGAACTCGGCTTCGGCATCCGCGGTCACCTGCTGGGCAGCCTTGACGCGAGCGGAAAGCTCCTGCGCCTTGGCGACCAGCGCTTTCTTCTCGTCTTTCGGCGCGGCAGCGACAGTCTTGCCGAACGCGTTCTGTTCGGCGCGAAGGTTCTCGTACTCGCCGATCGACGCACGGCGCTTCGCGTCAGCGGTTATCGCCGCATCAACAAGATCCACGGATGATCCGCGTGCCTCCTGCGAGCGTCGAACGAGGTCGGGATTGTCGCGGAGTAGTTGGGGGTCAATCACCCTTTCATTCTAGGTTGTGGTGCGCGGCCGCCCATTTGGCCGAAAACGCCGAATATCCTTGGGTTCGTGACGACAGCCTCCCCGAGTGCCAGCTCCTCGAACGCAACCACCGCCCGCACGAAGATCGCCGCCGTCGTCTACAACCCCATCAAGGTGGATGCCGCCAAACTCCGCGAGCTCGTCGCCACCCACGCTGAGGCGGCCGGGTGGGGTGAATCGCTCTTCTTCGAGACCACCGCGGAGGAGGCCGGACAGCTCGCAACGGCCGAGGCCGTCAAACAGGGAGCCGACGTCGTCATGGCTGCCGGTGGCGACGGAACAGTTCGCGCCGTGGCCGAGGGCTTGCGTGACACCGGCGTTCCGATCGCTCTGCTGCCGTCGGGCACCGGCAACCTGCTCGCCCGCAACCTGCACTTCACGCTGCACCACCTCGAAGACTCCATTGCCGTCGCGTTCGGCGAGGGTGAGCACAAGATCGACCTGGGCATCGCCGAGATCGAACGCGCAGACGGCACGGGCGAAACGCACGTCTTTCTCGTGATGGCCGGGCTCGGACTCGACGCCAAGATGATCGCCAACACGAACACCAAGCTGAAAAAGGCCGTCGGCTGGCTTGCCTACGTGGATGCCGGAGTGCGGTCGCTCGCGGAGATCAAGCCCGTGAAGATCAAGTACCGTCTCGACAGCGCGCAGGAGCGCACGACGAGCGTGCACACCGTCATCATCGGCAACTGCGGTGCTCTTCCCGGCGGCATCCTGCTCATGCCGGATGCCACGCCAGACGACGGTGTTCTCGACATCGCCGCGCTGCGCCCGCGCGGGCCGTTCGGCTGGATCAAGGTGTGGAACAAGGTCACCTGGGAGAACGGCGTTCTGCGCAAGAGCGCGCTCGGGCGCAAGATCATCGACCTGTCGAAAGACGTGCGCGACGTCATGTACCTCAAGGGCAAAGACCTGCGCCTGTCGGTCGAAGAACCGCAGGAGTTCCAGCTGGACGGCGACGAGTTCGGCGAGGCCAAGCGCGTTCGCGCCTGGGTAGACCCCGGCGCCCTCACCGTGAAGGTGCCGGTCGCGGTCGACCCCGCGCGCTAGCGCCCGCCTTCCCGCCCCCACTTTTTCGCACCTACTTTTCGCGCGCTCTTTCTCGTCCCTACTTTTCGCGCGCTCTTTTTCGCAAAACTCAGGCTGGGCGCCTACCCCAGCGCTGCATAGCGCCTGGGTGCTCTCTGCAGCCTGAGTTTTGCGAGAAGAAGAAAGAAGAAGAAGAAGAAGAAGAAGAAGAAGAAGAAAGAAGGAGGGAGAGGAGGGAGAGGAGGGAGGAGGGGGCTACTGCGGCTCGCCGGCGATGAGACCCCGCAGCCAGTCGCGAGCTTCGATGAACATCTCGTCGCTATAGCGCGGGGTGACCTCGATGGCGAGTTTGTCGGCGCGGGCGTAGCTTCCGAGGAAGATCACGTTCGGGCTGAACCGCTTGAGTCCGAGAAGGGAATCGGATACCCGCTCGTCGAGAATGTGCCCGTCGAGGTCGATGATGAAGCGGTACCGGCCGAGGGCATCACCGATCGGACGCGACTCGAGCAGGCTCATGTTGATGCCGCGGGTAGCGAACTGTTCGAGCATCTCGAGCAGGGCTCCCGCGCGATCGACCGGCAACTCGACGATGATGCTGGTCTTGTCTGAACCGGTGCGTTCGCCGACTGCGACCGTGCGGCTGACCAGCACGAAACGGGTCACGGCGTTCGGGTTGTCACCGATGTTCTCGGCGAGAACGTCGAGGTCGTAGTGCTCGACGATTCCGGGTGGCGCGATTGCGGCATCCGCCAGATCGTTGTCGAGCAGTGCGGATGCCGCGGCGACATTCGACGTCGCGGGGATGTGCCCGTGGTTGGGCAGGTTCTTGTCGAGCCAGGAGTGCGTCTGCCCGTAGGCGACCGGATGCGCGTTAACGACCCTGACGTCGGCCAGCGTCGTCCCTGGGCGGGCGACGAGCACGAAATTCACCGGAACCAGATACTCGCCAATGATGCGCAGGTTCGGGATGTTCGCGAGGGCATCCTGGGTCGCACTCACGCCACCCTCGATCGAGTTTTCGATCGCGATCATCGCCGCGACGCTGCGGCCGGCGATGACGTCGTCGAAGGCCTCGCCAACGTTGTTGACCGGGCGCCAGAGCTTGCCGACAGCGTTCGGAACCTGCTTGAGAGCTGCCTCGGTAAACGTGCCGGCGGGTCCGAGATAGCTGTAGGCATCGTCCGGGGTGTTCATCGTCGCGGGCATGGTGACGAGTTTAGGGGTTCCGGGTCGCGGCTAGCCGTTGGTCGCGATGGCCACCATGAGCAGGATGATCGCTGCCCCGGCGCCGCAAATCGCGATAAACGCGTTGAGGTGTTCCTGCAGGTCGACCTCGACCGGCAGTCGCCACGACAGCAGCACGCTCGCGACAACGAGCACCACCGCGGCGGGGATGATCGCAGCGATCACGGGCCGGAAGTCGGCGGGGTGCGGTTCGGACGCGATTCCCTCGGCCAGGCCGGCGAACCACTCGTTGGCTACCAGAGCGAGCGCGACGGCAATCAGGAGCATCCCGCCCGTGACCATCCACCGGGCGACACGGATGCGCGGCGACGCGATGTCGTTGCTGGCCAGCAACCGGATGAGCGATGCCCGATTCAGCGCGGCCGCGAGAGCTGCCCCGAGCACGACCACTCCTCCCCAGTACTGCACTCCGGTTCTGGACAGGTCGTCGGACCACACCGCCAGCAGAACGAGCACGGCGACCGCCGCCCCGATCGCGCCGGCGACCGCGAGCAGGAGGCGCCCCCGGTGTGGAGCGGCAATCACGATGCGGTGCCGATAGCGAAGCAGCAGTGCAACGGCGAGCGCCGCCCCGGTGCCAGCGGTGATCCCGAGAACCGCGAGCGGCACGAGCAGAAAGAAGCCGAACGGCCCGAGCAGAACCAGCGGCGGAATCGTCGTCAGCACACCGAGTGCGATCCCGCGGTTGACGACGGTCGCGACGGGTAAGGCCAGCCGGGTGCGGGCGGCCGCGAGGGAAGTCATACTTCGACGCTACGGATGCCGTATCGCCGTGGCATCCGCCCACACGACCAAAGAAATTCACTCGCGATGATGACGCCGTCTTCGAAAATACTGGCGACCTGATTTCTCGCATGATCATCGGCTGGGGTCAGTGCCAGACTGGTCACCATGAACACGCGCGCTGGCACGCCTGCCGAGGCATCCGATCTGATTGACGTCCACGCTCTACTCGAGGCGTACTACGCACTGAAACCCGACGTGACGAACCCCGACCAGAAGGTCGTCTTCGGCACGAGCGGACACCGCGGGTCGTCGCTCGACTCCGCCTTCAACGAGACGCACATCGCCGCGATCACGCAGGCGATCGTCGAGTACCGCGCGAGCCAGGGCATCACCGGCCCGCTGTTCATTGGTCGTGACACCCACGCCCTGTCGCGTCCTGCCGAGACGACGGCACTCGGCGTACTCGCCGCCAACGGCGTTCGCGCGCTCGTCGACGAGTTCGACGACTTCGTTCCGACGCCCGCGCTGAGCCTCGCGATCATCGTCTACAACGCCGCGGGTCACGACGACCAAGCCGACGGCATCGTCATCACACCGAGCCACAACCCGCCCCGCGACGGCGGCTTCAAGTACAACCCGCCGCACGGCGGACCGGCCGACAGCGACGCGACCGGCTGGATCGCCAACCGCGCCAACGAGATCATCGCCGACGGCAACCGAGACGTGAAGTTCGCCGAGCCGAGCGCCGTCGAGACCTACGACTACCGCGGAGCCTACGTCGCCGACCTCGCCAACATCATCGACTTCGACGCCATCAAGAAGGCCGGCCTGCACATCGGCGCCGACCCGCTCGGCGGCGCGAGCGTCAACTACTGGCAGCTCATCGCCGAGCACTACGGCATCGATCTCACGGTCGTCAACAACGCCGTCGACCCGACCTGGTCGTTCATGACACTCGACTGGGACGGCAAGATCCGCATGGATCCGTCGAGCCCCTCGGCCATGGCATCCGTTCTCGCGCACCAGCACGACTACGACATCCTCACCGGGAACGACGCCGACGCCGACCGCCACGGCATCGTCACGCCCGACGGTGGCCTGATGAACCCCAACCACTTTCTCGCGGTTGCGATTCAGTACCTCTACACGCACCGCCCGGAGTGGAGAGCGGATGCCGCCATCGGCAAGACCCTCGTCTCCAGTTCCATGATCGACCGCGTCGCGGAGTCCCTCGGCCGTCGCCTCTGGGAGGTGCCGGTGGGCTTCAAGTGGTTCGTGCCCGGGCTCATCGACGGATCGGTCGCGTTCGGTGGCGAGGAGAGCGCGGGCGCGAGCTTCCTGCGCAAGGACGGCACCGTTTGGACGACCGACAAAGACGGCATCCTGCTCGCGCTGCTGGCGAGCGAGATCCGCGCGGTCACGGGCAAGACGCCGTCGGAGCTGTACGCAGAACTCGTCGAGAAGTACGGCGACCCGGTGTACCAGCGCGTCGACGCCGTTGCGACCAAGGCGCAGAAGGCCGCGCTCGGCAAGCTCAACGGCTCGGCCATCACGGCGACGACGCTCGCGGGTGACGAGATCACCGCACGCCTGTCGGAGGCACCCGGCAACGGCGCTGCCGTCGGCGGCGTGAAGGTCACGACCGAGCACGCGTGGTTTGCGGCGCGGCCGAGCGGTACGGAAGACGTCTACAAGATTTACGCGGAGTCATTCACGGGCGACGAGCACCTCAAGGCCGTGCAGGCCGAGGCGAAGGCGATCGTCGACGCGGCGCTCGGGGGCTAGGCGCGGCGGCCCTGCCGCTCCCTGAGCCTGAAAACGAACGCGCTCGTGACTGTCTCTGCCCTTCGACAGGCTCAGGGAACGGGGTGCGGCTCAGGGAACGGCGGGATCGACCGGGCGCCAGTAGTAGACCTTCGCCTGGGGGCCGTGCGCGTCAAGCAGCGACGCGACCGGCTTGTACGCCGCGTCGTCGCTGTGCTGCACGAGGAAGATCTCGCGGGAGTCACCGTGCCCCGTAACGCGCGAAACGGTGCCCGTGTGATTACGGATGCCGGCATCCTCATAGTCGAACTGCGCGATATCGCCGATGGTCACCTCGTCAGCCGCGACCTCGTGACCGAGCTCTGGATGGTCGTTCAGGTAGTGCATGAACGCGGTCGACGAGATCCACGGACGCCCGTACTGGTTCACGCCGAGCGACTGGGAATGCCACCAGTCCGCGTTCATCGTCCACCCGCGCGCCAGCAGCCCCTGGCTGGTGAAGTTCACACAATCGGTGCCGTCGAGCCGCCCGAACGCGTGCGCGTTCGGCTCGGTGGCGTGCGCGAGCAGGTAGTTCATCTGGGCATCGAGTGGCGTCTCGACCCGGTATTCGAACCCACCGAGCACAACCGCGTACGTGTCGGTCAGCGATTGGTCGTCGGGTGAGTAGAACGTGACATCCACCGTTCCGGCCTGAAAATCGACGGATGCCGGGGTCGTGATCGTCAACTCGTCACCGGTGAGAATGACGGATGCCGCCGGCACCTCCCCGAAGTCGACCCTCGTCACCAGGTCGAGGTCGTCGCCGGTGACCGTGAGCTCTGTGCCGCCGGTGACGGAGCCCCGGCTCACGGAGAGCGCGAGCCCATCGGACACCGGCGCGGACGTCGGAGCCGGAGCCGTACATCCCGCAAGCGCCGCAACCAGAAGCGCTGCGGCGAGAAAACTCGCGGCAGCACGCGGATCGGTGAGGGTAAGTCGCTGGGTGTCGATGCGGACAGGATAACCCCGGATGCTTGCCGCCGGTTGAGCTACTTGTACGTCGGCGCCTTCGGCAGCCCGAAGAACTGCTCGAGCGTCTTCGTCTTGGTGTCGTGCATTTCTTTCGCGAGCTGCTTGCCGACGTAGCGGTAGTGCCACGGCTCGTACTCGTACCCGGTCGTGCTGGTCATGCCCTTCGGGTAGCGCAGCACGAACCCGTACTTCCACGCGTACTTCGCGAGCCACTTGCCCTGCGAGGTGCTCGCGAAACACGCCTGAAGGCTGCATTTCGCGGGCTTGGCGCTGATATCGATCGCGTTGCCGGTCTGGTGCTCGCTGAAACCGGGGCGGGCGCTCGTGAGGTCGGCCTTCTTCTTGCCGAGCTTCTTCACCCAGCCGTTATAGACCGAGACCTGCGAGGTGTAGCTGCGATACGCACTCTGCGCCTGCATCTTCTTGCCGGTCGCTTTGTTGTAGGCCTTGAACATCGACACGACGGCTTTCGACGCCATCGAGCGCATCTTCGGAGAGTAGACGTGGTCGACCGGAACCGTCACCAGATCTTTCGGCACCCACTTCTTCGGCTTCAGTGGAGTGAGCTTGTTCACGACGACCCAGTAGCTCGCTGGATCGGTGATCGACTTGGCTTTCTTGTTGAATGCCTTTGCGAACGCGGGCGCGGTCGCCGCCGCTACATCGACGGATGCCACACCCGCATCCGCCACGGCCACCGCGGGAGCCGACGCAGAACCGAGAACGAACCCGCCGACAATCGCGGCACTGGCAAGAATTCGACCGAAGCGCTTCATGGCTCCGATGCTAGACCGCGACCGGTCGTGCGGCTAGCTGCGCTACTTGTAGTCGGGAGCCTTCGGAAGCCCGAAGAACTCCTCGAGGGTCTTCGTCTTGGTGTCGTGCATCTCGGTCGACAGGGTCTTGCCGACGTAGCGGAAGTGCCACGGTTCGTACTCGTAGCCGGTCGTGCTCGTCATGCCCTCGGGGTAGCGCAGCACGAAGCCGTACTCCCAGGCGTTCTTCGCGAGCCACTTGCCCTGCTCGGTGTCACCGAAGCACGCGGCGAGCGTGCACTCCGCGGGCTTGGCGCTGATGTCGATGGCGAGACCGGTCTGGTGCTCACTGAATCCGGGTCGTGCACTGGTGAGGTCCGCGGCCTCCTGGCCGAGCTGGTTGACCCAGCCGTTGTAGACGCGCACCTGAGCGCTGTACGAACGATAGGCACTCTGCGACTGCATCTGCAGCCCGGTCTCCGACTCGAAGGCGGCGAACATGTCGACCACGGCATCCGATGCCATCCGGCGAAGCACCGGCGGGTTCGCGTAGGCGACGGGAACGCTGACGAGGTCATCGGCCGCGTAGTCGACCGGGTCGAGCGGGCGCAGCTTGTTCGACACCACCCAGTAGCTAGCCGGGTCGTCGATCGATTTGGCGGTCTTGTCGAACGCCTTCTCGGTCGGCTCGGCGCTCGGCGTGACCGCGGGCGGAGTCGCGGTTTGCGAAGGCTCGGCCGCGCTCGACGTTGGCTGTGATCCGGTGTTCGTAGGAATCTCCTCGTGGTTTGTGGCGCACCCGGCGGCGGCGAGGATGCCGATGGTCAGGGCGACGGACGTAACGAGTCGAAGAACTTTTGGCACTCATCGAGCTTACGTGGTCGCTCCTGCTGGACTTCTGTTTGCCTACGGTGTAACTTTGCGCTCTACGCAAAATTCGCTCGATGCGATCAGACCGGCGCAGCACTTTCTTTTTCTCTCCTCATTCGCCACTCTCACTCTTCAGAGGTTCAATGTCACGCGCCGACTCAAAGGGCAAGATCCAAGCCAAGGCAATCGCAGACGCTGGCGGGGTCATGACCCACCGCCAGATCCTGTTCATCATCTTCGGGCTCATGGCGGGAATGTTCCTGTCGGCCCTCGACCAGACCATCGTCGGTACGTCGATGCGCACCATCGCCGACGATCTCAAGGGGCTCGACGCACAGGCCTGGGTCACCACCGCCTACCTGATCACCTCGACGATCGCGACGCCGATCTACGGCAAACTCAGCGACATCTTCGGACGTCGCCCGCTCTTCATCATCGCGATCGTGATCTTCCTGATCGGCTCGATCGCCGCCGGATTCGCGACCTCGATGTACGGGCTCGCGGGCTTCCGCGCCCTGCAGGGACTCGGCGCCGGTGGCCTCATGGCCCTTCCGCTCGCGATCATGGGCGACATTCTCGCGCCGCGCGAACGCGCCAAGTACCAGGGCTACTTCCTCGCCGTCTTCGGCATCTCGAGCGTCATCGGCCCGCTGATCGGCGGCCTGCTCGCCGGCACATCCGAGATCCTGTTTGTGACCGGATGGCGCTGGGTCTTCCTGATCAACATTCCCATCGGCGCGGCCGCCCTCGCGATCGTGGTGCGCTTCCTGCACATCCCGCACACGCGTCACTCGGTGCGCATCGACTGGTGGGGAGCCGCGACCGTCGTGCTCGCCCTCGTGCCGTTGCTGCTTGTCGCCGAGCAAGGCCGCACCTGGGGCTGGGACTCCCCCGGCGCCATCGCCTGCTACGTGATCGGCGTCATCGGAATCGTGTCGTTCATCGTGGTCGAAGGGCTCATGGGAGACGACGCGCTCATCCCGCTCAAGCTGTTCAAGAACCCCACCTTCCGGGTCGCGACGATCCTCGGAATCTTCGTCGGCTTCGGCATGTTCGGCGCGATGCTGACTCTTCCGCTGTACCTGCAGCTCGTGAACGGCGCGACGCCGACCGAGAGCGGCTTCCTCATGCTGCCGATGATTCTCGGTCTCATGATCGCCTCGATCGTGAGCGGCCAGATCATCGCCCGCACCGGCATCTACAAGTGGTTCCCCCGCGTCGGAACCGCCCTCATGGCCATCGGATTCTTCTGGTTCACCTTCGCGACCGCCGACAAGCCGGTCTGGTACATGATGATCGGAATGTTCCTCGTCGGGCTCGGTCTCGGCCAACTCATGCAGACGTTGACGATCGCGTCGCAGAACTCGGTCGGCCCGCGCGACATCGGCGTTGCCACGAGTTCGTCGACCTTCTTCCGCCAGATCGGTGGAACTCTCGGTGTCGCGATCCTGTTCTCGGTGCTCTACACGCGCATTCCGAACGCGATTGCCGCGGCCTTCGAAAACACGACGAATCTCGCGAACCTGCAGGCTGCGGCATCCGATCCCGACGTGGTCGCCGACCCCGCGAACGCGGGAATTCTCGAGCTGCTGCAGAGCGCTCAGAGTGGCGATACCTCGGCCGTCAGCGGCTCGCTCAACGGCGACAGCTCGTTCCTCAACGGTGCCGATCCGCGCCTGACCGCGCCGTTCCTGCAGGGGTTCAACGACTCAGCCGTGTCGATCTTCTGGGTCGCGCTGGCCGTCGTGCTGGTGGCGTTCGCGCTGAGCTGGTTCCTTAAGGCGACCCCGCTTCGCCAGAAATCGGCACTGCAGGAGAGCGCGGATGCCGATGCGGCCGCACTCGCCGCTCAGAACGCGGCCGACCAGATGGGCGCGCTCGTCGAACCCGGTACCGGATCGATCCCGGTCGCACAAGGGAGCGCCAGCACCGGCGATGGGGACAAAAAATAATCGGGAGATCCTAACCAACTGAGAACGGCTCTTCTTTCCAGCAATTCACTGGGAAGCAGGGCCGTTTTTTGGATGCCGAGCGCGGGGCGGCCGTGGAAGCGCTCCCAA
>Ga0247817_10002072_pt1 | contig 10351 bp, 7 predicted proteins | sample UWRJL212509R1_FD_178010 | JGI IMG/M metagenome (GOLD analysis project Ga0247817, IMG submission 178010) | Plant litter microbial communities from Arlington Agricultural Research Station in Wisconsin, United States - UWRJ-L212-509R-1 | ecosystem: Environmental > Terrestrial > Plant litter >... | reverse complement strand
ACGGCAATCGCGGAGCCTCCTCGGCCTCCGGCGCGTCGGATGTTCTGACCTCGCTCGGCCTCGATATCACCGTGGAGCCCGCGCGTGTCGCCGAGATCCTCGACGAGGTCGGCATCACCTTCGCCTTTGCCGCGAAGTTTCACCCCGGGTTTCGCCACGCCGGTCCGACGCGTGCGGAGCTCGGCGTTTCGACCCTGTTCAACATCCTCGGTCCGCTGTGCAACCCGGCCCGCCCTGAGGCTTCGGCAGTCGGGGTGGCGTCGCTCGAGCGGGTTCCGCTCGTCGTGGGCGTGTTCCAGACGCGCGGCGCCACGGCGCTCGTCTACCGCGGTGACGACGGCATCGACAAGCTCACCACCACGGGGCACAGCCACATCTGGGAGGTATCCCGCGGCTCGGTGACCGAGCACGACCTGGATCCTCTCGACCTCGGCATCGCGCGTGCGCCCATCGAGTTGCTGCTCGGCAAGGATCCCGCGCACAACGCCGGCGTCATCCGCTCCGTGCTCTCGGGCGAGACCGGGCCGGTGCGCGACATCGTGCTGCTCAACACTGCGGCCGGGCTCGCATCCTTCGATCTCGCGAAGAACCCCGAACACCTGAGGGTTCCGATTCTCGACCGCCTCGCGGCGCAACTGGAGATCGCAGCGGCGACCATCGACTCGGGTGCCGCGGCACAAAAGCTCGACGACTGGGTCGCGGCGACGAACCGTTAGCGCTTTGAGAGGCTAGGCGCGCTTCGAGAGCCTCAGCGAACGTGGGGGCCCCAGCGAGCGTGGGCGCAGGCGCGCTTCGAGAGCCTCAGCGAGCGTGGGCTCAGCGCGCGGGGGAGTCGTCTACCCAGTCGAAGGTGCGGGTGACAGCCTTCTTCCACTGGGTGAGGAGCGCCTCGCGCTCGGCATCGTCGATCTGTGGCTCCCAGCGCTTCTTCTCCTGCCACTTCTCGCGCAACTCGTCGAGGTCGCTCCAGAACCCGACGGCGAGACCCGCGGCATAAGCAGCGCCGAGCGCGGTGGTCTCCGCGACGACCGGGCGAATCACCGGAACGCCGAGGATGTCTGCCTGAAACTGCATAAGCAGTTCGTTGCCGATCATGCCGCCGTCGACCTTGAGCTCTTCGAGCGGAATCCCCGTGTCGGCGTTGACGGCGTCGAGCACCTCGCGCGTCTGAAAGGCAGTGGCTTCGAGCGCGGCGCGGGCGATGTGCGCCTTCGTCACGAAGCGGGTCATGCCGACCATGGCGCCGCGGGCGTCCGAACGCCAGTACGGCGCGAACAGGCCGGAGAACGCGGGCACGAAGTAGACGCCTCCGTTGTCGTCCACACTCTTCGCGAGCTTCTCGACCTCTTTGGCATCGCGGATGATGCCGAGGTTGTCGCGCAGCCACTGGATGAGCGAACCGGTGACGGCGATCGAGCCCTCGAGCGCGTAGTGGGCCGGCTGCTCGCCGAGCTTGTAGCCGACGGTCGTTATGAGCCCGTGCTCCGAGTGCACGATGTCCTCACCCGTGTTGACGATGAGAAAGTTGCCGGTTCCGTAGGTGTTCTTGGCCTCACCGGTGTCGAAGGCGGCCTGGCCGAAGGTCGCGGCTTGCTGGTCACCCAGGATTCCCGCGATCGGCACCTCGCGCAGCACGCTCGACTGCTCGACGTCGGCGTATTTCTCCGACGAACTGCGAATCTCGGGGAGCATCGAGCGGGGGATGTCGAAGGCCTCGAGCAGCTCGTCGTCCCAGTCGAGGGTCTCAAGGTCCATGAGCAGCGTGCGGGACGCATTGCTGACGTCGGTGACGTGCACTCCTCCATCGGTTCCGCCGCTCAGGTTCCAGACCACCCAGGTGTCAGGCGTGCCGAAGAGCAACTCGCCACGCTCTGCGCGTTCGCGCGCGCCATCCACGTTCTCGAGAATCCAGGCGATCTTGGTCGCCGAGAAGTACGTGCTCAGCGGCAGGCCGGTCTTCTCTGCGAATCGGCGGATGCCGCCGTCTTTCGCGAGGCGATCGACGATGCTCTGCGTGCGGGTGTCCTGCCAGACGATGGCGTTGCAGATCGGATCTCCCGTGGTGGCGTCCCAGACGATCGCCGTCTCCCGCTGGTTGGTGATCCCCACGGCCGCGACCTCGTGGCGGGTGATGTCCGCCTTCGACAGCGCCTGGCCGATGACCTCGCGGGTGTTGTTCCAGATCTCGGTTGCGTCGTGCTCGACCCAGCCCGCCTGCGGGAAGATCTGCTCGTGCTCCTTCTGGCCGATGGCGACGACGCGACCGTCGTGGTTGAAGACGATCGCCCGTGTCGAGGTCGTGCCCTGGTCGATGGCAACTACGTGGGTGCTCATGGCATCAGCCTTTCACAAGCGCGTGTGCACCCAGTTGCGCAACACTCGTGTGCCCCGACAGACCGAGGGCGATATCGAGTTCTGCGACGATACGACGCAGCACCGCCTCGGCGCCGTTCGCCCCGTCAATCGCGAGCCCGTACACGTAGGGGCGACCGACGCAGACTGCAGCAGCGCCGAGGGCGAGGGCCTTGAGCACGTCGGTTCCGGTGCGCACCCCGCTGTCGAGGAGCACGGGGATCCGGCCGTCGACAGCCTCGACGATAGCGGGGAGGGCCGCGAGCGACCCCACGGCACCGTCGAGCTGGCGCCCGGCGTGGTTGCTCACCACGATGCCGTCGACGCCGTGCTCGACGGCGAGGCGCGCGTCATCCGGATGCTGGATGCCCTTGAGCACGATCGGCAGGCTCGTGTGCTCCCGCGCGAAGGCAAGGTTGTCCCAGGTGAGGGACGAGCGGGAGAAGACGTCGAGAAAGGTTTCGACCGCGGCGCGTGGCTCCGTGGAGCGCAGGGTGCCGCCGGGGTAGTTGCGGGTCATGTCGAGAAGGGTGCGGATCGCCGCGAGCGTGACCTTCGGCGCGGGGCCCGTCGACGGCGGGCGGTTGCGCACGAGCTCGCGAAAGACCGGGTCGCTCGTGTACTGCGCGATGCCCTGGCCGTGGATGAACGGCAGAAACGCTGCATCCAGGTCGCGCGGTCGCCAGCCGAGCATGTGGGTGTCGAGGGTGACGACGATGGCTTGCGCTCCGCTGGCCTCTGCGCGGCGCAGGAGTGAGGCCACGAGCTCGTCGGACGAGCTCCAGTAGAGCTGGAACCAGTGCGGCGAGTCACCGGAGACCTCGGCGATGCGCTCCATCGGGGTGGAGGCCTGGTTGGAGTAGATGTACGGCATCCCGAGTGCACGCGTGGCTCGGGCCACTGCGAGATCGGCCTCCCGGTGCACGAGTTCGAGCACGCCGACGGGAGCGGCGATCACGGGGGAGGGGTAGCTGTGTCCGAGGAGCTCGATCGAAAGATCCCGTTGCGACACGTCGCGGAGCACGCGTGGCACGATGCGCCAGTCGTCGAACGCCGCGTGGTTGGCATCGACGGTGCGCTCGATGCCGCTCGAACCCCCGACATAGGCCCAGGCATCCCGCGACATCGCCCTCTCGGCAGCCCGCTCGAGCGCGTTCCAGCCGACCGGCACCCGAGGCTTTGTGCCCGAGGCTCCCGCGCGGTAGATGGTCGACTGGGTGTCGCGGCCGAGTCCGGCGTGGTTCGACATGAGGCTCCTTTGCCTGGTCGGTTGTCTAGAGAAAGCGGTCTAGAGAATGTGGTCTAGAGCGAGTGGTTCAGACGGTGGTGACGTAGAACCATCGTCCGTTCTCGCGCACGAAGCGGCTGTTCTCGTACTGGCTGCCACCCTTGAAGAACGCCTCGAACTCCACGGTGCCCTCGGTGTCGAACGGCCCGCCCTGGCTCTTGCCGAGAATGTCGAGGCGGTACCACCGTCGGTCCGGGTCGAGTTCGAGCTGCGCAGGGCGAGTGGATGGATGCCAGGTGGCCAGCAGGTACGCGGGCTCGCCCACGGCGTACGCGGCATAGCGTGAGCGCATGAGCAACTCTGCGGTCGGGGCATGGAACGTGCCGGCATGGAACCGCCCGCAGCACTCGGCGTAGTTATCGCCGCTCAGGCACGGGCACCGGTCGATGGTCACGAGTACATTCTTCACACATCGCGCTCCGATGCGTACCGTGTGTAGATGCAGAGTGTCATCGCGGACATCACCATGTCAGTCGACGGTTACGTCTCAGGGCCGGACGACGACATCGGCCATCTTCACGACTGGGTCTTCGCGGGTGACGAGGCGGGGGTGAACCCTCGTGTCTCCGCCACGGGCATTGACGCCGAGATCCTCACCGATTCTTTCGAGTCGCGCGGAGCCGTTGTCATGGGGCGTCGCACCTACGACGTGACCGAGGGCTGGGGCGGCGATCCACCGTTTCTCGTGCCGTGCTTCGTGATCACCCACCGCCCGCACGAGCGCATCGCGTGCGAGAACGGCACGACTTTCGATTTCATCGTGGATGGCCCGGCAGCGGCTGTCGCGCTGGCTCGGGCAGCTGCGGGGTCGAAAGACGTCTCGGTCATGGGCGGGGCAGCCACGATCTCGAGTCTGCTGGATGCCGGCCTCGTCGACGAGCTCCACCTGCACATCGCGCCGCGGGTCGTCGGAGGCGGAATCCGCCTGTTCGAGTCGATGTCGCGGGAGATCGCCCTCGAGGAGTTCCGCACGGAAGTCTCCCCGTGGGCGACCCACGTGTTCTACAGCGTGATCTGACCTACTTCGACAGCTTCGACTCGATGAGCTCGACGATCTGTGCGGAGTCGGGTTCCACGGTCGGGCGGAAGCGGTGCACTTCGCCGCCGGGGAGGATCACGAACTTCTCGAAGTTCCAGGAGACGCGACCGGCCTTGCCGTCGGCGTCGGGAGTCTTCTTGAGCTCCTGGTAGAGCGGGTGCGCGGACTTTCCGTTGACCTTGACCTTCTCGAACATCGGGAATGTGACGCCCCACGTGGTCGAGCAGTACTCCTTGATGGCGTCTTCGCTGCCGAGCTCCTGCAGAAACTGGTTGCTCGGAAAGCCGAGCACGGTGAAGCCACGCTCGCCGTACTTCTTCTGCAGGGCTTCGAGCTTCTCGTACTGGGGCGCGAGGCCGCAGCGGGAGGCAACGTTCACAACAAGAACCACGTTGTCGGCGTAGTCGCCGAAAGTGGTCTCCTCGCCGTCGATGGTGGAGATGGCGATGTCGTTGAGGGTCATGGTGCGGCTTTCTGCGAGAGCGAAACTGCGAGGGATGCTTCAGGTATATCGCCATTATCCCGCTCGCGCCTGAGCGCGAAGTCCATGCTCGACGGAAGTGACAAATAGACTGCTTCGCATGGGCGGATTCGCAGCGTGGCTGTTCGGACTCAAGGTGCAACAGCCGGCTGAGTACCGGCGGCTCATGCGCATCCGCAACCGGATCTACACGCGCGTCGGCTCACTCAAGGCCGAGATCGTGCGCTCCGCAGAACCGATTCCGTTCGCCGATCTCGACCGCACAGCGTTCACACCGCTCCGCAACGGCACCCACTGGGGATCGGTCTTCGACTGCGCCTGGCTGCGCATCACCGGCACGGTGCCGGAGGGCGCCGGGAACGCCGTGCTCATGCTCGGCATCCGCGGTGAGGGGCTCGTGCACTCGGCACAGGGCGACCTGCTCGACTCGGTGAGCACAGTCTTTCAGCAGGGCGACCTGCCGCACAGCGGCGGAAAGTTCCGACCCGTGCACAACGTCGACCTCAGCGCCGGCTCCGTCGAGGTGTACGCGGACGTCGCCTACAACGGGTTCATCCTCTACGAGGTCGGCAAGGCCGTCTTTCACGGAGCCCACCTCGCCACGCGCGACGACGACGTCTACGCGCTGTACTACGACTACCTCACGCTGCTCGTGCTCGCCGGTGCCACAGAAGATTCCGTGCTCGAGGCCGACATCCGGCGAGCGCTGACGCTCGCCTACGCGTCATTCAGCGCAGGGGACGTGCCGCGGGCGCGTGAGGCCCTCGCAGCGCGCCTCGGTGAGAAGTCCACGAGCGAGTTCGTCTACAGCGCCGTCGGCCACGGTCACCTCGACATGGCCTGGCTGTGGCCGATTCGCGAGACGAAGCGCAAGGCGGCGCGCACCTACATCCGCGCCGTCAACGCGATCGAGACCAGCCCCGACTACATCTACGGCACGAGCCAGCCGCAGCAGATGTTCTGGACGAAGCAGCGGCATCCAGCCCTGTTCGAACGACTGAAGGCAGCCGTCGCCGCCGGTCGGGTAGAAATCCAGGGATCGTTCTGGATCGAGCCCGACACCAACCTGCCTTCGGGCGAGTCGCTCGTGCGGCAGGCGATCGTCGGCCGACGCTTTCTGCAGGACGAGTTCGACCTGACCGACGAGCAACTGCGCCTGTGCTGGCTGCCCGACACGTTCGGCTACAACGGCAACCTGCCGCAGATTCTGCGCAAGAGCGGCATGGACTGGTTTCAGACGATCAAGCTCGCGTGGAACAAGGTCAACGACTTTCCGCACCGCAGCTTTCACTGGCAGGGCATTGACGGCTCGAGCGTGCTCGTGCACATGCCGCCCGAGGGCGACTACAACAGCAGGGGATCGGCCGACGGACTGCTCACCGGCCTCGCGCGCTACCCGGAGAAAGCGCTCAATTCGGCCCTGCTCGTCTACGGATCGGGTGACGGTGGCGGTGGGCCCGGTGAGATCCACTTCGAGGTGACGAAGCGCGAGCACGACCTGCGGGGGCTGCCGAGAGTCGAACACTCGACCGCGAGCGACTTCTTCAGAAAGCTCGAAACGCTCGACGTGGCACACACCCACTCCGGTGAGCTCTACCTCGAGACCCACCAGGGCACCTATACGACCCAGGGGCAGATCAAGCGGCACAACCGGCTCGTCGAGCGCAAACTCCACGAGGTCGAAGCACTCGCGGTGCTCACGGGAGTCGACTCGCGTCCCGCACTCGAACAGCACTGGCGCGACGTGCTGCTCAACCAGTTTCACGACATCATTCCCGGGTCATCCATTGCACGCGTCAACCGTGAGGCGATCGAGACCTACGAGCGCATCGAGGGGTCGCTCGACGAGTACGCCGATGCTCTCGTCGCCCGTCTGGAGCAGGCGGGCGAGGCGCTCTCGGCGATCAACCTCACGAGTTTTGCGCGGTCGGAGGCGGTCGTGGTGGATGGCACCTGGTACTCGGCCGAGGTGCCCGGCTATGGCGCGGCCGCCCTGGTGCCCGCGCCGGAACACCCGGAGCTCGCCTTCACCGCGGACACCCTGAGCAACGGCATCCTCACCCTCCGCTTCGCCGACTCCGGCGAGATCGTCTCCTGCGTCGGTGCCGACGGCGCGCAGCACGCGGGTGCGGGCCTCAACCGGTTGGTCGTGCACAAGGACCCCTACGTCTGGCCCTTCAACGCGTGGGACATCAAGGGCGACTACTTCGCGAAGGCACCGCGCACCCTGCGCATGACCCACGTCGATACGGTCATCGACGGGCCCACGGTTGTGCGCCACCAGCGCCACACCTCCCGCACGGTGACCATCGACCAGCGCATCGTGCTGGAGGCGGGCGGTGATGTCGTGCGCTTCGACACCACGGTCGACTGGCACGCGAAGCACCGCATGCTGCGCGCGGAGTTCCGCCCCACCCACTTCGCCGACACCGTGCAGTGCGAGATCCAGTTCGGTCACATCTCCCGCGTCACAACCGAGCGTGATGCCGTCGAGACTGCCCAGTTCGAGGTCTGCGCCCACAAGTGGATAGCGACCGAGACCACGGCCGGCGGCTTCGGGTTGCTCAACGACTCCAAGTACGGCCACCGCGCCAAGAACGGCCTGCTCAGCCTCACGCTTTTGCGGGCACCGACGTTCCCTGACAAGACTGCGGACCGTGGCATCCACTCGTTCAGCTACGCATTCACTCCGTTCGAGCCGGGCGACCTCGCGAAGGTCGTGCGCGAGGGCTACCGCCTCAACAATCCGCTGCGTGTGACGCGCGGCGTTGCGTTCGAGAGCGCTGTCAGCGTGGATGACCCTGCCATCGTCATCGAGACGATCAAGCCGGCCGAGAGTGGCAATGGTGTCGTCGTGCGCCTGTACGAGAGTCTCGGGCGCCCCACGCGCACTGCCCTGCGGGTAGCGTTGCCGCACGGCTCCGCGCACCTCACCGACCTGCTGGAGCGCCCGCTGGGTTCTGCCGACCTCGACTCGCTCGAGTTCGGACCGTTCGAGATCGTCACCATCCACCTGGAGAACTGACCCATGACAGTGCACACCGACGTCCCCACGCGAAAGCAGAGTGTCTCGATGGTTACCGCGGGGTTCGGGCAGAACTTCGTGCTCACCACCGTCTCGACGTTTCTGCTCGTCTACCTCCTGCAGTACGCCGGCATCTCGACGGCGGGCATGGTGGTCGTCACCCTCATCATCACGGTGGCGAAGATCGTCGACGCGATTCTCGACCCGGTCATGGGTTCGATCATCGACATGACGCGCACCCGGTGGGGCAAGCTGCGTCCGTACATCCTGTTCTCGGCGCTCCCGGTCGCGCTGCTCTCCGGGCTGCTGTTCACAGTTCCCGACACCTCCGAGCCGCTCAAACTGCTCTACTTCGGCGTGACCTACGTGCTCTGGGGGCTCGCCTACACGGTGTGCGACGTGCCGTTCTGGGGGCTCATCGGCTCGGCTTTCACCGACCCGACGGCGCGAACGAAAGTCATCGGGCAGGTGCGGGCCTTCGGCGCGATCGCGCTCGGGCTCGCGACCCTCGGAATGCCGTGGCTCGCCCGCCTGCTGAGCTTCGGGCCAGAGACGACGAACCAGGGCTGGTCGATTGCCGTGTTCACGACGTCACTTCTTGGCATGGGCGTCTTTCTCCTCGCCTTCTTCAACACACGCGAGCGCCAGACAACGGCGAAAGCCACCGGCCTGTCTTTTCGAGAGCTCTTCGCGACCCTCGTGCGCAACACCCCGCTGCTCATGGTGCTGCTCGGCTCGATCCTCGGCTTCGGTCGATTCATCGTGCAGGCCGGTGGTGCAGTGTTCGTCGTCATCGCCTACGGTGACGAAGGCACCTTCACCCTCATCGGCGCGGCGATCATCGTCGGCATGGTCGTCTCTTCGTTCGCGACACCGTGGCTCCTGCGCCGCATTCCCGGTCGCACACTCATCGTCGGCAGCTCGCTCGTCGCCGCGGCGCTCTACCTCGGCATGTACTTCGCGGGCTTCACGAACATCGTGGTCATCCTCGTCTTCATCTTTCTCACCGGACTCACTCTCGGCATCTTCCTCGTGGTGCAGGCCACGATGATCGCGGACTCCGTCGACGACGTCGAGAAGCGCCTCGGCGTGCGCAACGACGGCATCTCGTTCGCGACCCTCACCTTCGTCTCGAAGATCATGAACGCGCTGGCTGTGCTCGTCTTCGGCGTCTTCATCGTGCTCGCCGGGTACGAGAACGGCGTGACGATCACGGGCGAGATGCAGAACACGATCTTCCTGTCGATCACCGTCGTTCCCGCGGTGAGCTGCCTGCTCTCGGCCGTGCCTTTCCTGTTCTACCGGTTGGGTGGGCCGCGGTCTGCTGTGCCTCCGCTCGAGAAAGTGGCAGCGGGATGACGCTGCTCCGCACCTTCGAGTCACCCTGCGGCCCCGTGCTCGGGCACGTCGATGGGGCGGTCATCCGTGCCCGTGGCATCCCGTACGCGCGCGCAGCGCGCTTCGCGATCCCCGCGCCGGTCACCGACTGGACCACCCCGTACGATGCCGCGGAGCCCTCGCCCGCGAGCCCGCAACTCGCCTCGCCCGCCCTCGAGGAGGTGCTCGGGAGCAGCCTCGGATCCCTTCCGCAATCGGAGGACTGCCAGAACCTCAGTGTGACGCTGCCCGCTGACGTGCAACCGGGGGAGGCGCTGCCGGTGATGGTGTGGATCCACGGCGGCTCCTACGTGAGTGGCGCAGGGGACATGGCCATCCAGGACCCAACGGCGCTCGTCACCGAGCAGAGGGTGATCGTCGTCGCGGTCACCTACCGGCTCGGGCTCCTCGGCTACCTCGGCACGCTGTCGGGCCGCCCCGCCAACCTCGGACTCCTCGACCAGATCCTCGCCTTCCGCTGGGTGCAGCGCAACATCGCGGCATTCGGGGGAGACCCCCGCAATGTCACGGCGTTCGGGCAGTCGGCGGGCGGCGACGCCGTCGCCCACGTTATGGCCAGCCCCGGCGCGTCGGCTCTCTTCGCTCGTGCCATCATCCAGAGCGCGCCGCTCGGCATCGTGCGCGGACGCGGCCAGCTGAGTGCGGTGATGGGGGAGGCTGCGGATGCCGTCGACGCCGGTGCATCCATCGACGATCTTCTTCTCGCCCAGCCGCTTGTCGCCCAGAAGAGCGCGGGCTACGGACTGCGCGGCGCGATGGCCTTCTCAA
>Ga0247817_10002071_pt1 | contig 10352 bp, 7 predicted proteins | sample UWRJL212509R1_FD_178010 | JGI IMG/M metagenome (GOLD analysis project Ga0247817, IMG submission 178010) | Plant litter microbial communities from Arlington Agricultural Research Station in Wisconsin, United States - UWRJ-L212-509R-1 | ecosystem: Environmental > Terrestrial > Plant litter >... | reverse complement strand
TCCATTTTCATTCTTAAGTACAATATGAGATGAACTTTGCGATCCAACTACAATGTATTTGTCGTCAGGTGAAATTGCCGCGTTTGGATAATGAAGAAACATTTCTTCTTCTTCCTCATCTTCCTCGTATTCCTCATTTTCATCTCTGGGATATCCGTGTATTACTTCGAAACCATCTTCATTAAGTATAAAGATTTCTCCGTAAGTAACTAATACTACTTGTTTTCCTGTCGAAAAAACTTCAATGCTTTCATATTGATGTTCTTCAAAAGTAGAACCGTATGGTATGCTAAATGTCGATACAATTGGTCCATCCCAACCTTCGTGTACATCAATTTTTGTGAGATGAACTTTTGCAAAATATTTCTTGTCGTCAGAAAAGCCATATCCGATTAAACCATCTACAAGTGTTATTTCATCGTCTTTGATAATGTAAACACCTTGCCAATCATAATAATCTCCAATTTTAGCAACAATACGATTATCCTCAAGTATTGATACTTTTCGAACTTTTTGCCACGTTGCGTCATCTAAAAGATTAAACAAAGGATCATTATCAGCTGGAAATAATTCGCGAAATTCTTTATGTTTACCGTTTTTATTATGTTTAATAAGTTCCTCCAGGACATATTCTGCCATATCTCTTCTGGTTTCTTCCGGACATTCTGTTGTTGGATTTTCTTTATTAATATAAATAATGTCGAGCCATTCATTAATAGCGGTTTTGTATTGGTTTCCTTCGTTTTTCCAACGTTCAGACGCTTCTTGTAGATTTTTCATCAAAATTTTGGTATAATTTTATTGTTAATATTTGGTATGTTTTTTATAAACACAAATTATTTAACTTTAGTATATAACAAGATATATCTTGTTATTATGATCGAATTAGGTTTAATTATTATTTTTGATTTAATGTGTTGATGTATAATGTAATAGGGTGGTTTTTGATGATTTTTTTATCACTTAGATCAGAAGAATAAATTATTAACAAAAAACTCCTTTATCAATATTTCGTGATAAAGGAGATTTCAGGTTATTCTATTTGATTTTGTAACTATTTATAAATATTCAAATCTTCGTTATAGATTGGACTTTGAATATTCATGAACTTTAAAACACTATGAAAAACATGACCTTGTGATAGTATTTCTTTCTTTTTTAATTGCTTAGAACTATCAGATACCCAAACAATAAAAGGGATTTCGTACTGTTCCTTAGGAGCTATACTCATAGGGAGTCCGTGCATATACAGATTTTTTTCGCCTAATGATTCGCCGTGATCAGAAACAAAAAGCATGGTACTATTATACTCTTTTAATTGTTTAAGTTTTTCAATTACGCTGTGAAGAATGTAATCAGTGTAAACAATCGTATTATCATAAGCATTTAATAACTCTTCTTGCGAACAATTCCCTAATTCGACACTATTACAAACAGGTCTGAAAGTTCCAAATGGAGAGGGGTATTTTTTGCTGTATGTTGGTCCGTGGCTGGTGCTGGTGTGTAGAACGATCAATATTTTATTTTTGGTACTCGCCAAAATCTGTTTTTTAAGTCCTGTTAATAAAATTTCATCATAATCGCAGCCTACACCTTTGCAATCCGGCATTAAGGCAGCTCTGTTCTGGTAATTTTTTATATGCACAGGAGGCTCTCCCCAGTTAGTGGTTTTCCATATTACTTCTACATTATTTCGGTACAAATAATTAGGTAGAATTTCATATAAATCATTGGTTTGTTTGTGGTCTAAAATAGCTTTTACACCAGCTGTGGTATAAGTAGCAGAAGACACAGCATTAAAATGATATAAGTTTTCTGTTTCAGAAAGATACGGATTCGTGTTTTTCTGGTATCCGTACAAAGAGAAATTCTGGCTTCGTGCAGATTCGCCTATTACTAAAACAACAACTGATTTTTTATTGTCTTTTATTACGGCATCAGGCAACAAAATTTCTTTTTCATTCTTTTTATGTTGATGAATATAGAATAGCGAAGTATTTACAGAGTAAGACCATGGCATGGCAAGTCCGCCTAATGTTTTTGAATTTTTATCGATCCACAACCAGTTGCTGGCATTTACAAAAACTAAGATCAATACAAATAGTAAAGTGAGCGAACAAGTGGTTAGAAATTGTTTGAATGTTGTTTTGACTGTCTTTATTCTGATGATAAAAATGCTCGGAATAATTCCGAATAATATTAAATATGCGATCAATTTGATAGAAAAGAAACTGCTGGACTCTTCATAATTGGTATTGAGTATATTACCAATCATACTTTCATCAATAATTACGCTATACGTATTAATAAAGTAAACAGAAACGGCATTGATATGAAAAAATAACACCAACAAAAACCGCGTAACAAGATTGGAAATAAAAAGAAAGATATAAAAAACTAAAAAATTTAAAACCAGCATCAATATCACGAGGCTAACAATAGTTAGAATTCCATTAAAACTTTTATAATCAAGATTGTTAAAAACAAAACGGAAGAAAGGAAAATGGAAGAGTAAAAAATTGAAAAAGCTCAGCAATAATGCAAAATGAGTTATTTGAAACTTATTTTTTAACATACAAAGTAGTGATTTTGTATAAGGATACGATTAGACATATTAAAGATAAATAAAAGATAAAAAGATTCTCGTCGATAATCTTAAATACCATAGTAACAGAGCACATTAAGAAGGAGAATATAAAAAACGGATAGTATTTTTTGTTATTTATCCAGATCCATATATTATATTTTTGATTGATTAGAATCCCTGTAACTCCTATAATAAAGCCAAGAGCACTTCCTAAAATAACGTCTAGCGGATGATGCGCACCTACGCCAACTCTTGTAAATACTACAGCTAATCCTATAATTAGTATCAAACCTGACCATAAAATTTGATAAACTTGTTTTTTTGGCATAAAGGCAAATAATAAAACTGTAAGTACAGCAAAGACGGTTAAGGAATGACCGGAAGGGGTACTGTTATGACCGGTTAGTACTTTTCCGATGGTTGTAAAACTTCCGTGATCATATATTGCAGCTGGTCTTGGTACAGCAAACATATTTTTTAAGATAAAACAAATAATAAGAGAAATAAATAGAGAGGAAGCTAAACATTCCCATATTTTAGGAGCTCTAATAACGAATATACTTAGAAAAGAAAGGATAATTAATGCATTTCCTAATCTAGTTAGGTTGTTTTGTATGCTTGGATATTGAGACAATTTCGAGTTTAGGAAAAAGAAATGATCTTTTTGAATTTGTATGTATGATTCTGCGCAAAGGGCATCTCGAATATACAGAAATAATACAATAGCGATAATTAAGAAAGCGGGTAAGTAGATTAATGATAATTTTACCCTGGAATAGTTGCTAGTAATAAGCGAGTTCATTATGTTTTATTTTGTCTAGCAAATTTAGATTGCTCATCAGATATAAAAACGCTAAAATGTATCAGATTAAGACATATTTGCACGCTTAAAAAAGTGCTGCTTTAGATAAAAAAACATTAGAAATTTACTGAAATACTGTTTTGAAATTTTATAAAAAATGATTTAACTATTAGACATAAAAAAAACGGCATTAACTAAAAGTCAATGCCGTTTTTGTAACCTGTTTTTTTTCAATTATTTACCAAAGATGTATCTAATTGTAAATTGTGCCTGCCAAACATCAAAAGTAGAACCGTTCTTTTGGAAAGTATCTTTAATTAAATATCTGTTTCCATTAGGATCTGTCTGCGTAGCCAAAGTGTAAACCGGTACATTAGACGTTGAAGTTGTAGAATATGCTAATACGTTTGGATTAGTTGCTCTTTGCGTAATTCCCCAATCTTTATTGATCATATTGGTAAAGTTTAAGATATCAGCTCTAAATTGGAAAGAGTTCTTTTTACCAGCGATTTTGATATTAATATCTTGAGTGATAGATAAATCTAATCTGTGTAACATTGGTAAAATAGCACCATTTCTTTCAGCATATTGACCTCTTCTTGTACGTAAGTACTTGTCTTGATCGATATAAGCATCAAAAGCAGTTCTTTGTTCAGCTTCTGTATATGTTCTGTTTGTTGTAACACCGTTTACTACGCTAGATACTGTAACTGGAGCAAAACTTATTTCATTTGCACTGTTTGGTACATAAAGAAGGTCGTTTCCGTTAACTCTGTCTCCGTTCATATCACCACTGTAAGCGTAAGTAAAAGGATTTGCAGTTTCTCCAATATATCCTAAGTTAATTGAAGTTGCTCCACCTAAACCTTTTCCGTATTCAATTCTGTATCCAACAACTCCAACCAAACGGTGAGGAGTATTATTGTTTGATAAAGAAACATCTAAATCATTGTTTCCGTTTACAGATCTTGCACCAGTCCATGAACCAGAAGCAATTGATCCCGGAGAAATTAAATCAGTTGCTTGAGAGTGTGTGTAAGCAAATGATCCCCATAAACCATTTTGGTAAGGATATTCTAATTTGAATGTAGTAGAGTAGTAATATCCTTTATCAGAATTTGTTAAAACGATTCCGTTTGAAACATTGTCATTAATTCTAGTTCCTGCATCATTACGAGAATATCTTGGTCTGTTATCTGTTCCTTCGAAAGTTCCAACAGGAGCATCAAAGTTAGCATTGTAATAATTGATCGCATTGATGTTTTTCTGAATTATACCTTCAACAGTACCTGTAAATCCGAATGGAAGTTTTTGATCAACTGCCATAGTCGTTTTCCATACTTGTGGGTATTTGAAATTCTTATCTGTAAAAGCTAAGTCAAAAGTAGAAGGTAATGTTGGAGTTGAAGGAGTAAAATATTCAGCAGGTCTTGGTGTAAAACCATATCCTCCGGCAGTGATAGCAGCACCACTAGCATCTACGAAACCAGTAAGAACACCATTGTTTCCAATTTGGTTCGATAAGTATACAGAAGGAGCTCTACCTGTGAAGATTCCTGAACCTCCACGAATAATTGTTGCAGCATCTGCATTTAAGTCTAAGTTGAAACCAACTCTTGGCTCAAATAAATATTGTGCGTCCGGTAATTTTGCTGTGTTGAATTGTTCACCATTAGCAAAAGTCATAGCTGTAACTGCAGGGTTCTCTAAACCAGTATTTGCATACCAAACTCTAGAAGCTCTAAGACCAACAGATACTTTAAATTGATCACTTACTTTAATTTCGTCCTGAGCGTATAAATCTAATTTATTTGTTTTTAAGATTTGTATTGGTTCAGCAGCTCCTGGTAAAGCAGAGTATCTGTACTGAAAACGAGCTGGTGAAGTAGCTGTTGTACTTGATGGAGCACCACCATTAGCAGCAGATTCATTAGCAGCAGCATAAAAATCAGCTAAAGAGTTGAATACATAAACTCCGTTTGAACCAGAGAAAAATAAGTTACTTGATTTGAAGTACTCAAAGTTAGCACCTAAAACAAGAGAATGTTTTCCGATAGTTCTGGTTACGTTGTCTGTAAAGTGTAATGTAGAGTAAGAAAGTTTATTTCCTTGTGTAAAAGGATCTAAACCAACTGAAATGTAGGTTGCAGTTCCTTTTTTGATATCAATTGTAGGGAATAATCCACCACCTTGTAAACCTCTGTCTTCAATTTGCTTGTCATAACCAGCAATGAAGTTGTTGTACCATGGACCAAATTTACTGTTTAATTCTACTACGATAGATCTCGTATTGTCTAAGATAGTATAACCACTATTTTGGAAAGACATCGCTAAAGTACTTGTTCTTCTGTTACCAAAACCTAATGAGTTTGAGTTTGAAGTTAATTCAGAAGAAGATGAGTTGTGGTGTACATAACGAGCAGTAAGTTTATGATTGTCGTTAATGTTCCAGTCAATTCTGGTTAAGAATTTTTTAGATGTTTTTGGTGCATCATAACCTTCCCAAGGACCAGTTGTGTAATTGAATTTTTCTTTCATGAAATTAGAAAGTGTTTCCATTTCCTGATATGTTGGTTCAGAAATCTGAGCACCACCATTTGGAGATCCTGTAGAAGTCCATGTTGTAGCAGGGCTCGTATTTTCGATAGTTTCAAAGTTACCAAAGAAAAACAATTTGTCTTTAATGATTGGTGCTCCAAGACGAGCTCCCCAAATTTTTTCATCAAATTTCCCTGGTACGATAGTAACATCTTTTCCTGGGTGTGTTCCTATAAAGCTAGATTTATTACTTCTAAAAGAATTGTAAACAGATCCTTCAACATCGTTTGTTCCGCTTCGTGTTACAGCATTGATTCCAGATCCTAAGAATCCAGACTGACGTACATCGTAAGGCGCAATATTTACTTGAATTTGCTCAATCGCATCCAAAGAAATAGCCGTAGAACCTGTTCTACCACCTGCTTGTGACTCTGAACCTAAACCAAATCCGTTATTAAAAACAGATCCGTCAATAGTAAAGTTATTTAATCTAGAATCCTGACCACCAAACGTTCCGTTTGCACCAGCATTTGCATTATATTTTGTAACAGCATTAACAGAGCGAGATCCTAAGACAGGAACAGCTGCAATCTCTCTGTTTGAAAACTGTTGAGAAGCACCAGTTCTTCCTTTATTAAAATTTCCGCTAGATTTAGTTGTAACTACAACTTCCTGCAATGCATTGGCATCTTCTTCGATTTTAACATTTACAGTAAGGTTGTTTCCTAAACCTACGTTGATGTCAGTAATTTCAGTTGTTTTAAAACCAATATAGGTTACTTTTACGGAGTAAGGACCACCTGGTCTTAATCCCTGAACGGCGTAACCTCCGTCAAAATCAGATGTGGTGAAGTATTTCGTTCCTGTTGGCTTGTGCACAATTTCTACTGTTGCACCAGGAAGAGCTTCTCCTTTGTTTGATCTAACAATTCCAGACATGGCCGAAGTCGTAACCTGAGCATGACCTAAAGCGGATAGAAAAAGAATAAAAATTAAAATAATTTTTTTCATTTTTTTTACAATATTAAGTTTGTTTATTTTTAGCAAAATTATAACATTTAGAAGCTTGAGTGTTAAATAAATGTTATGTTAAGATAAACCTTAATAACCGTTTTTTGTAATCTGCAATTCAAATCGAAACACCAAATTCAGTAAGATAATTAATTTTCTTACACCTGGAAGTAACGGATTGAATAGGCACTATTTAAAGAGCTTACGCCTAAAAAAAGTTTATTGCAAAAAAAATGTTTTTATGAGAAATACGATTGTAAGACTATAACTTCACAATAAAAAAAGTTACAGTTTACAAAACACTAAAATAATCATAATAAGATTGATGTTAATTTAAAACTATTTGTCATTATAATCAAATGATCCTAAATAACTTTGACTTGAATATAGTACCCATCTACATTTTATTATATATGAAAACAATTCAATTTAGAACTGATGATCTTACACAGTATACGGTCAATATAGAGCAAATTACATGTATGTTTCCGGTAGAAGAATCTTTAGGTACATGGATACATTTAAGTTGTGGTACCCGATTAAAAACAATTTTTACCCTTGATACCATTGTAGATATGATAAAGGAGTGTTTGCTTTGATATTTATAATAAAATAATATCCTTCAACTTGATAAAATTTGCTCAAATTTGAAGGATACTATAATACGTTATACTATTTTATGGCATTAAGCCATTGCTCTGTTGGCGCAACCAATTTTCGTTGATTGGTATCAAACAAACCAATTTTCATTTCTACGTCAGAATACACATTATTGTCACTATCAGTAATCCATTGTTTTATGGTGCCGATTTTTCCTGAATATTCGCCAGTTTGAGAGTGAATGATTATTTTTTTTCTAAGTTTAAGTTCTTTTATAAATCGAAGTTTGATTTCTAAGATTACAGGTCCCAATCCTGTGTTTTTAATAGTATCCAAACCATAACCATTTTCACTGATAAATTCCCAACGGGCTTCTTCATAGATTTGAAGATAAGTAGCATTATTTACGTGACCGAAAGTGTCAAGATGAAATTCTTTTATAGTAAGTTCATACTTGAAAATTTTGTTTTCCATTATAGGATAATTTTTAATGTTGTTACTTCAAAAGTACTATTTAATTACGTTTTTCTTAGCATTAGCCATACATTTTGTCTCATGATGTTTTTTATTATTTATTGTAAAAAACACCCAACAAGTCAATATTAATAAATTATTAAATCACAGATTGATGAAATTATGGAAAACGCTTTATCATACTTTTGTAAGGGTCTTCTCTAATATATCAACAGTAGTTTTATGAATTCTAATTTGCTAATTAGCTTACGCGCCGGAGATGATTCCAGCTTTAAAGAAATCTATGATTTGTATCATTTTAAAGTTTTTTGTTTTGTAAAAAAATATACCTCACAACTTGCAGATGCTGAAGATGTGACCCAAAATGTCTTTATACATCTCTGGAAATACAGAACAAAACTGGATTCAGGAACAGACTTAGAAGCTATTTTGTTTAAAAGTTCAAAGCAGGAAATTTCGAGATGGTACAAAAAACAAAATAGAATTTTTTCATTTGAAAACGATCAGTTAATAAAAGAGCTCGATACCGCAGCAGAAGTAGAAGAAGATATTACTTCAAAATTAAAAGAAATAGAATATCTCTTAAATAAAATACCAGAAAAACGAAGAAAGATTTTTAGCCTGCATAAATTCGAAGACCGCAGTTACAAAGAGATTGCCGAAGAAATGAACATGTCGCAAAGTGCTGTGGCGAATCAAATTTCGAAGACCTTGCAATTCCTTAAAAAGAATGCCGTAAAAAATCATGAACTTTACTGGTTTGCCTTATTTTTTATCAGCCAGTCAGAGTTGGTCTCTTAATACTATTTTTATTGCCCCTTTTATATTTTAGATCATTTTGTACCAGATTTAGCAATGTAATCACATTTTTAGCACTAAAAGCAATGTTATGATAATCGTGTCTTAGATTAACAAAACGTTAATAGTAATGTTAGCCCGTGATATTTAATAGATCAGAAATCTAATGTAGTTGAATATAAAAAATGTATACCTGATTTTTTTAAATATTAAATGTTAATAGTAAATGGGATCTAGAAAATTAAGAGAAGAATGGAACGCAATACCTAATAGAGGAATTCTTCCAAATGAGGCTAAATTACGCATGTGGAATACTATATGCGAGGCAACAATTGATAAACACAAAAGTCTTTACAATTGGACAGCCGTTGCCTGCATCCTTTTTATATTTTCTATTACAAGTTATCAGATTTTTACTCAAATTAACAGAGATAAGGATAAAGTCGAAATTACAAGTACCAAAACATTTAATGATGACGTACGACTTTTGTGTTTGTCAGATGGAACGCGCGTGTGGCTAAACGAAAATTCTGAAATCGAATATCCTGTCAAATTTTTGAAACATGAAAGAACCGTGAATCTAAAAGGAGAAGCCTTTTTTGAGGTAAAGCGTGATCCTTCAAGACCTTTTATCATTACTTCGGGAGCGATAAAAACGACTGTTTTGGGAACATCATTTAACGTTAAAGCATATAATGATGATAAACCAGAGGTAAAGGTAAGTTCCGGTAAAGTTAAAGTGGAAAGCATACAGAATAAAGTAATACTTGAAAAAGGATACATGGCCGTTTATGGAGCAAAAACGGCATTGCTGCAAAAGCAGAAAGCAACCGTATCAGAGCCCGAATGGAAAAAAGTTTTAATTTATGTAGACGGATTAACATTAGAGCAGGCACTAACAAAACTAAAGGCAGATCATAAATTTGAGGTAACGTATTTAGAAGACGATTTAAAAAACCTAACCATTCAGGGAACGCTGGATTCGAGGCAAGGTTTGTATGAAATGCTGCAAACCATTGCATTTGCTCTCGAAATAAAAATAAGGGTAACGGGCAACGACAGCTATCTGATAAGCAAATAGAATATCCTATTTTTTCTGAAAACCATTTATCGCTTATTTGCGACAGGCTTTCTATTGCATTAATTCAAAATTATTCATCCAAAATAATCACATTAAAATCAATTACAACAAACTAACAATCATCAATTATGAACAATGACTTTTCCAGGCAATTTGCCTTTTGGATTTTATTTTTTGGCTTTTTCTGCGGAATAAATGCGATGTATTCGCAAACCGGAACCGTATCAGTTGATTACAAGAACGCATCGCCTCAAAAAATTATTGATAACTTAAAATCCCGCACGCCATATCAATTTGTATATCAAAAAGATTTGGATTTAAGTCTGCCTTTAATTACACTTAAAAAAGACAATGTTTCTATCGATGAAATTTTAAGTGATTTAGAAAACCAAAGCCACTTAAATTTTAGAAGAAATGAGAATAATATAGCCGTAAATAGTAAAGATTCCGGCAAAAAAAAA
>Ga0247817_10002070_pt1 | contig 10356 bp, 8 predicted proteins | sample UWRJL212509R1_FD_178010 | JGI IMG/M metagenome (GOLD analysis project Ga0247817, IMG submission 178010) | Plant litter microbial communities from Arlington Agricultural Research Station in Wisconsin, United States - UWRJ-L212-509R-1 | ecosystem: Environmental > Terrestrial > Plant litter >... | reverse complement strand
ATCAACGGGAAGCGTTGTTATTTAACAGTTTATATTATTTGAAATTTTGAACAAGATAAAGGTTTGCAATAAAAAAAGCTGCTTACAACGTAAACAGCTTATGACACTATATTTTTAATTAAAAAAAATATTATTTACTAAATAATCTTCCGAACAGACCACCAAGTCCGCCTTTTTTGGCAATGGCAGCCACATCGGCTTCATCGATTTTGCCGTCACCGTTTTGGTCTAAGCCAAATTGAGTTCCGTATTTAGAAATGGCATCCATAATTCCGGAAGCCTGACCGCTGTTTCCGGTAATAGAACTGATGATGTCTGATATTTGAAAACTACTATCTTTAGGATCTTTTGCTTTGTTGACTAAAGAGTTTAAAACCTGTGGAATTAAACTTGCAGCAACTCCAGACGAAGCTTCACTGCTTATTCCAAATTTATTACCTAATGTTCCGGATAATTGCTCCGTTATTTTTTGAACAACAGGATTAGAACTGTTTATAGCTGAGTTTCCGTTAAATAAAGCGGCTAATTGATCTGTACCGCCTTCTGAAGCGATTTTTTTTAATCCGTCAAATATTGAGTTGCTGGTTTCGGTTATTACCGCCTCATTGTGTTCGTTGGGAACAGCTTGGTTTTTAACTACTGTATCACCACTGTACTGCTGTACTAATTGTGTTAATTGTTCAAACATGATGTATAGGTTTTTTGGATTAGAACTCAAATTTAATCAAAAAATAAAAGGGATTTATTAAACAATGTTAATAAATCCCTTCTGAATAATTTTAATTATAGTTGATTAGCTCAACAAAGTAATAATTTGTGATGCTAATTCAGTACCAATTCTGTCTTGTGCTTCTCCTGTTGCAGCTCCGATATGGGGAGTTAGAGAAATTTTTGTGTGCATTAAAATTGCCATTTCCGGTTTAGGTTCGCTTTCGAAAACGTCTAATCCTGCAAAAGCCACTTTTCCTGAATCTAAAGCTTTTACTAAAGCTACTTCATCGATAACTCCACCACGTGCACAGTTTACTATTCCAACACCATCTTTCATGATTTCGAATTCTTTCTCACCTACGATGTACCCATTTTGAGCAGGAACGTGTAATGTGATGAAATCAGCTTCTTTGAATAAAGATTCTAATGATTGTGAAACAATAGTTGTAGTGATAGACTGACCATCAAAAAACTCCACTTTAATGTCTACCTGAGGAATAAAGCTATCAGCAGCGATTACTTTCATACCTAAACCAAGCGCCATTTTTGCAGTAGCCTGACCAATACGTCCAATACCAACAATACCAAGTGTTTTTCCTCTTAATTCAATTCCGTTTGCGTATGCTTTTTTCAAGCCTTCGAAGTTAGAATCTCCTTCAAGAGGCATATTTCTGTTAGAATCGTGTAAGAAGCGAACACCTGAAAATAAATGTCCGAATACTAATTCAGCAACAGATTCTGAAGATGAAGCAGGCGTGTTGATAACGTGAATTCCTTTGCTCTTTGCATAATCTACATCAATATTATCCATTCCAACACCACCACGACCAATAACTTTTAGTCCCGGACAAGCGTCGATAATATCTTTACGAACTTTAGTTGCGCTACGTACCAAAACGACGTCAACATTGTTTTCATTCACAAAATTAGCTACTTGTTCTTGAGCTACTTTTGTAGTTATAACTTCAAATCCACCTTTTTCTAAAGCTAGAATTCCACTTTTTGAAATTCCGTCATTCGCTAATACTTTCATTGTATATATTGTTTATTTGGTAAATCGTTTATTTGTTTAATCGATCAGCCAGCTATTATGATTTTTTCTTTTTTGATTTAGGAGCTAATCCCGCTATCCGTTCCAATCTTTTGTACCTAACCCGGCACAAAAGGATTTCCACTTCTATCGGGGCTAGAAATCCGGTATTCAATTGCTATTTTTTGTAAACAGATTTTTCGATTAAACAATTAACCGAATAATCGATTAACCAAAAAAATTAAATCTTAGTTTCAAGCGCTTTCATTACATCTACTAAAACCTGAACACTTTCGATAGGCATAGCATTGTAGATAGAAGCTCTGTAACCACCAACAGAACGGTGTCCTGGCAATCCTGAAATTCCCGCTTCTTTCCATAAAGCATCAAAAGTAGCGGTATGCTCGTCATTGTTTAGCAAGAAAGTAACATTCATTTTAGAACGATCTTCGACAGCTGCAGCACCTTTGAATAATGGGTTTCTGTCAATTTCAGCATAAAGTAAGTCGGCTTTTGCGTCGTTTAGTTTTTCAACTGCAGCAACGCCACCTTTACTTTTAATCCATTGTAATGTTAGTAATGAAACATATACAGAAAAAACAGGAGGAGTATTGTACATACTTTCTGCTTTGATATGTTTAGCATAATCCAGCATGCTCGGAATTGTTCTTCCGTTTTTCTCTAAGATTTCTTCTTTTACTACTACAAGAGTAGTTCCTGCAGGGCCCATATTTTTTTGAGCTCCGGCATAGATTAAATCAAATTTAGAGAAATCTAAATCACGTGAAAATATATCAGAACTCATATCGCAAACAACAGGTACATTAGTTGTTGGGAATTCTTTCATTTGAGTTCCAAAAATAGTGTTGTTACTGGTGCAGTGAAAATAATCTGCATCACTTGGTATTTCGTATCCTTTTGGAATGTGATTGTAGTTTTCTTCTTTAGAAGAACCTACGATTACCGTTTCTCCAAAATATTTTGCTTCTTTGATCGCTGCGGTAGCCCATGTTCCTGAATCCAGGTAAGCGGCTTTTCCGTTTTCTTTCATTAAATTATAAGGAGCCATCAGGAATGCTGTGCTGGCACCACCTTGTAAAAACAAAGCCTGATATCCTTTTCCCTGAAGTCCTAATAACTCTAAAGCAAGGGAGCGAGCTTCATCCATAACGGCAACGAAATCTTTGCTTCGGTGCGAAATTTCAAGGATAGAAAGTCCTGAATCATTAAAATCTAATATAGCTTTTGACGCTTTTTCAAAAACTTCTTGAGGTAAAATACTTGGCCCTGCGCTGTAGTTGTGTTTTTTCATGGTTGTTGTTAATAGTCGGAAATTTTAAAGAGGCAAATTTCGGCAATAGGAGCTGAAAAAGCGTTAAATTATTCGAAATAATTAAACATTTTTTTACTTTGTTGTTAACAAAAACGATATAGTATCCACGTTATCTGCATAATCCCATAATTGCGGATTTTGTGTTTGCCCGAATGCGATACTATTTTCTGTTAGATTATTACTTACAATGCATTGAATTTGCTCAGCTTCATTCTCAAGACGCGCTTTTAATTCGTTAATATTGTCGTAAAATTCATAAAAAACGCTCGAAATCGGAGAAGCATAGCTTGAATCTTCTTTCAAAGTAAGGAATCCGTTGTCTAATAATTTAAAATTACTCATTAAAAAAACAGCTTTGTTATAGTCGTAATTGTTAGCATATTTTTCGTAGTGAATAACATCCTGATACTTAAAAATAGCCTGAAAAAAGGCATCAAAAGAATAGCCTTTTGGTACAAAAAGTTTAGAAACATTGCGGCATCCTAAACCAAAATACCTAAAAATATCTTCGCCTAAAGCTTCCAGTTCTTCATGTGTTTCTTTTCCGTTTAAAATAGCAACTGAATTTCTGTTTTTACGAATTATAGAAGGTTTGTCTTTAAAATAGTATTCAAAATAGCGGGCAGTATTATTGCTTCCGGTAGCGATTACAGTATCAAAATTTTCCAGTTTCCCTTCCACGAAAGTGATTTTATCTTTTAAGCTTTCATCAGTAAAAATTAAATACTTCGCTAAGAAAGGCAGTAAATGCTGATCGTTTGAAGATGTTTTGATTAAAGTTTTGTTTCCTGTTATTAAAACAGATAAAAAATCATGAAATCCAACTAAAGGAATATTTCCGGCTAAAATTAAAGCGACTGTTCGTTCTTTTTTATTAGTTTCAAAGTCAGCTTCATAAGCAGAAAGCCATTTGTCTATGTTTTCTTCAGTAAGGGCATTTGCCCAGGATTGTATAGCAAAATAAACCTGCTCAGGAGTATACCATCCGTTATGGGATTGCGAAAGCTGAATAAGTTTTATAAAATCATCAAAAAACAGGTCGTTGCCTAAAACCGATTCATTACGAGTGTTTTCTGCTTCAGAAAACTGATTTAAAAATCGACCTAGTGCTATAAAAGACTGCTTTTTTTCGTTTTGTAACATAAGTAATTTGTTTATGAAAGGTTTTGATTGTAATTTTGCACAAAAATAAGCATAAATAACTCGAAAGTCAAAGGTCATTAAGTCAAAAGCTTGGAATGTCTTTTTTGATTTTAGAACTTTGGGACTTTTAACTATTAAGACTAAAAAGCAATGGCAATAATTATAACTGATGAATGCATAAACTGTGGGGCTTGCGAACCAGAATGCCCAAATACAGCAATTTATGAAGGAGCTGATGACTGGAGATATAAAGACGGAACAAGTCTTTCTGGAAAAGTAATCCTACCAGACGGAACTGAGGTTAATGCAGAAGATGCACAAACACCTATTTCTGATGAAGTCTACTATATTGTTCCTGGAAAATGTACAGAGTGTAAAGGTTTTCATGACGAACCTCAATGTGCTGCTGTGTGTCCGGTTGATTGTTGTGTACCCGACGATAATCATGTAGAAGACGAAGAAACTTTATTGAACAGACAAGCCTTTCTACACGGCGAATAATACATAATTTCGTAAAATATATAAAATCCTAAGTGAATAGCTTAGGATTTTTTGTTTTTTGAATTTTATTATTAAAAATCAAGCTGTTCAATGCTTTATTTTTATTAATTTGCGGAAAAATTTAACACTTATCTGATAATGTTAAAAAAATAGCCCCCTATGAACAAATTAATAATTTTGCTTCTTAGTTTTATAACCTCTGTAGGAATAGCTCAGGAAGCCGAATACTCAATTGTGGTGAAAGATATTGAAACACTTTTGCCGATAGAAAATGTTACCATTGTAATTTTAAAAACCAAACAAATTTTATTAACGAATCAGGAAGGTAAAGTAAGTTTTGTATTAAGTGGCGGATCTAACGTTCAGATTTCTGAAACTAATTATGAAAATATAACCCTTCGCTGGGCCAATCTTAAAGAAAGCGAATTTGTGGTTTACTTAAAAAGCAAGCATAACAAACTAGATGAAATTGTGGTTTCTAAAGAAAATCCGCAAAAAATATTACAGCGAATTGTATCCAATTCGGCTAAAAATTTAGCGATGCCTTATCGATTAAAAGTTTATGTGAGAGAGTTTTTTATGCTCAATAATAAATATTCTTATTATAATGACGGATTGGTAAATTTTCAGTTTTCAGGAGGTCAAAAGAATGTGAATACTACTTTACTTGTAGAGCAAAACAGATCTTACGGATTACTGGAAACCGATATAAGTGCTGATTTAAAAGGATATGATCTGAATAATATTATGGAAAATTATTCTAATTTGTCTTATTTTGATCCTATTCTGGATCCAAAAGCTAAAAAAGAATATAACTTTACGACCAAAGGACATCCTACCAATGCAGCGTACTATATTATGTCAGTGGTTCCTTTGGATAAAGCAAAAGAAGCCGTTGATAATTTTGAAATTGTTTACGATCCGGAAAAAAAACTTATTATTGAATTTACTATTAGCATTGCTCCCGGCGTTGTAGCAGAAATCGTTGAAAAAGCAGCGATTGGTTCTAAAAATATTACAAGATCTGTTGTAAATGTAAATTACAGAATAGAGGGTACAGATTATTATGTGCTAAATTCAAATGAAGAAATTGGTTATGATCTTGTGATGAAAGACGGAGTTAAAAATATTCAGGTTCGAAATAATTTTATCACAACCCATTTTGATAAACAAAAATTTACTTTCAAGGATAGTGACGTTTTTAAAGACAAAACGCTTTTCAATAAAAAGAATAAAATTATGACCAACTATTGGAATATCTCCGGATTTACCTCCACAGAAGAAGAGAAGAAAATTATAGATTCTTTAGAATTTAAATTATAAATAAAAAAAGGGTTGTCAGCAATGACAGCCCTTTTCATTTATTAAGGTATTCTAAATTAGAATTTGTAGTTTACAGATAAGTTAAACATAGTTCCTAATTGGCTAAAGTGAAAACCATCGTACGTCATTCTTGAATAACGTTGGTTGAAGGTAATTAAGTTAGATTGTGTTTTAGTTTCAGCTGGATCAGCAAGAATAGCAGCTCCGGCAGCATTTTCAGCTACGAATTTCCATTCTGGTAAAACATTAAGTAAGTTGTTTACATTCAATCCAATAGTCAATTTTTCAGTAGCGTTGAAGTTAACACCTAAATCCGTTACAATTTTAGGAATAAATTCTGTTTTAAGGTTGTCATCTAAACCGTCCTGGTTGAAAGTTGTTTTTCCGAAATAAGTATTATTCAAAGAAAATCCGAATTTACCAATTTCATAATTGATACCAAGAATCCATTTTGTATCAGGTCTTGATGTAAAAGTCAAAGAGTTTAAGATATCACCAAACGAGTTGTTTCTAACGTCAGAGATTCTTTCGTTTTCTAATGTAATATTTCCAGATACATTAAAACCTAATTTACCAGCTCCAATACCAATATTGTTGTAATTCGCAACAACATCTAAACCAGAAGTTCTGGAATCAAATGAATTCGAAAACCAAGCCACATCGCCAAATGGAGTATCTTGTCTGTCTCCTAAAACAATTCTGTCTTCTACTTTAATATTATAGTAATCTACAGTAAAATTGAAGTTAGCAAAAGGTTTAGCTCCAATTCCAACAGTAACGTTAGTTGATTTTTCAGCATCTAAAGAAGGAATCCCTAACTGGCGTGCCTGAGGAGAAACATTATTAATAATACCACTAATTTGAATACCTTGTCCGGCTACAAATGAATATTGTGATTTCTGAGTATAAATCTGGTGTAAAGTAGGTGCTCTGAATCCTGTAGAAACGGATCCTCTTAAAGTAACTTTATCCTCAAGGAATTTATATCTTGTACTTGCTTTCCAAACTGTTGCTCCTCCAAAATCGCTGTACTCTTCATGACGAACAGTTCCGTTAATTAAAAAGTCTTTTGTAATATCATAAGCAACGTCTAAATACACACCCACGTTGTATCTGTTCCATTTTCCTGAATTTTCAGGTCTGTTTCCAGCAAATGAGTCAGCTCCGGTTCCTTCCCAAGAGGCTTTGTCTCCCTCAAGAACAGCAAAATACTCTGATCTAAACTCTGTTCCAAAACCAATGCTGATTTTTTCAGATAAAATTTTAGAAATATCAAGGTTTCCTACTACGTGATTAAAAGAAGTTCCTCCTGGTTTAAATGAGATAGGGCTATTTTCTCTGTATATGTTGTTTCCATCAGCATCCAGAAGGTCAGATCTGTTCGCGGAGTTGTTTACAGTATAAACTTGTTTATTACCTCCAACAGTTACACTCGCATCAGTATGCCATCCATTTTTTAGAGTTTTAAAACCTAAAGTACCATTATAGTCATTTAAATCTCCTTCAAAAGTTGGTCCGTATCCATCATAAGATGGGTTAGCAGCATTACCATTTCCAAAGAAATTATTCAAATAAGGGTCATCACCAAGTGGTCTCCAATATGGAGTTCTGAAATTCGCGAACGAATTTACTTTTTTGTATACATAAGCTGCATTATAATACAAGCTTGCTGTTTCGCTAATTTCGTTTCCACCATTGATTAAGAATTTAGCAGCAGCCGTTTCTGGCGAACCATTTACGTTTTTGGCATCAGGATGTCTGGCCAAATATTCGCTTACTTGTGCAACAGCAGCAGGTGATCCGTCTAAAAAGTCAGTAGCTTCACCCAAAGCATCCACAGTTCCGGCTCTATTGGCTAAACTAACTTTAGAAAAATCAATCGTATAATTCAAAAATCCTTTTTCGCCAACCGTAGTACCGTTGTTTAAACTAACGCCTAACATTTCGCCGTCACCTTCAGAAGTAATTCCACTTCTTAAAGTAACAGAACCATCATTATTGTTTTTTTTCAAAATGATATTCATAACACCCGCAATCGCATCAGAACCGTATTGCGCAGATGCACCATCACGAAGGATTTCGACTCTTTCGATCGCATCTGTTGGAATAGAAGAAATATCAGCACCTGTTTCTCCACGTCCCGGTGACGTTTGAACGTAAAGCAAAGAACTTAAGTTTTTACGTTTACCATTAATAAGGATCAAAGTTCTGCTTGGTCCCATGTTTCTAATTTCGTACGGATCCAGCAATGATGTTGCATCATTTACAGGCGTTTGTACAGTATTAAAAGATGGAATTTTGTATTGCAGCGCCTTGTCAAAAGTTGCCTGTCCTGTAGAAGTTAAATCTTTAGACGATAATATATCTATAGGTAGTGCACTCGTAGTATTTGATCTGGCAGCTGTACGTGATCCGGTTACGACCACTTCGTCAAGATTTTGCCCATTTTCTTCCGTTAAATTCACGTCAATTTGTGCTGCGTTGGCTAATCTGGTAACGCTGTTGTAGCCCATGTAGCTAAAAATCAATGAGCTTCCTTCTTTTACTGTAATTTTATAAGATCCGTCAATATCAGAAGATACGCCGTTGTTTGTACCTTTTTCGACAATGTTAACACCAGGCAGCGGATTGCCTGTGTTGTCCTTTACTACACCTGAGATTTGCTGTTGAGCAAAAATGACCAGTGAGTTGAATAGAAATAATAAAACTGCAATTTTTTTCATGTTTAAATTGGTTTGGTTAAAAATTTGTATGTGGTTTGTTAAATAATAGGATAAAAGTAGGTTTATTTAACAAAACATTAATAAAAAGTTTTAAAATTTTTAGGAAAAGTAGTAAAAAAACAGATATCGTCATTTTTTGTATATTTTAGAGGTATTAAATCTTATATTTGCAAAATTTTAGGGGCAAAATCTATCATTTTAGCAAAATAAAAAAATCGCACAGTAATAAACAGAATATGATTATCTTAGTCGCTAAATAATTGATGTTTAGTTAGTAAACACAGTGCCTAAGCGGATAAAATCACATAAAAAAACAAATATTATCTACATATGAAAGCAGGAATTGTAGGATTACCAAATGTTGGAAAATCGACACTATTTAATTGTTTGTCTAATGCAAAAGCGCAAAGTGCGAACTTTCCTTTTTGTACAATTGAACCAAATATTGGTGTTGTAAACGTTCCGGATCCAAGAATCAATAAATTAGAAGAATTGGTAAAACCAGAGCGCGTACAAATGGCTACAGTTGATATTGTTGACATTGCAGGATTGGTAAAAGGAGCAAGTAAAGGTGAAGGTCTTGGGAATCAGTTTCTAGGAAATATTAGAGAGTGTAATGCTATTATTCACGTTTTACGTTGTTTTGATAATGATAATATTGTACACGTAGACGGAAACGTAAATCCAATTCGTGACAAAGAAACCATCGATATCGAATTACAGTTAAAAGACTTAGAGACGATCGATAAACGTTTAGAAAAAGTAAAACGTGCAGCAAAAACAGGAAATAAAGAAGCTCAGACAGAAGAAGCTTTATTAAACCGTATCAGAGAAGCATTATTACAGGCAAAATCGGCAAGAACAATCGTTCCTCAGAACAATGATGAAGAAGTGCTAATGGAAGCTTTTCAATTGATTACAGCAAAACCTGTATTATACGTTTGTAATGTAGACGAAAGTTCAGCAGTAAACGGAAATAAATATGTAGATCAGGTTCGTGAATTAGTAAAAGATGAAGATGCTGAAGTAATTATTCTTTCAGTAGGAGCAGAAGCTGATATTACAGAATTAGAAAGCTACGAAGAGCGTCAGGTTTTCCTTGAAGACATGGGATTACAAGAGCCGGGAGCATCAGTTTTAATTCGTGCTGCTTACAAATTACTAAAACAACAAACCTACTTTACGGCAGGTGTAAAAGAAGTTCGTGCCTGGACAATCAACATTGGCTCAACAGCACCGCAAGCAGCAGGAGTTATCCATACAGATTTCGAAAAAGGATTCATTCGTGCAGAAGTAATCTCATACGAAGATTACGTACACTACGGATCTGAGGCGAAAGCAAAAGAAGCAGGAAAATTCAAAGTAGAAGGAAAAGAATATATCGTAAAAGATGGAGATGTAATGCACTTCCGTTTTAACGTATAATTTCCATACCATATAGTAGGATATAAGCGAGAGCTAAATCTAAAAAAAATTGTAAGCTAAACTGCCGGAGAAATTCGGCAGTTTTTTTTATTTCTAAATTTTAAAGAGTAATTATTTTTAGAACCTAATCCAGCTTTCCATTACAAGATTTTTCGTGAATTTATTTT
>Ga0247817_10002068_pt1 | contig 10358 bp, 11 predicted proteins | sample UWRJL212509R1_FD_178010 | JGI IMG/M metagenome (GOLD analysis project Ga0247817, IMG submission 178010) | Plant litter microbial communities from Arlington Agricultural Research Station in Wisconsin, United States - UWRJ-L212-509R-1 | ecosystem: Environmental > Terrestrial > Plant litter >... | reverse complement strand
GATCCCGTTTTAGATGCGTGGGCACTCGCCTGCCGTGGGTTGAATCCCAGCTCCAAACGAACCTATAAAGACGCCCTACGACAACGGATGATAGCGAATGCCTTCTATGCGCCCCTCCCAGTACGCCATGCAGCAGCGCACCGACGGAGGCCCTTTTCTTCGTATCGATCTTAGTGACGCAGTAGTGCTGACTGAGGAGGAGCTCAAGGCCGTAGAATCAGGCGATGAGTATGAATCGATTAGCGATGAGATCTATGGGACGTCTCGTGTCTACTACAGTGATGTCGCTCTGTCAGATGATGCGCCTGGTTGGCATCTGATTTTGGAAGTAGCTCCGGAGTATCTGACTCTTTATCCCATCAATGCTCGGTCGGAACATCCTGAATACGCTCAGCCCAAGTACGAAGCCGTAACTTCGATCATCATTACCAGACCCGTTTACCAGCCTTATACACATCCAACCGACCAGTACGAAGTCGATGAGTTGCTTAGCGGTATACCAGCTGGGTTATCAAAGGATTGGCGATACGGCCTAGGTTTTCATTACGAATACCGATACCTAGTAAACGCGCTGAGTCCGTTGGAGGCAGTGGACACGCTCATCCTGCACGGCGGTACTGGTAGCAACGCTGCAAAGGTTAAAGGCAACGAGTTCTACCTTGGAGTTGATCTTCTTGACCGTCTGAAGAAGAGCTTGGATCGATTGACCCAACGACATCAGCGAGAGACTGCTGCGGACAAAAAACTCGTCTGTTACAGCAGCTTGCTGCATCAGGCAGCGCCGGAGCTTTACCCAGCCAAGGCACGAAAACTACCTCCGGATCTGCTTGCTAGCTTAGTTTCATTGGGGTCGGCGACGCCTACTCTTTCATCTAATGATCAACAGCAGGCAGTCAAGCTGGCGCAACAGAGCGTCCAGACCCTAGCGAAATCCGCACCACACACTCTCTACAACCTGAAGGCAGAGATTGAACTGGTCACCCTTGGCCAGCTCATTGACGTCTATAAAAAAATGATGGAAAGCAACGTTGCGGAACCGAAATGGCAGAGCTTCCTCAGCGGAAACCCATTCATTCTAGACATGGCCTTTGGATACCCCGTTAAGAAAATTGCCGACCAACCCTACGTCGGCGGTAAGAATTTCAGTGGCCGGGGTGGGCAGTATTCCGACTTCCTAATGGCAGCCAAGGCTACCGGTAACCTCGCTCTGATTGAGATCAAACATCCCCAGCATGACCTATTGGGGAGACAGTACCGGCAAACCTATATCCCGTCCTTCGAACTGAGTGGATCGGTTGCCCAGATTGTCAGTCAGCGTGGCAACGTACAGCGCGAGATAGATAGTCTAGCGCGGGGTTTCAAAGAGCGTGTTCACGCACATGCAGTTGCGGCCATCGTCATAATTGGCCGCACTCCGGAAGAAGAGGATAAGCAGGAAGCTTTTGAGCAATATCGAAATGGGCTCAAAGATGTGCTTGTGGTCACCTTTGATGAGTTACAGATTCGCCTTGAAAGTATCTATCAAGCGCTGACACCACAAACTCCAGAGGAGCCTGAGGGGATAAAAGATGAAGACCTACCCTTCTAGAGACCGACGCAGCCATTGGGTGCCTGATAGAAACGAATGACTGTCCCTCCAGGCGCTAGTAGTCCATGTTGGTGTGAAGCTCCCACAGATGACTCCAGTGGTCGATAAACCTTTCCAACGCTTCCTCCCCGCCCGAGATTGCCTCCTTGTAAGACTGCAACGATTCCTCGTCGAACGAAGGATCAATGCCAGCCTCCATTAGCCGGTAGGCGCCGGCAAGATGGCCCATGGACAGCAACTTGTCGACTTCATCGAAGACGGTGCAATTTAGCTCGTGATCATTGGCCCCTATGGGGATCAAAGAGAAGCGGGCACTTTTCCCAAATTTGGTGATATTTCCAGGGATGGTTCCGATGCTCGGTATATGCACATGCAACGCCCCTTTATCATTTTCGTAGCCACCGTGGGCGAATGGATTACGAATACGTTCCTTGATATCTCGCATTCCCTGAAGCGTTTTGCGTGCTTTGGGCGATGGATTTGCTCCTAAAAGCTCGTCGAGCTTCTCATTCCAAGTCTTAGACATGAAGGCTTTGAAACCGTCTTCGGGTAGAGGAACGCCGGTAAAGGCGCGGAGCAGGTTCAATCTGTGCTCTAAGGCGCTGAAATATGCATCAACCATGGCAACCGAGTGATAAAAACCTTCCTGCTGCGCCTTCATGCTCCGGTTATAACCGAGCATAAGCACAGAGATGATGCCTTCAGGATGTTCGTTACCCGCCGTAGGCTTTTCCTTAACTTTACGCTTGGCACGTCGAAACGCCTTGTCTGCCTGGCTTCGGAAAAACTCATAACGCGACACAAACTCAGTGAGGTGATTACCGAGGCCCACATTGCCGGAAAAAATCTGCTGTTCGAGCACCGGCTTGATGAATTTCTCTACGATTTTTACTGCGCTTTTGAGCTGCCCCTCGATACGCTTTTGGCTCTTGTTCAGCGCTGGCGAGCTAAGCAGGGTGAGGCCGAATTTGCCCAGTTCAATGGCGATGGGCTCTCCACTAAATGTGCCATAAACTGTCCAGCGAACCTTCTCGCCGGGCCCATACCATCTCCAACCCAAAAAATTTCGAAGCATAAGCAATAGCATTTCCGGCACAGGAAAATCATCACGAGGCAATCGCGAGCCGCTCAGTTCGTAGATATCAATGGTAGGAGCGTCGCTGGAAAATCCTTTTAGTGCCTTGGCCAGATCAATACGTAATAGCCCAAGCTGCCCCTTTTCCCACTCGGCGTTTTCTGGCATTACCGACCTCCTTTGTCGAATCGTCTACCCGCTAGATGCTCCGCATGAACGGAATAGATACTGTTTTACTAACGGTCAACCGGACATCCGTCCATGACGCGCCCACAACTTGATGGAGATCCGATGGGCCGAGGTGCTCCTCCGCAATTCTCCACAGTAAGCCTTTCTACGGCACAGTGACTCGGTTTGCGCTCATTTAAAGGTCATTCGAAATCATGGTCGCCCGGGCGCGGCTGCCTGCAGATATCTGCGGACTGTTGTTTTTGACAGCCCCAATGATTCTGCAATTTTGGATACGGACACACCTTCACCGCTTAAGCGATTCGCCTCAGCTGCCTTTTGCACCGCATCGGATCGGACGGGTCGACCAGGCGGTAGTTTTCCGGCTCGTGCCATTGACTCCATTTTCTGATCAACACTTTCTTTTCTAATTCTGTTCAGCTGTTTGGAAATGCGTTTAAGGCCCTCCCCGAACGGCTCATTAGATTGCAGGGACGTCGCCATGAGAATCAGTGAAGCCGGCTCAACTTCCATTAGCGCTGCAAGACGAATGAGCACATCAATCGTGATGTTAACTTCACCACGCTCTATCCGGCCCCAGTAGGAACGGTCAATTGTGATCAGGTTTTCCTGCGCAAAACCCTTTCTTCTACGCAGTGCTCGTACTACTACAGCAAGGGCTTCTGCGGCCTCCATGACATTTCCCCAAGCAAATCGAGGATGAGGCCATATTGCGGCGAACCATAACACGGACTATCATCCGTATTATGGTGCTACCGGCACTTTCAGGCTGGCTTCCCGTGATCCGATTGACGTCTCCAAGCCAACGCAACTGGCGTGCGGAGCGACTTTTTGCGAGGGGTGAGCGCAAACAAGCGGGATTGAATTGTCAATTTCCGGCTTATTAATTGAGGTGAACCCTATGGCTAGCGTCCAAGAGCCCGACTTTATGAAAGGGCCAAGAACGCCCCTTGAAGGCCTGGAGGGTACTTCTGAAGCTCGAGCTTTAGCAGTCGAAAGATTTCCTAAAAAGCCTTACTGCCTAGTTCGCGATTGGACAATATTTCGCATTGAAGTTACTCGCGACGAACTCTTCAAATGCCATGCAGCGGGCCAGCTCCCGATGATCCTGTTTGCTCACAACGTGGCAGAGGACAGCCAAGGCCGTTTCGAACGCGGCGATTGGGTTCGTTCAAGCATGTGCACCGGTTTCCACGACGGTGTTGCGTTCGAAACCAGGAACACTATTTACGTGTTGATCGGCCCTGGTCATGAACAGCTCGCAAGCCTGAAAGACGTTTTCTCCCTCTTCTAACTGCGATCTGTATCGGAGCCCATTCAGGCTAAGGACATACGATGTTTAGAACACACGACGCCGACATGCTCGGTCTCCCCGGTATGTTCGGTGAGGGTCAGTACCAATGGCATCAGGTATCCAAAGTGCTTCGTAATCACTGGTATCACGTAACTGTCCAGGCCATGTGCGAGGACAGAATTTCAGAGGCGGTTCTGATGATCGATAGCGAACCACGGCTTCAGCAACTGCTGATTGCTCAGGACGCGGAGACGATCATCACAGAGGTGCAAGTAGTCACACCTGCCCACATGAATGGCACGGGAGTTTGGCGCATGGAGAAACTGACCAAAGTGACGCTTGGTGAAGATCAAAACGAGTGTGTTGTGTGCCTGCTGGAGGTGGAGACCGGCTCCAAATACCACAGCTCTCACCAACCTGGCTTCAACACTGATGTGCTGAGCAACCTTCGTCCGATCTATCACGCTAACATGATTCGTACAGCCTGAGGTTTACCAAGAATCCTGCACGATATCAGCGCAGGTGGTTCCGTGTGGATTTCCTGGTAACGCCATACGGGCTGCGAAAGGAGCGCAATTATGCTGAACACAATTGATATAAATCTGCACGGGAAACGCCATACGGATTTCGTTCTCACGCGGATTATAAGGGCCCAGGCCCAGGGCTTCGATGAACCGGTGACCGCTTACCTTTGTGGAGTTTCCATCCGAGCTCGCGCTGGCATCGGTGCGGTTTTTGGCCACAACCGAAAAGATCAGTACGGTCGGTTTGGCGATGGTCATCTGATCAGGACTTCTGATATTTTGAAAGTCGAACGCGAGGGGAGATTCTGGGTGATGACGACTGTGAATTCGCGGTACGTGTTGGCAACGTTCCAGCGCGAGAATGGACGAGCGAGTCTTCGCCAGTTTCTGCGGTTGTTTAGAGGTCAACATCATATGTCCCCGCACGTACTGCAGTAGGGGAGTGGTTCTCCTGGACAGTCGACGCCTGAGAGAGTCGAGGAGTATATGTCCATCATGGTCTTGAAAACGGGTGAAGTAGTGGCAATGGTCACCCGTTATCCGCATGCCTCTCTCCCACCTGGCTGAGTTGAACGAAGAGTGTGCCCCACTCTAGCCGTAGGCGCGAGTGCCTGCCATAATAGTCAAACTTGAACTAACCTTATAAGTAGAATTATTTAGGCCAGTTTTGATTTGATAGTTTTCTGCAGTCAAGGAATGGTAAGTTGCGAAAAAATAAAGTAACCATAGATGATATTGATACGTATGGTGATTATAAAATGGAGTATATCTGGGAGAGGACTAAGCTAGACTTGGAGTCAACGGAAGGATGGTTGTATTTAGGCGCTGATGCTGTAAACAAAACTTTTGCAAAAGTCGGGCTAACGATGGGAAACCTTCAATCCAGATCGTACAGCTCAGGAAATCCGAATTTTTATTTATTCTGTGCATTCAAGTGTAGGCACGATCTTTCAGAAAACGAACTGAAAAGCATAGAGAAAAATATTTTATCTAGCCTGGAGGATCGATATAGATATGATGACGGCTCAACTAAAAGGGAAAGGCATTACGAATCAGGATCAATGTCTGAATGTTTTTATAATGTTGATTTTATAGATTTTTTTACGAGCTTTCATTACGAGATTTATGAAAATTATCGTAATAGTTTTGTGATTAGCGGTATGGATGACGGATTTGGAGGGACTGAAGGTGAATTCGTAGACTGTATTTTTAGCCCTAAGATAACTGACCATCATTATTATAGGCGTATGATAATTCAGTATTAACGAAGCGGGATTTCAGATGCCGACTGCGCTTTTAACATTGCAAAAACTACAAGTGCTAGAAGCTCGAAAATGATGTCGCCTTCGGTATAGGCGCGGGTTATTTATGCAAGAATTTTCGCAGTAATAGAGTGACGATGTTAATGGCGCTGTGATACTCGTATCAGAGAAGAAGCGAGATCAATGTCGTAGAGAACTTGTCTTAAGCATCAATTATCTCGAACTTCCTATTTGCCTCCTTCAGCGCTTTCACCCAGCGTTCGTATCGCTTTTTGTCAAAAGTTGACACTTTGGTTTTTCCGTCCTGAACAGGGATAAAAGCGAAGGCTTCGACTGGCTCGGGGTGCAGGCAAGTAATATCTATTAAGTCCTGGTCGTGCTTATCAAACAACAGTATATATTCTTTCATTTTAACTCTCGGAAAGTGTTTTTTTGTTGAGGCCTAAAATTTGATCAAGGGGCGGCTTCAGGCGATAACAATGAGATTGCAGATTTCCGTCTGCTCCGGTGAGCAGACGCGGCTAAGACACTACTCGATTCGCATGGAGTGTGTCTATATACAGTGGGTTTAAGCTGGGCTCTATGTGATACGGCGAGAGTCGGGCTGCTGGGTTCAAGGTGTCCCTATTCGCTCCTGAACCGTGGCTGTGTCAATGTCAGTGCTAAGAGCTAGGCGCTATCTGGACTGATTTCGACTAGCAGTTGTTGGCCGTGAGTAGTAGGTCGCGATGTCCCGTCTACGTAGATCGCCGTTAGATTATGCCGGGCCGCTACCCAACCTGAGCGTTCACAACTGATCTACCTTCGTCGTGTAGCTCTGACTCATGAAGTCACGGCGCATCGTCCAACCAAATGCAGCAGGCACGCTAGCTAATCGAAGAACTCTCTTCCCCATCAACCATTAATCTCATCCAAAACGCTCATCACCTTGGCGGCCATCACAGGCTGCGAATGCGCGAACGATGTCATCGTTGAATTCGCCAGGTTGCTGCAGATCCATGAGCAGAGCCTCCGCTTCGGTGTGCTTGAAGCCCCCTCGGAACAGACGATTTACCGCTTCGGTTGCTGCCTTGGTGATGAGGCGCACGTCGTTAGTCGGATAAAGCCACATCACCCGTATTGATCAGATTTGGAAGACTTGCCCCAACTGGCGGAAGGTTGTTTTGAACGCGCATTACGGACACATAGACCTGATGGTGGCGCCTTGATAGTATTCCGTCAGATTCGCTCAATTTTTGCTTCACCCTTTTGATCATACCCACGTTTCGTCGCTACATGTGGAGTGAAAAATGGATCTTTATTCTGGAGTTGCATCTTTATACTCACACAAACAAGGTAGTTATTCGTGCTCACATCAGCTTATAATAAAATCAAAAATTCAAGCATCAAGGAAGATCAGATGAGCAACTCAGATGCGCTTTGTAGTTTGGCGATGTTGAAGGTTAGTGTCGACTCCGGCGGGGACTATCTTGAGTATTTACGGCCATATGTTATTGAGGTTTTAACAAATGATCCTCCTGAACGTGTAACTGACGTAACCGTTGCAGAAAAGCTTTTAAATTTATGCGGATTGGAGATCCCTAGTCGAACCGTTCAAATTGTGTTGCAACGATTGGCTAAAGATGGATATCTTTCTAAGCAGAATGGAATATATCTTTCAGGACATGACCTTCCCGTTAGTGATTTGTCCGCTGCAAGAGCAAACGCCGCTAGGCATATTTCGCTTATAGTAACCGAGCTGATTGGTTTTGCCAGCAGTAGCGAACGCACTCTCACAGAGGACGTCGCAACTGAGTGTCTAGTTAATTTTTTGTCACAGTTCTCTATTCCTTGCCTGCGATCTTATCTTCGCGGAACCACGCTACCAACCATCAGCTCAAGTTCAAGCTGGCAGGTTGCGTTGGTAGGGCAGTTTGTAGGAGAGATCCAAGGTCAGCCAAATTTATTTGAATCTTTTATTATGCTGATGCAGGGGCATATGCTGGCCAATGCGCTTTTATGCCCCGATCTTACATCGGTCTCGGACTCCTATAAGGATGTCGTGTTTTATTTTGATACTCCGTTGTTGATTCAATTGTTGGGGCTTGAGGGCGAGCAGGAGGAACAGGCAATAAAAGAAATCGTGAAGCTTGTCCAAAAGCTAAAGGGTAGTATTTGTTATTTTTCTCACACCTACGATGAGCTGGTTACAGCAATAACTGTTTCGGCAGAGTTTATTGATTCTCCGCGAGGCCGAGGCACTATCGTTAACGAAGCAAGAAAATCAGGAAAGTCTAAATCTGACCTTATCTTGATCGGTAATCAAGCTGCTGAAATATTGCAAGGCCATGGGGTAGAATCTTTCGCAACTCCCTCCTACGGAAAAGAAAATCACAAATTTGAAATAGCTGAAGAGGTATTCTCAGCAGCACTAGCCGATGAAATCGATTATCAAAACCCAAGAGCAAAGGATTACGATATTAGATCGGTACGCAGCATCTATGTGCTTCGAAAAGGAACTGCACCCAGGTCTATTGAAAAAGCAAAGGCGGTACTGGTTACTAGCAATACATCATTCTCAAGGGCTGCATTTGAGTATGGAAAAAATGTGGAGATGTCTCGCGAAGTTTCAACGGTTATTACAGACTTTAGTTTGGCAAACACCGCGTGGCTAAAAGCACCTCAGGGTGCTCCGGCACTTCCCAAGAAAGAAGTTTTGGCATTTGCATATGCGGCTGCTAGGCCGAGTAAATCCTTTTGGGATAAAGTATTAATAGAGGCTGATAAACTCGAGGCGAAAGGTGCAATCTCTGTACGGGAACATCAATTACTTCGTAGTAGTTATAGTGTTCAAGCTGAGCTGATGAAACTTACCCTAGGAGAAGAGTCAGCATTGACTGAAGAGTCGATTACTCAAACGCTTGCGCGCGTGACAGATGAAATACGGCAAGAAGCATTGGAGCAGCAAGGTCTTATCAGTAATAAATTGAATGAGGCGTCAACCACCATAGAAAATTTGCGGGGCGAGGTTGACTCAGTTAGAGAAAAAATATTTTGGGCGTGTGGAAAGCAAGCAGAGACAGAGGCGAAAATACTTTCAGTGTCTATCTGGAGCGCTCAGATATTAGTTGCTGGATTTGGCCTTTTCACGGTTTCTCAAGGATCGAAATGGGCGTGGCTATACGTTGTTGTGGCTGGGATTAGTGGTGCGGTACGACTAGCTGGAACTAGGTGGGATATTAAGCCACTGAAGGCAGGGCCGGCTTATAGGAGCTGGAGGCAGGACAGCTTGTACAGCAAACGACTTTCAGAAATTGGTTTGAAGTAGATAGCATGGTTAAAATGATCAAACGCCGTAGCGTTTGTTTCCTCCAGAAGTGATGCAGTACCTACCGCCCCTCGGCCCTATACAGATGTTTCCAGAAGAGCAAGGGCAAGATGATCCGTAACTAGGGGCTGTCCTAGGAACCTGCTGAGGAGCCGGTCGCGCTTTACGGACTGGTGCCGGTTTGGAAGTTGCGTAGCAGCTCGCTCCGTCACAAAGGCTTTTGGACGATAGCCATTTGGCTGGCTGGCCGTCCATGCTAATGCGAACCCAGCCATTTTTCGTTTCGAATACTTGTACCTTGTCGCCGCGCTTCAGGGTCGAGATGACTTTCCCTCCCGGCTGGTTCCGCAGGTTCAGCTTATCCGCGTTTACGAACTGATCGACTGGAGGGATTTGTGCTGGCTGGGTTGCTGGTAATGGAGCAGAAACTAACGTGTTCGGCGTGGTCTGTTGGCTAAGCGGTGCTGTAGCAGGGGGCGTATCTTTTTTCCCCATGGCCCAGAGGGCTGCGAACAGAATCAGGAGCGGGATAAACCATGACTGAGATTTTTTACGCATATCCATTGCCCTCGTTCAGCTCGCCCCAGGGCGGATTTTTTCCATAGTGCGGTAGTGTCGCTACTGCGAGCTTAGCCAAGCCTCCACTTTGTGCAGCCTGCCAACCTTGAAGAGCTTGGGCTTTGCCGCTTCCAGTATATCGAGTAGTCGTTGTTTCTCTGATGGGGATGGGAACCACTCATTAATCACGACATTACAATGCTTGGACTCGCTCAGTGCCCATCTCACAATCATATCCGCCGCCGCTCGGTAATGATCCGCCATGAATAGCCTTTTGCCGTCTTCTGACCAGCTTCGCATCGCAAGCTCGTCGGTTACGTCGATGACTCCAGCGTCTCCAAAGAAATCGGTCGTATCTGGATAATGAAAACCTGCCAAGGACACTTTCGCTACGCCCGAATCGCGGTCGAAGTAGGACAGGAAATGCCACCCACCTGTAGTGCTTCCAGCGTGCGGAAAGTTGATCGCAGCCTTGCCAGTGATGTAGTGGGTGCGGGAAACGCGCTTGAGATCAAAATCGAAAAGCGGCTGGTTCATGGGAGTTTTTTGAGCCGGGCCAGC
>Ga0247817_10002067_pt1 | contig 10358 bp, 10 predicted proteins | sample UWRJL212509R1_FD_178010 | JGI IMG/M metagenome (GOLD analysis project Ga0247817, IMG submission 178010) | Plant litter microbial communities from Arlington Agricultural Research Station in Wisconsin, United States - UWRJ-L212-509R-1 | ecosystem: Environmental > Terrestrial > Plant litter >... | reverse complement strand
TCTTTCTGCTTTTTCAAGATATATTTGTCTTAATCTTCTTTTAACAGGGTCGGCAATTACATCATTTTTTGAAAATAATATCGTATTTAATTCTTCTTTTTCAATTAACACTACTTCTTGCTGCTGTATCTTTTCCATATTATGCACCCTCATTTTACTATACTCCAATTATGTATTTATTACGGAAATAAATAAATATTGTTTCTTTTGGTTTAAACTGAGATAAAAAAAGGGATGTTTTTACACATCCCTTAAATTTAAGAAGTAATTCTGAAGGAAATTAGAATCCCATTTTTTCATTTGCATTTAAAGAATTCAAATCTTCAAATGCTTTTGTCAAACGAGCTACGAATGTATCTTCACCTTTACGTAACCAAACACGTGGATCGTAGAATTTTTTATTTGGTTGATCAGCACCTTTAGGGTTACCGATTTGGCCTTGTAAATATGGTTCGTTTGCTTTGTAATAGTTCAATACACCTTCCCAGAAAGCCCACTGTAAATCTGTATCTAAGTTCATTTTTACAACACCGTAACCGATTGCCTCACGAATTTCTTCCTGAGTTGAACCAGAACCACCGTGGAATACGAAATCCAATGGATTCTCTTCTGTACGACCGTATTTTGCTTTAATGAAATCCTGAGATTTTCTCAAAATTTTCGGCTCTAATTTTACGCTACCTGATTTGTAAACACCGTGAACGTTACCGAAAGCAGCAGCGATTGTAAACTTATCACTTACTTTCATAAGTTCTTCGTATGCATAAGCAACTTCTTCTGGCTTTGTATATAATTCATCCTGGTGAATACCAGAATTGTCAACACCATCTTCTTCACCACCTGTTACACCTAATTCAATTTCAAGTGTCATACCGATTTTGCTCATACGCTCAAGGTATCTTTTGCATGTTTCGATATTTTCTTCTAAAGGCTCTTCAGAAAGATCCAACATATGAGAAGAGTACAATGGCTTACCGTGAACTTTGTAAAATGCTTCACCAGCAGTTAATAAACCATCGATCCACGGAAGTAATTTTTTTGCTGCGTGATCTGTATGTAAAATAACGCCTACACCATACAATTCAGACACTTGGTGTACGTGATGTGCACCTGAGATAGCACCTGCAATAGAAGCTTCCTGGTTACCGTTTGGTAAAGATTTACCAGCATAGAACTGACCACCGCCGTTAGAAAACTGAACGATAACCGGAGAGTTTGCAGCTTTAGCTGCTTCCAATACCCCATTTACAGTACCTGTACTTACAACGTTTACTGCAGGGAACGCAAGTTTCGCTTTTTTAGCTGCTGCAAATAAATCCTGAACTTGATCGCCAGTGATAACGCCAGTTAGCGCTTTGCTTTTTACATTTTCAACCATAATACTTAGTTTATTTCTTTGTAGTTGGATACATTTTTATCCTTAGTAAGGAAGGTTTAAATATACAAAAAAAGCATAATACAGAATATCAATTCGCGTGAAAATTGCTTAAAATGTAATTTTTACGGCTTTTTTGTATTATACTAACAATATATATAAACATGTTTACAGGTAAATACATTTAAACGATCTCTATTCATTAACGAATCATCTTAATAAGCAGAAACCTTCTTACCTTGCATCTCTATGCGATTACGCTCAAAGCCCGTTTTATGTAATTACTATGTCACATACAGGTGCAATGCAACGTGTAGTTTTTGTGATATATGGGAAAAACCTTCTCCCTATGTAACGCTTGAATCTGCAGAAAAGAATATCCTTGATCTAAAAAAATTAGGTGTCAAAGTAATTGATTTTACAGGCGGTGAACCGCTGCTGCACAGAGAAATAGATCAACTACTTAAACTCTCAAAAACGCATGGCATGATTACAACCGTCACGACGAATGCACTGCTCTACCCCAAATGGGCAGAGCGTTTGAAAGGACTGGTTGATATGCTGCATTTTTCATTGGATTCTCCGGATAAGGAAGAACACGACACCTCCCGTGGTGTTGCTTGTTTTGATTTTGTAATTGAATCGATACAGATTGCTAAATCATTGGGCGAACGACCTGATATTATCTTCACGGTTTTTGATCATAACATTCATTTGATCAAAAGAATGTATGAGGAAATCTGTCTGCCAAATAATCTGATATTAATTTTAAATCCTTCGTTTGAATACAACCAGGTAGATATCGGTTCACGTTTAAAAGAAAAGGATCTTGCTGAACTTGCCTATTGGGCGAAGAAAAAAAACATTTATATCAACGAAGCTTTTATTCAATTGCGATTGGATGGTGGCAATCATATTGCAGATCCTGTTTGTAAAGCAGCTTCTTCTACACTTGTTATTTCTCCTGAAAATAAATTAATTCTTCCTTGTTACCATTTAGGAACAGAATCTTTTGAAATCAAAAACGATTTATACAATCTCTATCATTCCAAAGCAGTTCAGGATATTATTGCTCAGGAAGGAAAACTGGAAGCGTGTGAAGGTTGTACGATCAATTGCTATATGCAGCCATCTTTTGCGGTAGAGATCAACAAATACTGGTTTAAAGCATTACCAAGTACGTTGAAATATAGCATTGAAAAAGGTACGTGGAAGCAGTTGTTTAAGTAAGGTTGTCTGAACCGCTGATTTATTTGATTAAAATGATTAATATGATTTGCTCACTCTATCCGTAGAGTTCCGAAGGTCTCTACGGATGTATAATAGATGAGAGTCTTCGACTCGTTAAATCCAAAATAAATTAACCCGAATCAGAGACTCTATTTGATCTGAAGATCCTTAGAGTGGTCCTATAAAGATGTTCTGTGTGCCACAGAACACCGTGAGGTAAATCCGAAAGAGCACTTATCTAAAAAAACATAATGTGCAAAAAAAATATCAAAAAAACTCCCGATGAAAACCGATTTTAAACTGATTTCTTTTTTTTACATTATTGACTTACTGATTTTATACCTACCTAAATACCTATTCCCAGAAATTCAATTAATAGAGGGATTTATGGGGGTAAACACATCATTTTTTTATAGCTATGGATATGCATACGTATTCATTGTAGCTCTTATTTCTACAGCAACATACAGGCTATATTTTTATTCATTTAAAAAACACAAACTATATAAATTGATCTTGCTGATCAGTGCTTCTTATTTTTCATTAATAACTGTCTCATTAATTTTATATGCTATTTCAAAAAACAGTCTTTCTTCTTTATTACAAAATAGCATTGCCGCTTACGTACTTGGCATTTTTATTATAATTTATTCGCCTTTTACATATATCGTTTCTATAAGTAATGTTTTAATCGGCTTAAAATATTACAAATCGGATAATGCCAATATAAGGGGATAACCATTACTTCAGTCTTCTGAATTTGAAGGGTAGATATCTTCCATTTCCTTCCTTTTCTTCATTCCCTTCCTTATATTTACAGATAACTATTTACCTGTTCTGCACATGAATCTTCGCATCTTTTTTGATCCTGTTTCTATTGAGCTTCAACCTTCCGATTTATTAGAACCTTACATCTTTGCCAATGCCATTACCTATTACAAAGATAGTTTCCCTGAATTACAGGGCGTACATATTGCTTTGATCGGTTTATCTGAAGAAAGAGGTTCAACAACCAACCGGGGTGCAGAAAAAGGGGCAGACGAAATCCGCAAGAAATTATATGCATTGCGCAGAGGTTCCGGCAGCAATAACATTGTTGATCTTGGAAATCTTCGTGTTGGAATTAATGTTGAAGAAAGTTATCTGCGTATCAAAGAAGTATGTGAGTATTTATTAGGCATCAATGTTATCCCGGTTTTATTTGGTGGTACACATGATCTGGACCTTGGTCAATTTCAAGCATACGCAGGTTCGAATAAACTGATCAGTGTATTGAATGTAGATGCGCATATTGACATGAATATCCCTACGGATGACATCAGCAAAACACACTTACACCGCATTTTATTACACGAGCCAAATTTCCTATTCAATTTTTCTCAGTTGGCCTATCAAACATATTTAACGGATCAGGAAACATTAAACGTTCTTGAAAAACTATACTTTGAAATGTACCGCATCGGACAGATGCGCGAAAATCTGGACGAGATTGAACCTGTCATTCGCGATGCTGATATGATGAGCTTTGACATCACCGCTATCAGACATAGCGATGCAGCGGGCAATGCGAATGCACAACCGTTTGGTTTAACAGGCGAAGAAGCGTGTCAGATCTGCTGGTATGCAGGTTTGAATTCAAAATTAACTTCTTTGGGTATCTATGAATACAATCCGTTGTTTGATGAGCGCAGACAAACGGCTTCAGTAGTTGCTACTATGATCTGGTATTTTATTGAAGGTTTTTACAACCGAAAAGAAGACACAGATTTTAGCAGTACCCGTTACGTCCGATATATTGTACCTATGCAGGGAGAGCCTTCGCAGCTTACCTTTTACAAACATTTACAAACTGAAAAATGGTGGCTGGAAGTGCCGTTTCCAAACAACAAACATCAATATGCACGCAACTCTATTATCCCTTGTGCATATTCCGATTACTTAACAGCCAATAGAGGCGAATTACCATATCGTTGGATCAATACCCATGCTAAGCTCATCTGATCCTGCTCCGTTAAAGGAGTATACCAAAAGTCAGTTGGCCTTACGCAACGGACAAGACAAACCGGAAATCTGGTGTGCCTATAAAGGATTGATCTACGACGTTTCTCTATCCAAACTCTGGCGCAACGGCAAACACTACGAGCACTGGGCTGGGCAAGACTTAACCGATGAAATGAAAGACGCCCCGCATACACAAAATGTGTTTGATACGTTTACGGTGGTGGGAAAGTTAGTGGCTAGTCGCTAGGTACTAGTTACTAGAAGATAGTTTCTAGCTCCTAGGTTCGAGCTACCAGACAACAGAAAAAATGTTAAATAATATTCATTATAAAATTATACTAGGTAGTAGTCTAGCAACTAGTACCTAGCAACTCGAAACTAAAATAAGGTCCTAGTCTAGCAACTAGAAACTAGCACCTAGTAACTAACATATGATTGCAATCGTCGATAGTGGTTCTACAAAATCAAATTGGTTATTCACCGGAAAAAAGGCAGGCGAAGATTTTTCTATTCGTACTACCGGTATAAATCCATATTATCAAACCGTAGAAGAAATTCAGGAAGCTTTGCAGAAAGAACTTGTACCCAATCTTCCGCAGATGAGTTTAATTTCGGCTGTATATTTTTACGGTGCCGGCTGCGAGTTACCGGCACAACAAGCAGTTGTCGCACGTGCTATTTCTCCTCTATTCAATAATTGCTCTGTACATGTAGATAGCGACCTCATTGCTGCAGCCCGTTCTGTGCTTGGTGATGAAGCAGGTATCTGCTGCATTAGCGGCACAGGATCAAATACCTGCTATTACGATGGCAAAAAGATCGTTCGCAACATCAATTCACTTGGATTATACATGGGTGATGAAGGCAGCGGTGGTTTCTTAGGAAAATTATTGGCGCGTGATTATATCCGCGAATCTATGCCTGCTAATATGCGTGCACGTTTCGAAGTATTCACAGCAGATCGTAAAAGTGATATTATGGATAAGGTATATAAAAAACCTTTCCCGAATCGTTATTTAGCTTCACTTGCGCCTTTTGCTATTTTACATAAATCTGAAGTATACATAAACGAATTAATTGAAGAAAATTTTCGTTTACTATTTGAAAACTGTATTTGTCGTTACGACAATTTTGATAAATTACCTGTACGTTTTATTGGCTCTATTGGTCTTCATTTAAGAGAAGCGTTAGAAAAAGTTGCAACAGATAAAAATGTTCGCATCGATAAAATTATTGATGACCCAATGCACGGGTTAAAAGAATATCATTTGAAACACACTGTATGAATATAACTGAATCATCTTCGAACTACTCAAACCTGGAACAGATGTCTGTTACAGACTTATTGGCTAACATCAATAAAGAAGATAAAACTGTTCCGCTTGCTATCGAAAAAGCATTGCCCCAATTAGAAGTGCTCATCACCTCTATTGTTCCTCGAATGAAAGCTGGCGGTCGGTTATTTTATATCGGTGCAGGCACAAGTGGCAGACTTGGTGTAGTAGATGCATCTGAATGTCCGCCCACATATGGTGTACCTCAAGGCATGGTTGTAGGCATTATTGCAGGAGGCGATAGTGCAATACGTAAATCTGTTGAATTTGCAGAGGACAATGCAACACAAGCATGGCTTGATCTAAAAGAATATGATATCAACACGAGTGATACTGTAATAGGAATCGCTGCATCAGGCAGAACACCCTATGTGATAGGTGGCTTAAAGACTGCAAAGGAAGCGGGTATCAATACAGGGTGCATTGTTTGCAACCCAAACTCTGCCGTTGCTGCGGCGTGTAATTTCCCTGTAGAGGTTGTAACCGGACCAGAATTTGTAACAGGCAGTACACGCATGAAAGCCGGTACCGCACAAAAACTTGCCTTGAACATGATCTCCACAGCTATCATGATTCAACTTGGAAAAGTAAAGGGTAATAAAATGGTGGATATGCAGCTGAGTAATTTAAAATTAGTTGATCGTGGTGTCCGCATGATCATGGATGAATTAGCAATTGATGCAGCAACTGCTAAAAAATTATTAGAAGAAAACGGAAACAATGTACGTAATGCTATAAACGCGTATAAGGGCCATGCATGATATTGAACCATTTTACAATTGGGAAGAAAGTTATTCTTCCAGTGAAGATCCCCGATCTCCCTTTTATGAAGCGGAATACACCGAACAATATACCAATTCTATTTATGGTTACTACATTCATCCTTTATGGGATTACATAGGTTCTGAGACCTTGTATGTAAAAATACTTTTTGCAGATTACGAAGAGCAAATTACAGTTATAGAATTTTTTGGCGAATGGAATGATACGCTGTATAATGATATTATGCATTTGAAACGCAACGTAATTGATCTATTACTTGCAGAAGGAATTACAAAATTTATTTTAATCGGCGAAAACGTAATGAACTTCCACGGTTCCGATGATGAATATTATGCGGAGTGGTTTGAAGAAATTGAAGATGGCTGGATTGCTGCAATTAATTTTCGCGAGCATGTATTAGAAGAATGGAAAAAATTCAGCTTGGATTATTATATTAATTTTGGAGGCTCTCTTGAAGTCATCCATTGGAGAACGATGAACCCACAGGTATTTTGTAAGGCTGTCGAGGAGTTAATCCAGAAAAGACTGAATTAAATTCTAAAGAACAAAAGACAAATTCCAAACAGATGGTAAATACCATTCGTTTGGAATTTGTCTTTTGTGATTTGTAATTTAAACTTTAAACTTTAAACTTTAAACTTTTACTTAGCTTGCGGAATAAAGCCTTCTCTTTTCATTCTTGTTATCACTGCATCCCATACTTCATCAATGGTTCTGTTAATATCTGTAGGGTTTAATGTAGATGTAATGCCTGACCAAAGGAGTTTGTCCTGGGAAATAGAAAACACATTTGTTTCAATAATATAATTTTTATCTTCTGTATAATATCCCGGGGAATAAAAGCCACCATAATTCATTCCATACCAACCATAATATCCTCCCTGATAAGTACCAGGCACATACGATGTGCTGTTTTGAACATCAACCAAATGTAATGTCAATACAGCATCATAGCCTTGTTTCTTTACTAACTCTTTAAATGTTGCTTCATCCATATTTTGCTGATCCGGACCAAGTGACATATACGAGGTATGGAAAGCCGGGTTTTTTGCAGCAATTTTATCTTCTGCAATTCTTCTGGATGTTTCGTCTTTAAACAAAGCAACAACCATTACTTTTTTAAATTGCTCTTTCGTATACGTTGCTCCCGGAGCTCTCCAGCTGCTTTGCATAGTAGTTGAAGAACATCCATAAAGGAATAATGAGCATATGCATGTTATTACTAAAAACTGTTTCATAATGTAAAAGTAAGTTCGTGTTTAGATAAAAGTCAATTTCCCTTTTAGGGTTTATTTAGTTCTTAAATTTACGGAAGCAATTACTCGTGTACAATCTTTTAGAATTATTTTTGTTTATCCAATTCAAGAATACGATCACGCATTTCTTTGCTATCCCAGGCATGATCGTTTGCAGATGGCACTACTTGCCTATCGATTTGCAGCAACTCTTCCTGCAAGGCAATTTGCTCACGCACGTTAGAAATATAAACTTTCATATCCTTCCTGTTTTGAGATAATGTTCTTAATGCAGCTTCATCATATTTAATAAAATTCTGTCCTGCCCGGAATGCTGAATATGTTCTATAACCTAATTTCTTCATAACATCAACGCCAAGACGAATAGATGTATCCAAATGTTCGCGATAAATATTATCGACACCTTCATCCAGTAATTCATAGGCATCAATCCTATTTTTAGACCGCACCATAATTTCCAGATTCGGAAAATGCTGTTTCACAATTTTAACAATCTCCAGATTCGTCTCCGGAGAATCAATGGCGATGATCAGGATACTTGCTTCCGCCGCTCCTGCCGCCTCCAAAATTTCTACGCGTGTTGCATCACCATAAAAGACATTGAAGCCCATTTTTCTCAATAGATCCACCTGATCTGAATTATTGTCAAGTACAGTTGCAGCAACACCGTTTGCTCTGAGAAACCGGGCAAGCGTTGTTCCAAAATGCCCAAAGCCAACAAGTAACACATTATTTCGTTCTTCGATATGATCTGCTCTTTTTGTTGTTTGATCTTTATTCGAAGCACTTAATTTGGGCAGTACCCATCTGTCCAGCACAATTAATAACAGCGGGCTTATAGTCATACTTAATGCCGTAACTGCCATCATCATATCAGTCTGTTCTTTGGATAAGATGTTGTGTGTACCAATGAATGAAAACAAGACAAACGCAAATTCTCCAACCTGTGATAAACCTATAGCAAAGATCAGATTTTGATCCAGCGTAAGTTTTGCTTTCTTACCAATTAAAAATAATATGCCAGCCTTCACGACAATAATGCTACAGGTAAGTACTGCAATGGTCAGTAATTCTTCATACACCAGACTGAAATCAATCGATGCGCCTACTGCAATAAAGAACAAGCCCAGCAACAACCCTTTGAATGGTTCCAGATCTGATTCAAGCTCGTGTTTAAATTCACTGTTGGCTAAAATAACACCAGCAAGGAATGTTCCTAAGGCTGGACTCAAGCCCACCTGCTGCATGAGCAAAGCGATTGCAACAACAATCAATAGTGCACTTGCAGTAAATAATTCGCGCATGTGCGTTTTCGCAATCAATCGCAGCAACGGAACAATCGCATACTTTCCGATCAATACAATAGCGCCTACTGCTGCAAGTACTGAGCCTGTTTGCAACCAACGTGGCAGATTATCAATGCCCCCACCATGTGTCTCTACAGAAGTGGTAACAGGAAGAAATACAAGCAAGGGTAAAACGGCTAAGATCGGTATCACTGCAATATCCTGAAACAATAATACAGCAAATGAAAATTGACCTGATGGAGCTTTCATCAATCCTTTTTCTTTTAATGATTGTAATACAATAGCTGTTGAAGACATGGCAAATGCAAAGCCAATGGCGAGCGCACTTTGCCACAGCAGACTTGCAACGATTCCAATAGACATTACAACTGCAGTTGTGATCAATACCTGTGACAGACCAACACCTAAAATCTGTTTGCGTATTTTCCACAAATGACTAGGTTCTAATTCCAGTCCGATCAGAAAGAGCATCATGACTACACCAAATTCAGCAAAGTGCATAATGTCTTTTCCTTCCTGTCCGATGAAACCGAATACAAAAGGACCGATTAACATGCCTGCCAGCAGATAGCCTAATACTGAGCCCATAGCGAAACGCTTAGCGATGGGAACACATATCACTGCTGCGCTTAAATAAATAACTGTCTGAAATAAAAAGTTGTTTTCCATACTTGCAGTTTTAAATAGGTTTCATGCAAATTTCATTTAAGAAACTTATCTCTTTGATGTGTGATTCGGTAAAATCGCCTTCCGACATTTTAGTTAACAAGATCACATATTGTTTTGAAAAGCGTTGCAGCTCTTCATCTGTTATGCGATGAGAGCCTTGCACCAGAAAAGGTGGAAAATAAATCATTTTACATAAATATGCTGTCTGTTCAAACGGACGTAAAAATTCCTGGATCGTGAACCGATTATGCCCGTCTTCATTATAGGTTGCATTTGCACCGCCTGTAGTAATTGCGTTAAATACGATCTTATCTTTTAATGCTGTGCCGCCCGGACCATATGCCCAGCCAAATTCAAGTACCATGTCTATCCACTGCTTCATTAAAGGCGGACAGCTATACCA